>JAEEGI010007338.1_pt1 | contig 24697 bp, 19 predicted proteins | sample 8958751 | NCBI WGS metagenome assembly JAEEGI01 (sample SAMN16246545, study PRJNA631951) | gut metagenome | biome: gut microbiome; feature: rumen; material: KS-attached | host: Bos | place: Iran: Karaj | collected 2018-10
TTGTTCTGTCTCCAAGTGTTCGGACTGCGGCATAAATTATAAGACTTGGGTCACCTGCAATTAAAGAAGGATCAAAAGGCTTTGTTCGCACTACTTCGCTGCCATTTTCTACATCAACGGCAAAAATGCGGTTACGGCTTCCTGCACTTCGTCCCATTGTCCAGTAAGCAGAAACGGCATATTTTCCATCATCAGAAAGACCGGCAATAATTCCGCGTCCCGGATAAGTTGTACTGCTAAGTTCTTTTTTCAAGTCTGTGATTTTCATTCTTTTGTCCTCTTATTTTCCAAGTTTTAATTCTGCCTGATAATGCAGGCCTTCCATAACCTTCATTACAGCGGCAACAGTTTCTACCTTAGGGTCCGGACAATCTTCCGGCAAAGCAGCCAGAACATCATTACGGAACTTTTTACATTCAATAATCGGGCTGGCAGTCATTGTGATTGTATCCGGAACAACAATATCAGAAAGCATATCATCAGGGCTTTCAGGATTGATTCGCAGACAGTTTCCGTTAATTGAAACAAGAATCATAATATCAAAAAGGCGGAGATAACTGTCCATTTCGCGCAAACCTTTTTTAGTTTCCGGCTTGCCTGGTCTGTAACGTGTTCCACTTGGGAAAACAGCAATTACCTGACCGCGTCTTTTACAGCCGTCCATAGCACGCATAGCTGCAAAATTGATTTTTTTGGCCCGTTTTTCTTCTTCCAGCTTTTCTTCTTCGGAAATATCCTTGTTTTCAACGGCATTCAAGCTGCGGGATGGATAAACAACAACACGGGTAAAGCTTTCAGTAAAAGCACGAACTCCAGGGTCTGCTTCGTTCAACTTCATTCCGGCAATTGCAACAATTCTTCCAGCCAAATCCTTTGACCATTCTTCGCCCTGCTGTTCAAGCAGATAAATAAAGGCCGGCAAATCCATATTTGAATAATGCTCCAGCATAAAAAGTCCGCGCTTGCCTTCCTTTACAGCATCGTAAAAAGCCTTAAAGTTTTCTACATTTCCAAGCCCCGAACCAGGCAGAACATTATCCTTTAACAGAATATCCATATATTTTCTGGTTTCCCAGTTTGCTTCCTGAAAAACACAGGTTTCGTCAATTTTTGCAGCCGCATGTGAGTGTTTTGTCATTTCAGCAAAATACTTACCGTATTTCGATTTTAATGTATCCATAATTTTCCTTTATTTTGTATTTTTGTGCATTATAGGTCATTTTGAAACTTAAAACAATTGTTATTTTTCTTCAGCCTCTTCTGAGTCTTCTGAACCTTCTGTTTCCTCTGTTTCTTCCGTTTCTTCCGCAGCCTTTTCCTTATCTATTTCCTGCTGGATTTGTACGGCTGGAGGCACAATTGTTCCACCATTTTTTTCGGAATCCTGAAGGATTTTTTTTGCAAGAATGCTTACGGTGAAAATCATGAGTTCGGGGCCGACGAGGAAGCCGAAAGGTGTTGTCAATTTATTCCAGTGGAATAATGCAATTGCAACTGCAACTTCAACGCAAACAACGGCAACTGTAATCAAGCTGCGTACAAAATAAAGCATGCAGATTACAATTGAGTTCATGATTGATTTTTTGATTGTGTTATCGTAGCGGGCAAGCAGAGGATAAGTGTAAAGATTGATTGTAACGGCAATTACTGTAAGGGCACCGGCTCCGATTTTAATAAAAATGTTTTCGTAATCATTTTTGAGGATTATATGCCAAACAAAAAAACAGGCGGCAATACACGGAATTGTAATGAGCCACATAATTGTGCCCTGCTTAAAATTATCTTTAAACGCTTTGAAAAACAGTCTGGCGGTATTGTTAAGGCTGACATCATCATCCTTATTTAAGATTTTTAAAGTGACGTAATAGGCAGCGCACGTAGAAGCACCGATTGTAAAAACCGGGATACTGCAAATTACCCAGAGAATATTAAGAATTACAAAGCTTGGGATATTTTTAATAAACTGTGAGAAAGTATAATCATTTTTATTCATAAGATAAGTTTAAACAGAAAAATGATTTATAACAAGAGATATTATGATTTATTAAGCTTTATTATTTACCGCCTGATTTTTTTGATTTTTTTCTGCAGTCTGGAAAATCCTTTTGGTAATGCCGCTTACTGTATAAATGACAAGCTCAGGTCCAAGCAGAAAACCGGCAAGCATAGTCCATCTGTTCCACAAAAAAATCAGACATTCAATTCCTACAACCGTAATCATAATCAGTGTTCTTGGAAAATACAGTGAAGAAATTGCAAAAGAGTTCATTATTGTTTTTCTGATTGAGTTTTCATATCTTGCAAGTAGCGGAAAAGCATAAAGCGTGAAAATAAGAACCAATGCTGTAAAAATGATTGCACCAGCTATTACAACAAAATTGACATCATCCCCTTTTGCAACTACCTGCCAGATTAAATAGCACGCATAAATGCACGGTGCCGTGAGCAGCCACAAAATCGTACCTTGCTTAAAATTGTCTTTAAAGGCTTTGACAAACATTTTTCCAACATAGCCTTCTTCTTCATCGACCATTTTAAGGGTAACATAGTAAGCCGCACACGTAGAAGCTCCGATTGTAAAAACTGGAAGGCTGAATATTATCCAGAGAATATTTAATTCCAGAACATCAATTGCTCTGTTCATAAAACGGGCAAATCCGCTGTCCATATTAAAAAGTCCCATAGATAATCCAGCCTTCCTATAAAGTTATTTTACAATCCGATTATTTTACACCGCGAGCCTGTTTTTCTGCAGCAAAGCGTTTTTCAGCCTGCTTGCGTGTGTGCTCACAGCATTCATCATAACCGTAAGATTTTGCATCCTTAATCATCTTCTTTACGATAGAATCAAACTCTGCATCGTTCTTAGCGTAAATAGCATTCCAGGTTTCTGTCTTTACACATTCTGCAACCTGATTCCACTTCATAGACAAATCATCAGGAACACCGGCACCTGTGTACAAAGAACCAGGACTTACGCGGTAGTTTGTTGTCTGCATATATTTGTCTGGTGTAGAAGCCTTAGCCCAATCACGCCATTTTTTCTCAATGTCTGTCTGAGGTGGAAGCTGTTCAGATTCCCAGGAAATCTTGTTGTAAGTTTCTGATGTTGTAAGAGGATTGTAAGCATCTGAACTCCAGGTGATATTATTAATCTGGAAAGCACCGTCACCATAAGTTCCTTTGTAAGGAGCAGGCATATTTGTTTTTGAATCTGCTGATGTAAGTTTTCCTAAATCTGTAAAATATGTCTTGCCGTTTTTGATGTCCCAGGTTACGCCGCGAGGACCATACTGAGTTGTCATAAAGCCTTCCGGTGTTGAGAACCAATTGATGATTGCCATACAAAGTTCAGGGTAAGCTGTCTGTGCGCCGATTGTCCAAAGACGGTTTCCACCGTAAACACTCTGTCCGTAAACTATAGGATGAGCATCTTTAGGGCAAACCGGGTACATTGCTTTTCCAGCTGATGTGTGATTTTCTGAGTTATATGTACCGGAAGCCATCCAGTTGAAAATATTCCAGAATGCTGTTCCGTTCTGATAATCTTCAGACATACCGTTGTATTTCTGTGTCATTGAGTCTGGGTCTACAAGTCCTTTCTGATTAAGCTTGTTGATGAACTTGAGTGTGTACATATAAGGTCCGTCTGGATCAAGACAGTCGTGGAACTTACCTGTGTCTGGATCATAAAGACCAAAGTCAAATTCATCATAACCAAAGTAAGCTGTTGCAAGAGACTTTACATACATAACCATGTTTCCGTCCCAGTCGTTGAAAAGTGAAACACCGTAAGTTGGATTTCCATTGTCATCTGTAGGACAGACTTCCTTCATTTTTACAAGTACATCAATCAAGTCATACAAATCTTTTACTTCAGGCTTGCCGATTTTTTCATAAAGGTCAAAGCGCAGATCCCAGGTATAGAAAAAGCCTTCAATATCTTTTGCTGATGTAGAAACACTGTGTCCAAAGCCGTGAAGCTTTTTGTCCGGAGAATCCATAAACTTATTTTTCTGGAGAGCCATTTTCATATTTGCGTTGATGTAAGGACCCCAGGTTGAAAGGAGCTTGTCTGCTTCCCAGTCAAGGAGCATTCCTTTTTTACAAGCCTGACCGTATTTGTCGGTATTGTCACCCCAGACAACAATGTCGCCAAGATTTCCGGCTTCCATACGTGTCTGATAAGCACCACCTGTTTCCGGAATGATGTTAAGCTTTACGTTAAACTTTTCCAGCATTACATCTGCGAACCAGCCTGTCTGTAAACCTGAATAGTTTGCAAGCTGTGTATAAACATCAAGAGTAACTGTTTTCTTAGGTCGTATTTTCTTGATGTTTCCTTCTGTCTTAGGTGCCGCAGCACACAAGGCAGCCGAAGCAAATAATGTCAGACCGAATATTGCTGACAATATCTTACTGTGTTTCATTTTTCTCCTCCTAACGAAACTTTTATTTATATATTTTTTGACGCTTAGTTTTTATCGCTACGCCTTTACTGCGCCAAGCATCAAACCTTTTACAAAGTATTTCTGCATAAATGGATAAACGCATAAAATTGGAATAGCCGTAACCATAGCTACCGTGTACTGAATTGTTTTTGTATTTAAAAGCTCCTGTCTCTGCGCATCGGAAAGGCCTGTAGTTGCAGTACTCATTGAAGCTGCAAGATTGGAAGACTGTGTAAGATAGATATACAAGCGTTCCTGCAGGGTTTTAAGATGAGGTGCGCCCGACATAAGAATTAAAGAATCCTGAAAAGAGTTCCAGTGTCCTACTGCTGCCCAGATTGCAATTGTTGCAAGAATAGGTTTACTGAGCGGCCATATAATTCTTACAAAAATTGTAAAGTAAGAAGCACCATCAATTGCTGCACTTTCTTCAAGCTCTGTTGGTATAGATTCAATATAAGTTTTTACCATGATTACATTGTAGACACTTACAAGCCCCGGAATGATGTAGCCCAAAAAGTTGTTTGTGAGTCCTAACATCTGCATTGTTGTAAACCAGGGAATAAGGCCAGCATTAAAATACATTGTTACTATCATAAAACGATAGCAGAGCTTTCTGTGCCACATTTCTTTTTTTGTAACAAGGTAACCGCAGAAACCGGAAACTGCTGTTGATAAGGCTGTTCCAATAAGAGTCCTTGCAAGTGTTACAAGAAAAGCTGTACCAAGACCGTTTACATTTTTAAGTGCATAATAATTTTTTAAGTTGAATCCGCGTGGATAAAAATTGATTAATCCTTTTGCAACAAGTCCGTTATCGGAAATTGTATTTATGAACAGATAATAAAACGGGAATACGCAGATTAACGTAAACAAAATAAAAAATGTATAATTTATTAAATTAAAAACTGTATCGCTTACTAATCTTTTTTCTACCATAATTTTCTCCAATTAACTCCTGAATTAACACCTTTTTCCCTCGGTTTAGAAAATACTGTTACCACGAACTAACTTAGAAATTCTGTTAGTGATGAATAACAAAATAACGCTTACCAGAGATTTGAACATACTTACAACTGTTGAGAATGGAATGTTACTGTTAGAAGCCGCTCCAAAGGTAAGCTGATAAACGTACAAATCAAGAACTTCTATAGGGCCTTTGTTTGTAGGATTTTTGAAACAAAGATACTGATCCATACCATTGCTTAAAAGTCCCGAGATTGAAAGAATGAGAAGAACTATGTAAGTTGGTAAAAGCTCCGGCAAAGTGATGTGCCACATTTTCTGGAAGCGTCCAGCTCCATCTACTGTGGCAGCCTCGTAAAGCTGCTGGTCTATTCCGGAGATAGCGGCAATGTACATAATTGCAGACCAGCCCAGGCCCTTCCATAAACCATAAAGCCACATCTTAATCCAAATACCTGAAGAACCCATAAGCATATTTTTACCCTGGTCCCAGATTCCTCTATTAACAAGAATGCTGGAAATAAATCCTTCTGTACCAAAAATACAGAAAGCAATTGCATAAACCAGAACCCAGGAAATAAAGTTTGGTATTGTAGTAAGAGTCTGGATTATTTTTCTTGCTGGTGCATTTTTAATTTCTGAAAGAAAGATGGCAAAGAACATTGGAATCCAGCTGCCAAGAATACCGAGACCAGACATTGCAAGTGTATTTCTAAGTACACGGATTATATCTGAACGAGTTGCCGCATTTTGGAAAGGAGCCTTGAACCATTTGAATCCAACCCAGGCATCCATAGAAAGAGTGTCGCCGGGATTATAATCAAAGAAAGCATAACGCCAACCCCAGAGCGGAAGATAGCTGAAAAGGAATACAAGAATAAGACAAGGAAGCAGCATAAGGAAAAGCTGTAAAGGCGGTTCAATCTTACATTTTTCTTCTTTTTGTGGAGCTGGAGTTTTTATAAAGGTTATTGCCGTGCATACAAAAATGATTGCAGGTAAGATAAAGTAAATTGCCGCAGAAGAAGGTTCCATTGGCAGAACTTTTTCGGGTAACGGGCTTGAGCTTATAATGTTATAAACGCGAATAATTCCGAACATGCTGGCAAACGAGACTGAGCTGCCGGCAAGCAAAGTTAAGTGAGCATAACGCTTGAGCTTGTTGTTTCCCACTGACATGCAGGCGCCGGCTCCACAAGCTATAACGCCCAGACAGACAAAGAGGCTGGAAATCCAGGAAATGCGCATTACGTATTCAGGCAGCCATCCACGGATAAGTGCACGCTGAAGATTTTCTGTATAAGTTGAATAAGAAAAACCTGATGTAAAAAGTGAAACATTTCTGTTTATGTTTTCAGAGATTCTTGCAGGATTTGCGCCTGGAATAAAAAGAAGGATGAAGAGCAGAAGTGCAAGCACCCGGAAGGTAACTTCGAAAGGCAATACCGGGAAGGAACCTTCTTTTAATTGTGAAGCTTCAACTTCAGCAGGTGCAGCTTCTACTTCACGATTTTTGTCGGTAACAAAAAGTGTTGCGGCAAATGCAAGTGCAAGCACGCTGAAAATAATAAACAGCTTTATTCCATGCGGCGCAACCGGTGATACATCAAGAAAGTCTGTTGCTGAATAAAGATTATTATAAGCTGAGTTATATAAAATAAGACTTAGTTCTGTAAGTATGCTGCCCGCAATTATTGTTGCAAGTCCAATAATTCTGATTTTTCTTTTACCATAAAGGAGGAAAACCCCAAGCAGAGAAATGATTACTGCAAAAAAAGTGAGCAGGCTGGCGCCCCGTACTTTTTCAAAGGCAGTGGCAATTTCCGGATGAGCTTCTTTAAAACTGCCCCATACATCGCGGAACCTTACAACTTCAATTTTTTCGGCTTTATTGAATGTAAGTCCGTCTTCGGAATCATCTTCCCACTCATCGTCATAATCAAAAGAATCATCTTCGGCAGACTCTTCTGCATTTGCAGCAACCATAGCGGCAAAGTTGGCATAAAAATCATCGTAAGAACTGCTTTCATCGGAGCTGTCAAAATCTCCAAAAGGATTTTCCAACTCACCGGAATCTTCAGAAGCTGAATCAAGCGCAACTATTTCTGAAACATAATTCTTAAAGAAAAAAGCAGATTTTACAATGGATTTATCGGGACTCATTTTTTCGGAAATCCAGCCAGGACTTATCCGCCCGATAAAAAGAAAGAAGAAAATCAGGACTACAACAAGTTTCAGTCCATAATCACAAATAGAATTAATAAGCTTTTTAGCATTAAACTTTTTCTCTTTTAGTATTTTCACAGAAATACTCCATTTTTATTTTCTGAGAAAATTATAAATCCCCTTTGAAAATAAGGCATTGAGGTCTTTATTAGTTTTTTTGATTAAAAAAGTTTAAAAAATTGTGATTTTTGGAAAATCTAATTTACGCAATGTCTGGTTTGTGTGCGCTATCTGTTATACGAATTATCTATTCCCAGTTGAGAGCGGTATTTGGCAACAGTGCGGCGGGAGATTTTTACACCCCTTTGCAACAATAGTTCAGCAAGCTTTGAATCGGAAAGCTTTTTGACTTCATCATCGGCAAGGAGCTTTTCCATCATCCTTTTTACGGTAGTAGCAGAAACCTTCTGGTTACCATCACCTTCTGAACCACCAACGCCCGAAGAATAAAAATAGCTTACAGGAAAAAGTCCGAACTCCGTTTGAATATATTTGCTGTTTTTTCTGGCCGACATTCTGGAAACTGTTGATTCGTGAATGTTCAGTGCCTGGGCAACCTGCTTGCGTGTAAGCGGCTTTATGTGGTCCGGACCATCACGGAAAAAATCATTCTGGAACTTTACAAGCATGCAGCCCTGACTAACAAGCGTAGATTCCCGGAACTGCAGCAGGGAAACAAAAACCTTTGCCTTTTCTATAGAAGCTTTATCAAAACTGTAATCGGGAGAAAGTCGGATTTCCGGCAAATCACCGGAAGCATATTTTACCTGGAAATAATGGTCGCGGTCGCAGCAAACCTTTCCGTGAGAAAAATCATCGGTAACAAGACTGCCCTTTTCTTTTGTTACTGTAAGAACTATATCCGGCTGATTGCGGGAGATTCCGCTTGTGTCAGAAACATATTCGCCGGCCGGCCGCGGATTAAGTCTTCTTGTTATATAGTTGATTGAGTCTTCTGCTTCATCCTCGGTTAAATCAATATCATCAATAGGGAGATGTTTTGCAAAGGCTTTTTCGTGCCAGCTTGCCTTGAACCTTTGAAGATTACGCAAAACCTTGTCGGGCTGCGGTGGATTAAGCAGATCAAGGTGACCGTCAAGAATAAAAAGTGTAAGCGGCGAAGCATCTCCAAGAATCTGCGCCTGAACAAAAAGGCTTTCTTCTATTGTACGGCAGCAGGTTCCAATCGGGTCCATGCGCTGAATTATATCCATACACTTTTTGAGCATCTGCTTGGTTTGAGTCGGGCGGGCTTTATCCAAAAGCGATTCAGGGTCCTGCATTGAACCATAGCAGCCGTTTTTATCAAGATTATAAATAAGGGATTTGCATAAATCGTATTCTTCGGAGCTAAGGCGTGTAAGATTGAGCTGCTCTATAAGATGTTCCTGTAAAGTTTTTGGGCGGTCCTCGTTGTTTTCAAGTGCCTTCAGGTAAGCATCGGAATCACTGACCGACCCTTTCCGTACACTCTGACTTTGTACTGGCTGGGCAAAATCAACAGGATCATTTACAAGCTCAATCGCAGGATTTTCGGAAACAGCCTTCAAAATCTCTTCGCGCAAATCCTTGGCAGACATGGAAAGATAATTGACCGCCTGAATCTGCCGCTGCGACATCCTCTGAACCTGACGCTGGGATTGAGACTGTCTTTGATTTTGCCTAAGATTATAGTCCGCACTCATAAGATAATTGTAGCACAAAAAGTTTTCAAACAGTATACTTAAGCTATGAAAAATACAGCAAAAAACATTGAAGATTTTGGTTTACGTGTACCGGAGATTCTTCTTCCGGCTAAAATTGATTTGTCTACATGGTCGGTAATTGCCTGCGACCAGTATACACAGGATTTGAACTATTGGAAAAAGGCTGAAACTATTGTTGGCGATAAGCCTTCCACGTTGAATCTGATTCTGCCCGAAGTTTACTTGAACTCACCGGACAAACCGCAGCGAATTGCAAAAATCCGCGAAACTATGAAAAGTTATCTGGGGGGTGAGGTTTTCGCTCCGGCTAAAAAATGCTTTATTTATATAGAAAGAACTACTGCTTTTGGACGCACCCGAAAGGGACTTGTTGCTCAGATTGATCTTGATACTTATGAATGGAAACCGTTCAGCAAGGCAAATATCCGCGCTACAGAAGCTACAATTGTAGACCGCATTCCGCCGCGCAAGGAGATTCGTAAAGGTGCACCGCTTGAATTGCCGCACATTATGCTGCTTGTAAACGACAGGGATGATATTCTGGTTGGCGGTTCTGGCAAGCGTGTTAAGGATGATGGAAGAGCGCTTTTGTACAGTGGCAGCCTTATGAATAACGGTGGCAGCATTAAGGGCTGGGCTTTGGAAAGTGATGATAATATTGAAGCTGTAACCGCGGCAGTTAGCAAAATTGCAGAGGCAAACACAGCTTCTGACGGTTCAACCTTCCTTTTTGCAGTTGGTGATGGAAACCATTCGCTGGCAACCGCAAAGGCCGTTTGGGATGAGTACAAGGCAGAGCTTATTGCATCTGGAGCCGGGGCTGCGGAAATTGAGGCTTGTCCGGTTCGTTTTGCCCTTGTTGAAATTGTAAACATTTATGATACAGGACTTACTTTTGAACCAATCCACCGCGTTATTTTTGGCATCGACAATAAAAAACTTATTGAAACACTTGCCGAAAAGCTTGGACAGAATGGTGAGCACACAACCGTAAAAGAGCTTGCTTCTCAGAAGGAACTTGAAGAGGCAGTAAAAAACTCCTGGGCTAACTTTGGTTTTGATTATGTTGATAATAATGGCAGCCAGAAGTACGTTCTGCTGGAAACTTCTATAAAAGAGCTTGCTGTTTCAAGATTGCAGCCAGAAATTGATGAGTTTTTGAAGGAGGCTGGAACTGGAGCGGTAGGTGCTTCATCAGGTGGGCCGGAAATAGATTACATTCACGGTACAGAAGAAGTTCTTTCTCTTGGCAAAAAACCTGGAGCCGTAGGAATCCTTCTTCCGCCAATCGCAAAAGACAGCTTCTTTGAAACAATCAATGGGCGTGGTCCTCTTCCACGCAAGAGTTTTTCAATGGGAGAAGCTGACGAAAAACGATTCTATCTTGAATGCAGAAAACTGTTTGGATAAAATAAACATAATTCTTTGAAAAAAATCTAAAAGGATAAAAAAATGAAAAGACAAAAAACACTTGGAAAATTAATTATTATTGCTGGAATCATTCTTGCATTTGCCGGTTGTACAAAAGAAGGCCCTTATCCAGATATTAAACCGCTTGGTTCTGACCCGATTGGTACTGAAGAAAGTGTCAAGCTTACAGGAAAAACCTTCTCTATCGACCTTAATGAATGTACTCCACTCATCTATTTTGCAGATAATACATATTATGGCAATTATCAGGCTATTATAGATATCACTCCAAAGTTCAGACAGCTTAATGATTGGCCAAAGGCTGGAGACCAGCTGGAAATAACATACAATTATGTTGCAAATGAAGACTTCCCGGCTATCTATTCAAGTCTTGTAGATATATCTGAAAGAGCAAATTTTTGGACCACACTCAGTTCGGAAATAGACGTATTAGTTTATAAAAATCTAAAAAAAGATACTACAAAGGAAGCAAAGGTTAACTTTATCTTTTCACAGGCTCCTTATGATAATATTTCTGTCCAGGTTTTTTATGATAAGAACTCTCTGAATAAAACTGCATCAATAGGAACTACAACTGGTTTTGGTAATGACTCCCCTGCTGACTGCGAGTTTATGTGTGATTTTAAGAATATGGATGAACATCCTCTGAAAATTACTACCTACCTGTGTGTTGATGGATTATATCTGGAAGTTTCTGAGACTAAAACTCTCCTGCCTTACTCAAGTGCCCGTTTTTATTATGATTTTGACGAGCTGCAAGAGAAATACAGCAATTTCTATGGAGACAATGTTTATTTCTTGAGAAAAATTGAACATCCTGCATTTGACTGGGCTAATAAAAATAGAGAAACTATTTACTGGAATTACCCTTGGGACTTTAGTGGTTGGAAAACAAAGCCATTTGATTTAATAAACAAAAAACTCACTTCTTATGAAACCTTTAATTACACCTATAATGAATCAACCGGCAACTATTCACATAATCCTGTTGATAACCCTGATTCTGGATTTTCTAATCTAACATCGACAGACAAACAGCAGCCAGACGAACCTTACTTAGATACAGCCATTGCATTCCCATATAACGCCTGGGGACCAAATTATCAGGCTTCTATTCCTGTTTTTACAGATTCTGGTTTGAAAACGGGAGATAGAATCAAGTTGACGTTAACTGGTGTTCCTGATGATACAATTGGAACAGCTTATATTTGTATTGCAGATAATTCTCCCGAAGTAGAAAACTATTGGCGTGTTCTTGCATATGAACAAACTATAAATAATGTTTTTATTGCAAACAAGAGCTTTACTTATGAACATACATTTGATATTATTGCGGATTCTGGTGCCATTGATTTATCTAAAATTAGACTTGTAATAAGATATGACTCCAATATTTTGAATAAAGCAACCAGTATGAAACACTGTAATATTACGATTGAAAAGCTTTAATATGTCGTATTCGGGCTTGTACAAATGTCATTGTCGGAGTTGTACAAATATCATTGTCGGGCTCGACCCGGCAATCTCACTCCCCGGCCACAATTCTAAGGATTGTGGTTCCAAACTGTTCGATTTTAGCTTCGCCAATGCCGTACACATTTCGTAGGTCTGCTTTTGATTTTGGCTTTTTGGCGGCTATATCGTACAGGGTTTTGTCGTTAAAGATTATATAAGGCGGCATGTTCATATCTTCGGCTTTGCGTTTGCGCCAGGCCTTTAATTCAGTTACAATTCGTTCACCTTCGGCATCCTGTTCGGAAGGCTTTTCGGCAACAATTTTTTCGTTCTTTTTATGGATGATGTATTCAGGAGCTGATTTTTTTTCATCATCATAAACACCTGAGAATGGAACAGAACCTGAAGCTCCCGCCTTTGATTTATCTGAAATCCTGATTGGCAGCATAATTGAAGTGCGGTTTCGTAAAACAGATTTTCCAATATACGTAAGCTTTAAGACGTTGTATTCGCCTTCCTTGATGATGTAGTTTTCAGCGACCAGTAACTCCAGCAGGTCAAACCATTCATTTTTTGAAAGTTCTTTGCCTATTCCCCAGGTGGAAATCTTATCGTGACCATTATCAATAATGCGGGACTGCTTTGAACCGAGCAAAACATCTATTACATAAGTTGCACCAAAACGCTCGTTTGTTTTAATCATGCAGCAGAAAAACTTCTGGGCTGGAATTGTAACATCGGTCAAAGGGATTTTTCCACCGGAACAGATGTCGCAGCAGCACAAGGCCCTGTCATTCTCCTGCGTGACAGGTGAATCTTTATCATAAACTTCACCAAAATATGCGAGCAGGGTTTTTCTGCGGCAAACACGGCTTGTGGCGTAATTAACCATATCCTGCAAAAGCTTTTCTGATTTTTCGGGATTTGCGGCTTCTTCAAAAAAGTATCGGATTTTGAAAATATCGGCAGGACTGTAAAGCAGCAATGCGGAAGAAGGCAAACCATCACGCCCCGCACGTCCTATTTCCTGATAGTATTCTTCAATCGACTTTGGCAGATCATAATTGATTACAAAACGAACATTCGGTTTATCAATTCCCATTCCAAAGGCAATCGTGGCAACCATAATCTGAACTTCATCCTTTATGAACAAATCCTGATTTTTAGCGCGAACTTCATCTGTAAGCCCCGCATGGTAGCTGAGTGCCGAATAGCCAAGTTTGTCCAGAGTTGCGGTGAGTTCATCAACCTTTTTTCGGGAATAGCAGTAAATGATTCCGCTGTCGCCACTATGGTGCCTGATATATTCAACAACCTGTGAATCGGCCTTGCGTTTGGGCTGCACCTCCAGATAAATGTTGCTGCGGTTAAAGCTGGAAACAAAAACAGCCGGCTTTTTTAAGCGAAGTATTCTGATGATGTCTTTTCGGACCAGGTCGGTGGCGGTTGCCGTAAGGGCCAGCATTGTTGCTTCGGGGAAATAATTGCGCATTGCACTGATTTCCAGGTAATCGGGTCTGAAGTCGTGGCCCCACTGGGAAATGCAGTGCGCTTCATCAATTGTTATGCAGCTGATTTTAATTCCGCTCTGGCTGAAGAGCTCCCTGATTCTGCTTGTTGCAAGCCCTTCCGGTGAAACATAAACAAGCTTTACTTTGCCAGCTTTTATTTCATCTACGGCTGCAAGATAATCCTTCCATTCAAGTGTGCTGTTTAAGAAAACTGAATGTATACCGGAGGCTTCAAGTGCATCAACCTGATTCTGCATAAGTGAAATCAGCGGAGAAACGACAATTGTTATTCCTTCCATAATCAGTGCCGGAATCTGATAACAGATTGATTTTCCGCCGCCGGTTGGCATTATTGCAAGTGTATCTGTTCCTTCGAGAACTTTTGTAATTATTTCTTTCTGATTTAGTCTGAAGCTGTCATAACCAAAAACGGTTTTTAATACTAATTCAGGCTTTGCACCTTCAAAGGTCTTTGAAAAAATCTTCACATAGTTATTATAGCACGAACCAAACATATAACTCAAACCCACTTGATAAACCTCATAGTTTTTGATATATTTTTTAAATCACGCCGGAGTGGTGGAATGGTAGACACGACAGACTCAAAATCTGTTGCGAGCAATCGTGTAAGAGTTCAAGTCTCTTCTCCGGTAATTTGGCGTCCTCTGAAAGAGGACGCTTTTTTTATTTTACAACGTCTTTTGTATGGGAGAGACTGAACTCCGCTCGGGGACGGGCCCTCGCGACTCGCTCGATTAATCTCGCTCGGAGCCGTTTTTTCGATGAACCTAAACAAACCGCTGGCGCGCTTTGTTTTTAACGGTTCTTCGATTTTAGGCTAGTTCAAGTCTCTTCTCCTTACACTCTTCGTTCTTGGGCCTTAATTTTTCCACTTTTTTTTTCTGCCTTTTTCCAGATACTCTTTTTAAAGTTCGGGGACAAGGTCGGTGCAGAGTTTGTGGAACTCGATGGCTTCGGCGATGTGGGCGGACTGGATGTCTTTGCTTTCGGCTATGTCGGCAATGGTGCGGGCAACTTTGATGCAGGAAGAAACAGCTCGGGGTGAAAAACCGAAACGCAGGATTGCTGAGTTCAAAATCTCCTGGCCTTCAGAATCAACCGGGCAAAAATCAAGAACTTCCTGAGGACTCAGTTTTGCATTTTTAATTCCCTGTCTTTTTCGCTGAGCCTTAACTGCTGCTGCTACACCGCGACGGATTTCATCTGTAGTTTCCAGACCCGGCCGTTTTTCTGCTTCGGCATCTCCATCACTGTTATTCTCAACAAACACTCGCAAATCTACACGGTCAAGCAACGGGGCTGAAAACTTTTTCCAATACTGCTCAATCGATTTTCCGCTGCACAGACACATCTTTGTTTTTGAACCATAGTTTCCGCATGGGCAGGGATTTACCGCCATAATCAGCTGGAACTGAGCCGGATAATTTGTACTCCGCCCCGCCCTGCACAAGGTAATGCTTCCGCTTTCCAGCGGAACCCTGAGCATCTGCAGAACAGAAGAACGGAACTCTGCCGCTTCATCCAGAAATAAAACACCATTATGTGCAAGTGAAATTTCTCCCGGTCTGCAATTTACGCCGCCACCGCAGATACCCTCAATCGAAGACGTCTGGTGCGGTATTCTAAACGGAGGAACTCGGATTAAAGGTTCAGACGGTTTTATAAGCCCGGCTAGCGACCAGATTCTTGTTACCGATTGTGCTTCTTCAAGTGTAAGAATCGGGTTTATGGCAGGGAACTTTTGAATCGCCATTGTCTTACCACAACCTGGGGCACCCAACGCCAAAAGATTATGTCCGCCGGCAGCCGTAATCTGCAAAGCTCGGACAAGCATTCGCTGCCCTTTAAGCTCTGCAAATTCATAACCGGGAGAAATTTCAATAAACTTAACTCCATCATATTCCATGCAACCTGGAGGAAGGTAATTATCATCACCTGAACCGGAGATGCCTCTTGTTTCATAAAAAGAATAATCCTTCAGGGCACGAAATGCATTTTCAAGAGAATCGGCTCCATAAACCTGAACGCCGGTAACTTCCCTTGCTTCATCCGCATTCTGAACAGGAACAATACAACGCATAATGCCAGCCGCAGCCGCCGTGGAAACCGCCGCATGGATTCCCTTTACAGGGCGCACCTTACCGGAAAGCTCCAGCTCGCCCATTACAAGAATCGGGTCGGTAATAAAACTTTTTTCACCGTTAGACTCCGCATTTGCCGCCAAAACACTAAGCGCAATCGGCAAGTCAAAACCTGCACCTTCTTTTTTCAAGTCCGCAGGCGACAGGCTGATTAAAATCCTTTCTGGCGGAAAATCAAATCCCGAGTTTCTGATTGCAGCCTGCATCCTTTCACGCGACTCCTTTACCGCGCTGTCCGCTAATCCGACAATATCAATTGCAGGAATCCCGCGCCGCAAATCAACCTCAGTCGTTACCAGAGCACCTTCATACCCAAAGGGCGAAAACGAAAAAATCTTCATAAAAACCTCTCGCCATTAATATTTCTTTAATTTGAGATTTCGGACCATTTTTTGGAAAGAAATTTGATGATCTTTAAATATTTTTTGAATTATTACTCAACGTTTGACTTGTAAATTAAGTGAAGCGGATTTTAGGGCCACAACCATACGCACTTGCTTTGGTTGTGCCTAGGAGAGAGGGTAGCTCGCAACGAAAGTGCGAGCGCAGGGGGAGACTTCCCCCTCTTGTATCATCATCTTACTCTAGTATAAAATATTACCACACCCAATTATGAAAAATCACACTTTATCGCAACGCTTATCAACTCAATTTGGCCCGGCCAGCTTTTACGCACAGGCTTTGAAAATCGCAATTCCCGTAATGACCCAGATGCTCATTCAAAATCTGGTTTCGCTGATTGACAACTTTATGGTTGCAGGACTCGGTGATGTAAAAATGTCGGGCGTAAACATCTGCGGTCAAATCATCTTTTTGTTCATGGTTTTTATGAATACAATCTCCATGGCTGGCGGCATTTTCCTTACTCAATTTTTCGGCGCAAAAGATAAGGGCGGAATGAAGCAGTCCTTCTGTTTTAAGCTTTGGACCGGACTGTTTGTTGTTGCCGTTTTTTCTACTGTATGTTTTATTTTTCCCCGGCAGATTTTGAGCCTGATGGTTAGGGGCAACTCACAGGCAGATTTGATTCTGGACGAAGGTGTAAAATACATTCGGATAATTGGCTTTATGGGAATCCCGTGGATGATTTCTGCCATGATTTCTTCGTCTCTGCGTGAGATTGGAAAAGTAAAGGTTCCGCTTGTGATTTCGATCATTGCAACCTGTGTGAACACGTTCTTCAACTGGATTTTGATTTACGGAAACCTTGGTGCTCCGCGTCTGGAGGTTCGTGGTGCTGCGATTGCAACCGTAATTGCGCGCACTGTGGAAGCTGTGATTTTTATCATCTGGATGCTCAAAAACAAGCCCGACTTTGCAATTAAGCTTTTAGATTTATTCCGCCTGAACTTCCGGCTTTTTGGCGACATTCTCAAAAAAGCCTGGATGATTATGCTTTCCGAAATGGTGTGGGCAATTGCAGAAACGATTACTACAGCTTTGTACAATGGCCGCGGCGGTGCAGATGTAGTTTCGGGGATGTCTTCAAGCTTTGCAATTTCAAACCTTTTCTTTGTAGCGTTCAGCGGAATCATTACCGCCACCGGTGTTATAATTGGAAAAGATTTGGGCAGCGGTGAACTGGACAAGGCACGGCGCGAAAAAGTTTGGATTCTAAATGGTGCCAAGATTTTCGGATTGTTTTTTACCGGTGTCGGTTTGCTGTGTATGCTGCTTGTTCCGGTTGTATTCCGAAACCTGAGTCTGAACTCGCAGAGTATTTGCCGCCACATGGTTTTAGTTATGGCAATCTACATGCCAATCTGGGTTTACATGAACGGGCAGTTTGCCATAAGCCGTGCAGGTGGCGACACCACAATGGGAGTCCTTGTCGACGGAATCGGAAATCTTGGCATTGTTATTCCCGGGATTTTTCTTCTGGCAAAATGCACCTCTGTTGGACCGGTTGCCATGTACGTAATCATAAAGTTTGTGGAAGTGCCAAAAATCATAATCGCCCACCTGTGGCTTAAAAAAGAAAAGTGGGTTGTAAATCTTGCTGAAAAAAATAAGGAAGTTAAAAATGAAACCAGCAATTGAAATCAATCTTGACGAATTAATCGCATTCAGACTCGAAGCAAATGTAAATACTTACGCTGCTTACAAAAACGAAGTTGCCTCTACACGACTAACCTCCCACGATTTCAGATACACAAAAGGCGATTATGTTTACCATGACACTTACGTTGGCGGCGAACAGTTTGCCGGCGAAGAAGCCGTCTGGAAAAACAACACCGCCTTATATGCAATGAATTATATGGGCCGTGTTCTAAATGAAAAGTTCAACGGTGATTTTCTAAAAGAAGCCCTTCGTGCCGCCGACCAAAAAATGCCTTATCGCGGACCATCGCTTTATCAATCCAGCACCCCTGAACTAACCGGCTTCACATACCGCTGCACCGTCACAGGAGACTTCACCTGGTTTCAGGGTTACGAAGAAATCTTTTATATCAACACAAAAGTTTACGAATGCTTTTTCCACGGTGGCACTTTAAGATAAAACTAACTCAAATATTCCTTTGCGATTTTTTCGACCTGGCGTGCATTAATGGGATTCTCTGCAGTTTCAAATGATATTATAAGATTTTTCCCGGGATGCAGGCCATTTTTTCCATAAAGAAAAAGCTTGTGTACTGAACTGGCAGCATATTCCGCGTCATCCATTATTCCAAAATGTTCCCAGATAAACTCCTGTCTGTTACGCAGATTCAAACAAACAAAGTCCGGGAAGAACGTGCGGTTCGTACCATCCTCCACAGTAATGCTGATTGGGAACTCATACCGATACGGTATATTAAGTCGGTTCAAAGTATCTGCAATTATAATTTCTGACTTTGAGCGGACTCTTTCTCCGCGTGCTGTAAAGTATTCCGGCCCTTCCACAGGAAAAGCCTTTCGTTCATGTTCAACAGATTGCCAAAGCGCTGCAAACTGTTCATCTGGTAACCGAACCGGTTTTATAAGTGCCCACCGGTTTTTGCGACATTTTTCATAAACAGCCTCTACCAGCTGTGACTTTTTCGCAAAACCTTCATACGCTTTCGATGCAGCTTGCAAAACCTGCAACTCTTTTTTCAGTGCAGCAATAATTTTTTTATCATAATCTTTTTGTGCCAATGCTTTTGCCAGCTTCAGATTCTTCACGGGGATATATCTTCCATTCGCGCTGCTGTTTTTTGTCCTGTGATAATATTGAACAACCTTATTACTTTCTGAAACACGCAATGTACCTTCCGGAGCTTTTTTGAGGTCCTTTTGTTTTTGGGCCAGCAAGGCTTTCAATTCTTTCAAACGCGCATCAAGCATCGGTTCAAGATAAATTGGAGAAAGCTGCTCATTCTCAAAGTTTTTTGTAAACTGCATAACACAAAAATAACTCTGATTTGATAAAGTGGCAAGGAAAAAAAGTGATTTTTTAGTAAATTTATAGACAACTACGGATTAAATGGCTATGGGAGAACAATTTATCCGTAGTATACCAGTTTTTCCATGTGGTATTTCTTTTTTCTTGCATTTTTTTTATTGATACTACGGATTTTTTGTTGTGTTCAGCCAATTTTATCCGTAGGGCTTACACTTTTTCCCGTCGAGATGCCAAGTTTTTTTATGATTTTTTGGTATGACTACGGATTTTTTTTCAACATCTCATATTTTTATCCGTAAGACATCCATTTTTTCTGCCAATTGCTTCCTCATCAGCTTATCCTTCATCACAAGCTACGGATTTTTTGTGGCAAATCACTCAAATTATTCGTAGTCCCCCCCACATTTCGCATTCAATTCACATCAATTCCTGCGCCTTCTCATCTTATTACTACGGATTTTTTCTCGCTCCCTCACCATTTTATCCGTATCCTGCAATTTTTCGCATTTAATCGTGCAAAAATCTAACTCAAAACTAAATTGCTAAAAAACAGTTTTCCCTTTACAATCAAAATATGTTTGCAAAAGAAAATAATCGCCTTATTATAAACGACAATTTTGGCACGGTTTGGATTGAGCCGTGGGGCACCGATTCTGTCCGCATCCGCATGACCGCCGACCGGGTTATGGATAAAAATGACTGGGCTTTAGGAGGGGAAAGTCTCCCCGATAACGCCCCAGCTTGTTCTATTGAGATCAATGATATAGACACTACTTACCCATGGGCCGAACACTTCGCCAACGTAGAAAAAACCACGGGTCAAACCGCCACCCTTACTAACGGCCGTCTGCAGGTTCGGGTTAATCATGAAGGCTGGATCAGTTTCTGGCAGCTGAACGAAACAGGCACTTCCCTCCTCTTTGAAGAACAATGGCGCAACCGCGCACGAATAGACCGCTTCTGCGTTCCGACCAACAACCCGGGCCGCGAGCTCAAACAAAATCCGGCAACCTTTAACTACAAGGCAACAGTCCGCTTCGAAGCCTACGACGATGAAAAAATCTTCGGTATGGGCCAGTATCAGGATTCGCACCTGGACAAAAAAGGCGGCAGCTGGGAACTCGCACAAAAGAACAGCCAGGCTTCCGTACCGTTCATCATCTCAACAAGGGGCTATGGCTTTTTGTGGAACAATCCTGCAATCGGCACCGCAACCTTCGGCACAAACGGCACATCCTGGACCGCTGAGCAGACACAAAAAATCGACTATTGGGTAACCTGCGGCACACCATCAGAAATAGAAAAAAACTACACCGACGTAACAGGTCGCACACCAATGATGCCAGACTTTGCAATGGGCTTCTGGCAATGCAAGCTCCGTTACCGGACACAACAGGAAGTAATCGAAGTTGCAAAAGAATACCGCCGACGCAATCTTCCGCTGGACGTAATCGTTATAGACTTTTTCCACTGGAGCTGTCAGGGCGACTTTAAGTTTGATCCCGAAGACTGGCCAGACCCGGAGCAGATGGTTCGCGAACTTGGCGAAATGGGCGTAAAGCTAATGGTCAGCGTTTGGCCAACAATCGATGAGCGCTCCGAAAACTTTGATGAAATGTCACGAAACGGACTGCTAATCAGCTTTGACCGCAAAAACGGATTCAACATGGATTGGATGGGCAACACCGTTTTCTTCGATGCAACAAATCCAGCGGCACAAAAATACGTGTGGGAAAAATGCAAGGAAAATTATTTCAAAAAAGGAATCCAGCTTTTCTGGCTTGATGAAGCAGAACCCGAATATGGACTTTATGAGTTTGAACATTACAAATATCACATCGGGCCTGCAATGGAGTGTTCAAATATTTATCCATATTTTTACGCCAAAGCATTTTACGACGGGCTCTGCGAAGAAAAGCAAACCGCACAAAATGAGGCCACCTCGCAAACAGATGAAGCCCCACTTTCACTTATTCGCTGCGCCTGGGCTGGTTCACAAAAGTTTGGTACTGTAGTCTGGAGTGGCGATGTGCATTCCGATTTCCGTTCACTCCGCAATCAGATTCAGGCAGGCTTGAGCATGGCAATTGCAGGAATCCCATGGTGGACAACAGACATCGGCGGCTTCTTAGGTGGCGACATTAAAGACCCGGATTTCCACGAGCTATTAATCCGCTGGTTTGAATGGGCCTGCTTCTGCCCTGTAATGCGCCTTCACGGTGAACGCCCGCCATTCAAAGTGTTAGACAAGCCTTACCACGAAATCCGCGGTCACCAGATTAAACAGATGGAAAGCGGTCAGGATAACGAAGTGTGGTCTTTTGGCGATGATGTTTACAAAATCTTAGTTGAGCTGCTTAATCTTCGCACGCGCCTTAAACCATACATCAAAACACTCATGCAGGAAGCTCACACAAACGGCACCCCGGTAATGCGCCCTCTTATGTATGATTTTTACACCGACCCGCTTGCCGTAGCTACAGAAACCCAATACATGTTTGGACCGAAGTTGTTAGTCTGCCCTATCACCCAGGCAAAAGCAACAAGTCGCCAAGTTTATCTCCCGCTTCTTCCTGTTGATGAACTTTGGTATGATACTGCATCTGGCAACTCTTACACTGGTGGGCAAACTATTCAAGCCTCAGCTCCATTGCATCAGATTCCAGTTTTCTCCCGCGGTAAGTTTGAGGTTAAGATTTGGTAATTTAAGCTAACTATTTTTTTCAGCCCGCCTAATTCCACAACTCGCCTTCCGTGCTTCGCTATCGCTCATTCCTCAGCTATGCTTCGGAACTGCTACGCAGGCACTCCACGCTCGGGGCAGCCTCTATCACCAATTTCCAAACCTCTAAGGTCTGCTTGTATTTTTCAGCAATTAGTTCACAACGCTTTTTGCAAATATCAAAAATAGTTCTAAACTGATTGTTAGTCTCAACTACCTCGCCACTCTGCACTAGAATACACCTCCTTGTTCCGCCGTCAGCTTCATTCACTTTAGCTACAGCTTCAAACGTGGTTCCGCTGCCGGCAAAAAAATCCATCACAACTGCATCGCGTTTCATCTGCGTAATTTCAATTAAATGCGAAATTAACTCAACCGGCTTTGGATTATCAAAAACACCTTTCACACCAAGAAGCTTGTCCAAATGTCTCTGCGCCTTTCTGGTACTGTCAACACAGTCAATTATGTTTCGCGGAATAACTTCGGTTTGTTCACCATTAAAAATCTTAATTCTCGGAACACTGTTGTACTCCGGTGCAGGCCCAAAATAAATCCTGTTTTCGGCAAGCAGCCTTTCCATTTCTTCGCGGCTCTTCTGCCACTGCCTGGTCCACACAATTCCGGAAGGAGATGTAATAGAATAATAATTTTTATGCTTAGGATTTGAACGCTTTTCTGTAAATGAAACGCTTCCGCTGAACCAGTTTCCGCGCGGATCATCATCAGCATTTGTTTTTGCCCAATCTGTTGATTCAACTTCCGTAAAAGATTTAAGCTTAGTTTTATTCTTCGCATAACACAATGTATTCTGCTGCAGAGTACGGCTCCACGTATCTTTTTTTCCTTTGCCATGAAGCCACATAAAATCATTCACAAAATTGTCTTCACCAAAGATTGAATCGCAAAGAAGCTTAAGTACATAAAGTTCACTCTGATCTATTGCAATGAAAATGCATCCGTCATCAGAAAGCATTTCGCGTGCAAGCTTAAGCCTGCGGTTCATAAAACTGAGCCATGCAGAATGACGGTCATCGGATGTTGAAAAATTATCCTTATAAGTAAAAGCATTTCCTGTATTGTACGGGGGGTCGATGTAAATGACGTTAACCTTTCCTAACAATTCATCCTTCATCAGTTGAAGAACAGGATAGTTATCTCCTTTGATTAAAACACTTGAACTCAAAATTGAATCTGCAATTGATTTATTGCAGTCAGAATTATTGCAAGCCTCTTCTTCAGGCTTTAACAAAAGATTATCGAGGAAAGCTTTATCATCTGTTTGTTCCGGGAAGTCATCCCAACATAATCTTAATGACATACAGTTTATTTTATAATTTTTTCTTTTTTTATTAAACTTCATTTTGCACTTTTTTTTTATCTTCATTTCCGCTATTATCTATACCATTATGGATAACAAAAAGCTTCTTGGTTACATTCTGGCAGTACTGGCAATTTTTTTCTGGGGAATTACCTTTGTCTGTACAAAATCTCTTTTGAACTATTTTTCGGCGCTTGAGATTTTATTTATTCGATTCCTTGCTGCCTACCTGGGACTCTGGCTTATGAGGCCAAAATGGGAAAAAATTGCTGCTAAAGATAACCTTTTGTTTGCGCTTGCCGGTCTTACTGGTGTTGTTATTTATCAGTTTTCGGAAAACATTGCAATTAATTATACAACGGCTTCTAACGTCAGCGTTATTGTGAGCACCTGTCCTCTTTTTACTGCAATCATTTCTCAAATATTTTTAAAAGAAAAGCACATTAATTTATGGTTTGTAATAGGATTTGTTTTCTGTATTTTTGGCGTTACTTTAGTTAGTCTTAACGGACGAACAGATTTGAGCATAAATCCTAAAGGCGATTTGCTTGCCCTGCTTTCTTCAATTTCGTGGGGATTTTATTCAATGGTTGTTTCGCTGCTTAACAAAAAGGGTTACGACTCAATTTGTGCAACTCGCCGCATTTTCTTTTTTGCAGTGCTATTGATGATTCCGCTTGTATTGGCCGGCGTGGGCGTTAATGGTGCGATAGAAAACAAAGGGGTAATTGCTGATGATGGATTGGCAGGATCTGTAATTGTTACCTTATCTGGTGCTGTGAATAAGCTTCGTTTTTCAAAGCCGCTCAACTGCATTTATCTTTTGTTCTTAGGATTGATTGCCAGCGGATTCTGTTTTGCCGCCTGGAACAAAGCATGCCTGGAACTTGGAACTGTAAAAATCACAAAGGGACTTTACCTTATTCCAATTGTCACAATCATTTTTGCCTTCTTTATCCTTGGCGAAAAAATCACCTGGATGGGAGCACTAGGTACAATCATCACAATCACCGGACTTTTTATTTCTGAGATTAAACGCAAGACTTCGGAACAGGCGGGAACTGCAGGCACTCCTAAAACTGCCGATACTGCTGAAACTACTGGTGCTGTTGGTGCTATTAAAACTGTTATCGAATAAAATTACTGTTTGTCTTTCCTAACATAAATCTGGCTGATCATATCTGTGTTAAGAACTTTGATTGTTTTTTTGTCTTCTACTTTGATAAAGTTTTCATCAACTTCAAGAAGAGTGGCAACATAACCGGCAACTCCACCTTCCATAAAAATTGTAACCTGTTTTCCAATAAACTCTGAAAGCAATTTTGTAGACATTTTAATTCCTCCTCTTCTCATCCTTACAAGCTTTCTGATGTGTCTGCGCCTTC
>JAEEGI010007340.1_pt1 | contig 24695 bp, 19 predicted proteins | sample 8958751 | NCBI WGS metagenome assembly JAEEGI01 (sample SAMN16246545, study PRJNA631951) | gut metagenome | biome: gut microbiome; feature: rumen; material: KS-attached | host: Bos | place: Iran: Karaj | collected 2018-10
CCGCTGGGTTGACAAAACCAAACTTACATGTTGGTCGATTCATCTAATGGTTAGGATACAAGATTCTCAATCTTGGCATAGGGGTTCGATTCCCCTATCGACTACGAAGAAAGCGCTGAAAATTCAGCGCTATTTTTGTGCCCCTACACGAAATTTCTATACTTTGCTTCCCGTTTCATTTTTCCACTCAAAAACCGTGAGTTAACTCGATTGATCAAACGTGTTAACTCAATCGACAAATCGAATTAACTCAACTCATTTTTTGAGTTAATGAGTATACATCATATTACGATTCCGTTTTCTTTACAGATTTAGAACAAATGGATGTCGGGCTCTGACATCTTGGCTAAAAAACTGTTTGGCAAGCGGTTCATGTTAAACTAGCTGAAAAAATAAAGATTCTGTGCTGAATTTCGTCAGAATGCTATAACTTTGTAACTATGATGAATAGGACTATCAGGGAGGCAAGACCGACAGATATCACTGAGATTATGCAGGTGATGGAGGCCGCAAAGAAAATTATGCGGCAGTCTGGCAATATGCACCAATGGGTAGATGGCTATCCTTCCGAGGCTGTCGTTTTCAAAGACATGGAGATGCATGGCGGTTTTGTCATTGAGGAAAGTGGTGGTGAACAAGACACACCAAGCCACATTATCGGCTTTTCGCTTTCCTTCCCTCTCCTGAACCTACCTACTCAAAAATATATGATGGAAAATGGATAGATGACAGTTTGGCATATCATGTCATCCATCGTATCGCCAGCTATCCTGAGGCTCATGGTGTATTCAAAGAAATCATGGATTTTTGCTTTACGCATGATGCAAACATCCGCATCGATACCCACAAGGACAACCTTATCATGCAGCACAATATAGCAAAGCACGGTTTTACTTATTGCGGCATTATCTACCTTCCATCTGGTGACGAAAGACTCGCCTACCAAAAAATTCTGGCAGAATAGGAACTTTTAGAAAGAACTATAATAATCAAAAGACAGTTATGCCTGAAAGACTATTTATCCTCCAGCAGGGCCGAGGTGCGAACACGGCTGAGGGTTTCCGGTGTCATCTGGAGATAACTGGCGATATAGACCAACGGAGCCCGGAGAACAAGCTGTGGGCTACGCTTCACCAACTTGGCATAACGGTCCTGGGCAGACTCAAAGCGGAGCAAATCGGCATGAATCTGCGAGAAGATGAGCGACTCCTCCAATATCTTACGATAGAGCATCTGAATGTTCACGTTCTTCATTGCCTCTTGCTCTAAGGATGCCTTTGGCAACGCATAGATGATGGTTGGCTCAAGCGCCATAATCTGCAAATGAGTGGGTTCCTCCTTAAAAAGGCTTTCAATACACATGCAGATGGTGTTCTCGGTAGCCATATACTCAGTAAGCTCCTTACCATTCTTAAAATAGAACTGACGGACTAAGCCTTTGACTACCCAATAAATATTCCGGCAAACCTCGCCCTCCTTGAGGATGATTTCGCCTTTCTGATATTTCATGGGTACCAAAATACTCTCCAGTACATCGAGTTCATCATGTGTCATCGTACTGTAACGTCTTGCTAATTCACGTGCGACGTCGCGTGGTGTCAGTCCTAGTGTCGTCATTTTCTCTATTGGATTTTCAGTGTTCTATAATAATTTTGTTTTAGTCTAACTTCAATACAGCGAGGAAAGCCTTCTGAGGCACTTCCACATTACCGATTTGCTTCATGCGCTTTTTACCGCGTTTCTGCTTTTCAAGGAGTTTACGCTTACGACTCACGTCACCGCCATAACATTTGGCTGTCACATCCTTGCGCACCTGTTTCACCGTTTCGCGGGCTATAATCTTTGCTCCGATTGCTGCCTGGATAGCAATATCAAACTGCTGACGCGGTATGAGTTCCTTCAGTTTCTCGCACATGCGACGTCCAAAGCTGACAGCATTGTCCTGATGGGTGAGCGTCGAAAGTGCGTCAACCGATTCACCATTGAGCAGGATGTCCAGCTTTGCCAGTTTTGAGGGGCGGAAACAGTCAACATGATAGTCGAACGAAGCATAGCCCTTGGAGATAGACTTCAGCTTGTCGTAGAAGTCAATCACTATCTCGCCCAAAGGTAACATGAAGCGCAGTTCAACGCGATTGCCACTGACATACTGCTGGTCGATGAGTTCGCCTCGTTTGTCGAGACAAAGCGTCATGATAGGACCGATATAGTCGGCTGCAGTAATGATGCTGGCCTTGATATATGGTTCTTCGATATGATCGATGAGTGTAGGATCAGGTAGTCCTGAAGGATTGTGAACCTCCTTCACCCCACCCTGTTTATCGTAGCACATATAGGTAACGTTGGGAACCGTCGTGATGACATCCATATCGAACTCTCGGTCCAGGCGTTCCTGTACAATCTCCATGTGGAGCAGTCCAAGGAAACCGCAACGGAAACCAAAGCCCAAAGCAACAGATGTCTCAGGGGTGAACGTCAGGGAGGCGTCGTTGAGCTGTAGTTTCTCCAACGAGGCACGCAGGTTCTCATAGTCAGTGGGGTCGATGGGATAAACACCTGCGAAGACCATAGGCTTCACTTCCTGGAATCCCTCAATGGCCTTATCGCAAGGGTTAGCCACACTGGTAATCGTATCGCCCACCTTCACCTCCTTCGAATTCTTAATGCCACTGATGATATAGCCCACATCGCCAGTACGCAGTTCCTGACGGGGTATCATATCCATTTTCAGCACACCCACCTCGTCGGCATCATACTCCATACCGGTATTGAAGAACTTCACCTTCTCACCCTTACGGATACTACCGTTCTCTATCTTAAAGTAAGCAATGATGCCACGGAACGAATTGAATACGGAGTCGAAAATCAATGCCTGCAACGGTGCCTTTGGGTCGCCCACAGGATGCGGAATACGCTCGACGACGGCATCGAGAATCTGCTCAACACCTTCGCCTGTCTTTCCACTGGCACGGATAATGTCAGAGGCATCGCAACCAATGAGCTCAACGATTTCGTCCTCCACCTCGTCAGGCATAGCACTAGGCATATCAATCTTATTGATAACGGGGATAATCTCCAAATCATGATCAATGGCGAGATAGAGATTAGAGATGGTTTGAGCCTGCACACCCTGAGTAGCATCAACTACCAGCAGCGCCCCCTCGCAGGCTGCTATGGAACGTGAAACTTCGTAAGAGAAGTCAACGTGTCCCGGAGTATCAATCAAGTTAAGAATATACTTTTCACCCTTGTACATATACTCCATCTGGATGGCATGACTCTTGATGGTAATGCCACGTTCTTTTTCCAAATCCATATCGTCAAGCATCTGACCCTCAGTCACTTGAATCGTCTTAGTAAATTCAAGCATACGGTCTGCCAAAGTCGACTTCCCGTGGTCAATATGTGCGATAATGCAGAAGTTTCTAATATGCTCCATAAGTCTGATATGTACAATCTTTTGCAAAATTACGAAAAAAAATTGATATTGCTACCTATCTTTACCATTTTATTTTATTAATTTTGCAGAAATTACGAACTATAACAAAAATAAGCATCGATGAAAAAGCTTTTGATTGTGATTGCAGGAGTTCTTCTGATGACAGCTTGCCAGGAGACATTAGAAGAGCGTTGTGCCCGTGAGGCAAAGGAATATTCGAAGAAGAACTGTCCTGCCCCAATTGCCAAGGGTGTGACTATCGACAGTATGAGTTTCGATGAATCGACACACACCTTAATATATTCATACACATTGGAAGGAGCTATTGACGATACTGCCGTCATCCGCCACAACAATCCTCGCGATCAGATGCTGCAACAGCTGAAGAATGCCACAGCCATGAAACCCTATAAGGATGCCGGGTATAACTTCCGCTATACTTACTATTCGAAAAAGAAGAAAGGAGAAAAGCTCTTCGAGGCTACCTTCCAAGAAAAAGATTACCGTTAGAAGCACTTAGGCCTCTAACGGTTGTTTCTTTAATTGCTCCAGTGCCCTGCACAACTGGTCTGGGCAACTGGTATTCTTTGTTCCACAACGGATTCCGTTTACTTTCTTGATGACATCGTCAATCTTCTGTCCGCGCACCAATTGACTGATGCCTTGCAGGTTGCCGTTGCAACCTCCGAGGAAGAACACCTGCTGGATGACATCATTCTCGTCGCACGTCACGTCAATCATCTTCGAGCACGTGCCCTGAGTTTCGTACGAGATATGCTTCGTTGCCATTACTCTTCAACAACTTCTGGTTTCATGTTTGTGTACACGGTCTGTACATCGTCGAAATCCTCAAGCTTCTCAATCATCTTGTCGATGGTCTCACGCTCCTCGGGAGTCACGTCCTTCAGGTCGTTGGGAATGCGAGTAAACTCAGCACCTGTCACCTCGAAACCGTTCTCCTCCAGATGCTTCTGGATAGCACCGAATGACTGTGGGTCACCATAGATGGTGATTGAGTTCTCTTCCTCGTCCTCGTCGTACTCATCTTCTACTCCGTAGTCAATCAGGTCGAGAATCAGTTCGTCCATATCAAGACCATCTTTCTTCTTGAAGGTGAACACGGCCTTGTGGTCGAACAGGAACGACAGCGATCCCTGTGTACCCAGGTTACCATTGAACTTGTTGAACACAGAACGAACGTCACCAACGGTACGGGTAGTGTTGTCGGTCAAGGTGTCAACAAAGATGGCCACTCCGTGAGGACCATATCCCTCGTAAGTCACCTCCTTATAATCGCTCTGGTCTTTACCCATTGCATTCTTGATAGCACGCTCGATGTTATCCTTCGGCATATTCTCACGCTTAGCATTGGCAATAATAGCACGCAATGCAGGGTTCATATCGGGTTCTGGACCGCCTGCCTTCACAGCAATGGCAATCTGCTTACCGATCTTTGTAAACGTCTTGGCCATGTGGCCCCATCTCTTCAGTTTCGCAGCTTTGCGATATTCAAATGCTCTTCCCATAAATTATTTATTTTTCAATATTTCGATATTACAAAATTATCTTAACTCTGCGCCCAGTTGCTTCTTCAGATTAGCAATGAGTTTCTGCATGATAGCGTCAATCTGCTTATCGCCCATGGTCTTTTCTGCATCCTGCAGAATGAAGTTTACAGCATAACTCTTCTTGCCAGCAGGCAGGTTCTTACCCTCATAAACGTCGAAGAGTTCCACTTTCTTCAGCAGTTTCTTCTCCGTCTGGCGGGCAATCTCCTCAATCTGAGCAAACTCTACGTTCTGGTCGATGAGCAACGCAAGGTCACGGCTCACAGCAGGATACTTAGCAATCTCAGTGAACAGCACCTGCTTATTTCGCAGCAATTTCATCAGCGCCGTCCAGTTCATCTCACAGTAGTAAACAGGAGTATCGATATCGGCAGCCTTCTGCACCTTCTTTGCAAGCACGCCCATCTCCAACATCAGTTTTCCGCCACGATTCTCAATGGTCAGACCTGCTGAGAAAATTGGATTCTGAGACTTCTTGCGAACCAGCATTCCCTGCTGCACACCAATGCGAGCCAAAATATTCTCAACATAGGCACTCAACTCGGCAAACGAGCTGTCCTCGTTAGCATGAGCCCATGAACCTTCCACACGCTTACCCGTCAGCCACAGTCCAAGATGGTATTCCTCTTTGTAAGCATTCATCGGGTTCTCGTCGTCCTTCTTCTCCGGATTGAAGAAATATACATTACCAAACTCGAAGAAACGACAATTACCGTTTTTACGCTTGGCATTATGTTCTATGCTCTCCAGTCCGCCAAAGAGCAACGTCTGGCGCATAACGTTCAAATCGGTTGAGAGCGGATTCATGATACGGACGAGGTGGTCATTCTCACCATAGTAGGCGCCCTTTGTCAGGGAGTTATTCAATATCTCGTTGAAGCCCTCGCCCACCAACTGTTCGCTGACCAGATTGGCCAGTTTATGTTTTTGGTCTTCATCGCCCTTGATAACCAAAGACGACTTGAGTTGTGTGGGAATCTCCACATTATTATATCCATAGATGCGAAGGATATCCTCAACCACATCACAGGGGCGCTGCACATCCACACGATAAGCAGGCACCTTAATGGTAAGTCCTTCTGCATTCTCGTTCATTATCTGCATTTCAAGCGACTGGCAGATGTTCTTGATGTTATCCACACCAATCTCTTTACCAATCAAGTTATGCACATAATCGTATTTCAAATCGACAACAGCATCCTCTATCTTTTCAGGATAGACGTCCTTGATGTCCATTGACACCTTACCGCCAGCCAACTCCTTGCAGAGTTGGGCTGCATACTTCAAGGCCTCGATGGTGCCATTGGGGTCGATGCCACGCTCAAAGCGAAAAGAGGCATCGGTAGATAGTCCATGACGACGTGCTGACTTACGAATCCAAGTTGGATGGAAATAAGCACTTTCCAAAACGACGTTCTTCGTTGTCTCGTACGTGCCACTACCCTTTCCTCCGAACACACCAGCAATACACATCGGTTCCTCGGCATTACAGATAGCCAAGTCGCGGTCAGAGAGTTTATGCTCTACCCCATCCAGAGTCTGGAAAGGAGTACCCTCCGGCATGGTCTTCACAACAATCTTATGACCTTTCACCATATCGGCATCGAAACAATGCAACGGCTGTCCCAAGGCCATCATCACGTAGTTGGTGATATCTACAATATTATTAATAGGACGCAGTCCGATAGTTGTCAGTTTATTCTTCAGCCACTCAGGACTCTCCTTCACCTCACAGCCGGTAATGCTGACACATGCATAACGCTTACAGGCCTCGGTATTATCGATAACGACATCGATGGGGAGGCTGTGGTCATCGACTGTAAACGTCGATGCACAGGGTTTGTGGGTGGCAGTCTGGTAACCGTTTTGCTTCAGCCATGCATAGAGGTCGCGTGCCACACCCCAATGGCTCAGTGCATCGGCACGGTTGGCAGTGATGTCCACCTCGATGAGCCAGTCACTCTCCAGATGATAGTATTCCGCAGCAGGCATACCCTCCTGAGCATCCTCAGGCAGCACGATGATACCGTCATGACTGGTACCGATGCCAATTTCGTCCTCGGCACAAATCATACCGTTGGATTCTACACCACGCAGCTTCGACTTCTTGATGATAAACTCTTGATCGCCGTCATACAGCACGCAGCCCAGGTCGGCCACGATGACTTTCTGTCCAGCAGCCACATTGGGAGCACCACAGACAATCTGCGAAGGTTCACCCTTGCCCAGGTCAACAGTCGTAACATGCAGGTGATCACTATTGGGGTGCATCTCACATGTCAGCACCTTACCTACATACAATCCTTTAAGTCCTCCCTTAATACTCTGTACTTCTTCGAGTGCGTCAACCTCCAGACCTGTTGATGTCAGGGCATCACACACCTGCTGAGGTGTGAGATCAAAGTCCACGTACTCCTTCAACCATTTATAAGATATATTCATTGCAATGATATGTTATTTCAAAATCGGGCACAAAGGTACGAATAAGTGAGAAGAAAACCAAATTTTATTTGAGTTTTCTCGAACGAGAGTACCTTCGACGGAGTCAAAGATACGAAAAATCCCGATAATTGCCAAGAATTATCGGGATTTTCTTATATGTGAAACTATCTTAGAAGAACAGGTAGCGGTTATCTACTACGTTAGCCTTCAGATAAAGTTCGTTCATAAAGCGGCTTGCAGCCTGTAAAGCCTGCTGTTTCAGCTGAGCCTGCTGGGTCTTTGCATCGAACTTAGCAGCCTCACGCTGTTTCTTGTTGAGCACCTTGAAGAGGAAGGCGCCACCATTACCCTTCACAGGAACAGCACTGAACTGGCCAGCCTTGGCAGATGCAACAGCACCACTCAAAGCGGGCTCGCTGGTTCCAGTAGCCTGTACGAAGACAGGGGCAGAGAATGTAATCTGACGAACACTGTCAACCACAGCACCCTTCTGCTTTGCGGCATCAATGCTGTTGACACCTTTCAGCATTTCAGTGGCCTTGGCAAACTTCTTGTCGCGGATGACCTCCTGCTTCAGCTGTTCCTCAACGGCAGCGAGATCACGATAGCCCTCGGGATGAATCTTGGTAAGAGCAATCACCAGCAGGTGGTCGTTGTTGCCACACTCATAGAGAGGAGAAACCTCGCCTTCCTTGGCATCGAAGATCCACTTCATAGCCTCACGGGTAGAACGCAGACCTGCTACGGTATGCTCTGAGTTGAAGAGGTCCTTACGCTCCTGAACCTTGAAGCCAAACTTCTGGGCATTCTTCTCAAGACCTTCCAGTGTCTTGTTTTCGCTGACATACTGGCTGAACTTGTTGTAAGCCTGTGAATAAGTATCCTTCGAGAAATCGATGGTATGCTTGATGATGGCTGCATCGTACTTTGTTACCATAGCCTTGCGGTTGGTTACCTGTACGATAATGTTACCCTGTGAGAACTCAACATTCTTCATCTCGTTGGGAGCCAAAGTTGTAATGGCTGTAAGATATGCCTTAGAATCGGCATCAACTGAAGGTGCATTCTCGTACATTGAAGATGTCAGCCACTGCTTCTCGCCTGTCTGACCATACTTCTTGGCAATAGCCTCAAACTCGGCACCACCCTGCAGAGCGGTGTAGATGCTATCGGCAGTCTTGCGGGCAGCCTCTACAGTAGCGCCGCCAACCTGAATCTGACGATACTCTACTGAGTCGGGAGCCTGAACCTTATTGATCAACTTCACAACGTTGATGGTATTGTCGTAAGCTGTCTCGAAAGGAGCAGTTACCTGGCCAACCTGCATTGAGTCGAGCTTTGTGGCTACATCAGGAGTGAAAGCACGCTTAGTTGCTGCAATTCCAGAGTAGGCAATCTGAGACTGAGCCTTGCGTACGATTTCAGCAGGAGCAGCACCGCTCTCCAGCTTCTGACGGGCATCGTTGATGGTCTTCATCAGCGCTGCACGGTCAGCGGCAGAAGGCAATACCTGGAAATCAACATACTTGATATCACGGCTCTCAACATACTGACGGAACATTTCCTTCTTCTCGTCGTACTTAGCCTTGATATCGCTCTCCTTCACTTCAACATCGCTGTCCTTGATTGCTGAGTAAGGGAGTGTAGCCAACTGGATGTCACTCTCCTGATTCTGAGCCTCGAAAGCCATCTTGGCTGATACGGGGTTGGAAATCAAGCACTGTGAGAGCAGAGCCTGATACTTAGTACCAAGGGTGTTTACACGAAGCTGCTTCTCGATGAACTTCCAATAGTCGTAAATCTGCTTATACTGTTCAGCCACCTGAGCCTGCTGGGGCTGGTCCTGCACCTTCTTATAGTCGGCCAGGAACTTGGTGAGCTGATTGACGTCGAAACGACCAGTCTGCTGATTAACAAACGGAGTCTGCATCAACATGGGGTTCGTACCGGCCTTCAGGATGTTCTGAAGTTCCTCGTCGGTAACGGTGAGTCCCAGTTTCTTGGCCTCAGCCTCCATGATGGTATTGTTGACATACTGCTGCCAAACCTGGTCTTTCACCTGATTCAGCTCTTCCTCCGAGAGATTGTCGCGTCCCTGAGTCATCTTGATGACCGACTGATACTCGTCAACCAGTGACTGGAAATCCTGTACGGAGATTTTCTTACCTAAAACTTCGCCGACCTGCTGACGCTTCTCGTTGGTTGTAGCCTCACAAGAGCGGAACATTTCCTCGGCAATGAATGCAAACAGGGCCAGTCCGATTACTGTTGCGAGAACAGGCCCCCAGCTTCTGATTTTTCCAATTGCTGCCATAGTTTATATTTATATTTTTACTTATTTACTTTGATGAATTTCAAATTCAGCCGACAAAATTACAAAAATTTAGTCAAACGGCGAAAGATAAAACGAAAAATTTCTCTTATGACGTCACTTTTAGTCGTACAAGCTCTATTTTTGTCATCGTATTTTTGACGATTTTGAACTCAAAGTGCCCTATCTTGACAACCTCGTTAAGTTTCGGAAAGCTCTGATATTCATGCAGAATGAGTCCGCCGACAGTCATATATTCATCACTCTCTGGCAGATTAATGCCAAAGAGCTCGTTTACCTTCTCTATCTCCAGACGGGCAGACAGCATATATTCGCCCTCCCCTAACTCACGAGCCACATATTTGGTATTGTCGTGTTCATCTTCAATATCACCGAAGATTTCCTCTACAATATCTTCCAACGATACCAGTCCACTGGTGCCGCCAAACTCATCAATCACCACCGCCAGCGATTTCTTCTGCAGCAGGAATGTGTGCATCAGTTTGCTGGCTGCCATCGTCTCGGGAACGTAGGGCATCTCTCTTACCAACTGGGAACTGAGGGTTGTCAACTGGGAATTGGCCTGTTTGAAAAGGTCGGAACTATGGACATAACCAATGATATGGTCGATGTCTTCCCGATAGACAACAAGTTTAGAGTGACCGCTCTCCACGAAACGGTTCTGCAACTGTTCCATCGTACAGTCTTCTATGTTAACAGCCTCTATCTCCGTACGAGGTACCATACAGTCGCGCACCTTAGTGTCAGAAAAGTCGAGGGCGTTATGGAATATCTTCACCTCGTCCTCAATCTCGTCTTCGTTTTTGGCATTGTCGATGCTCGACTGCACCAGATAGTCGAGATCAACCTTCGAGAATTCCTTATCCTGCTCTTCCTTGGGAATCCTGACGCCGAACAGACGCATCATCCCACGCGAGAGTTGGGTGGCAAACCGAGAGATGGGATAAAGCACCACATAGCATATCCATGCCGGTACGGCAAAGAAAGTCAGCATTGTATTGGGATTTGACTTGAAGATCGTCTTAGGCAGAAATTCGCCTGTAAACAATACTACTAACGTTGACAGCAACGTATCAGCTGTCACCCGGAAACCATCGCTCAGTCCGTAGAACAGCGTAGCGTCAAAGATGCGTGCAAAAAGAATACCATAAATCACAAGTGCGATATTATTGCCTACCAGCATCGTACTCACGAAGTTGTTAGGATGCTGATAGAAATAGGCGATAGCCCGTTGCGCCAATCCGTTTTTCTCACGGTCCATCTCCGCACGCAGCCTATTGCTTGATACAAATGCAATCTCCATCCCCGAGAAGAAGGCGGAGAACACCATAGTGACAAGTAATCCTATTATCAGATTGGTCATGGTCGTGTTACAGGTTTTGTTGTTGCCTTATGCTTGACAGCAGCAGGACGAACAGGTTTCTCCTGCTTAGCAGTATCGGCAGCGTTCGTGTTCTTATCCGGTTCCTTTGCCGGCTCTTCCGGTTCGGGCTCCAGATCTTCCGATTGGAAAGATCCCACGCTATTGGTTACCTCATAATGCCGCATATGCTCATCGCTGCGGAAATAGGTACCCTCCAGTTCGCGTTCAGGTGTTATCACTTTTGAGTACTTGTATGAATAGAACTCGTGCTTCAGTCCATCCCAGAAGAGTTCTTCGCTGCGGAACACCAGTCCGTTCACGTTACGGATACGCACTCTGCCACGCAGTTCCCAAAGTTTGATTTGGTCATAATACCATGCTGTGTCGGCATAGATATAGCCTTCGATATGGAATTTCTGGTCAAACTGTTCCAAGAAGATACCCCTTTCGAAAGTCCAGCGTGTAGGCTGTTTGATGGTATTCACATCCCACCGCTCCGTCACGATACGGTACTTAATGACACCCGAGTCGGATATCAATGTATTGACTCCGTAGGTTGTCATCATCGATACGGAGTCACGTTCGTTTATTGCGGGAGCCGTATGTTCACGCGGCTGTTCACACGATGCCAGCAACAGGAACACAAGGAAGGTGATAGGAATACTTAGTCGACTTTCCATTTAGCAAACCAGCGTTCGTTGAAGGTCAGGCCTATCGTGACACGGAACTGATTCTCCGTTACAAGATTCTTTGCCGACAGGTTGGTCCACTGGAAACTGATATTCAGCACCGAACGGTTGTTCCAACTATTGACAAGGGGAATACCGAAACCTGCTGTCACCGTCATCTCTTTAGGGCCATCCATTCCCTTTATTTTTAAATAAGGTGTAGCGTAGGATGCACCTATGCGATAATGCACACGATTTAAGAAGCGACGGCTCATCGGCTGAGGTATCCAGTCGGCACCGACAGTCATCTTATGGCGGTCTGAATAGTAATTGTCCGACAATTGGAACTTATTGTTAGCCTCGTTGACAATGGGGAACGACTCTTTGCTCCATCGCTGCCACTGATAGTCGGCACCGACAGTCAGTTTATGGTTGTGCGAATAGGCAATACCGGCACCAATGGTCATCGGTATCGAAAGTCCATTATAAACAGTATCTACAGAAACGGCCACAATATTAGTCTGTGTATCTAAGTTCGTCACACTCAGGCAAGGGTCAGCATTGATTTTATGTCCCAGTCCTAATGTAGCACCAACGGTCAACAGGTCGTTCTGTCCAAGCTTATGCTGATACTGTGCGCCGAAGTCCAGTTTGTAGCTGCTGGCGTCTGCACTATACTCTTTTGCCAGTGTCTTCACATAGGCGTCACTGCTTGCCACCGTGATCTTACGTGAGAAATCTCCCCAGAAATACGAGAAGTTAACACCCAGCGACAATCCTTTAAACAGTTCATAACCCAGTCCGATATAGGCTTGACGGAAACCGCCCTTGCCCTCGAATGACGTCGTTGAAATAGTACTCGATGTACCCACATTCTGTTTCGTGGAGTACGAATAGCCTATATTAGAATAAGGTACGAGACCGACACTCACACCAAATTTCGGCATAATGCGGAACAGGGCGGTAGCGTATTCGAAATTGGCGGTCTTGGCGTTCACCTTCGCATCGCCTTCTTTAAAATTAGTTAATGTTCCAGAGACACCCAAGTCAACAATCATACTCAGCGAGTCGACTGCTGAGTAGGAAGCCGGGTTCTGCATGTTCACCTGATTTCCACTGCGTAAACCCTGGAACAGACCCGCCATACCACGGTTAAAACCCTGCGACTGATCAGAAAGAACACCCAATCCATACTGACTATATGGAGACTTTGTACCACTCTGAGCCATTGCCGACACTACGCCAAAGCCCAACAGGAGGCCACTTACAAGTAATTTCTTCATGCTTCTTTTCTTTATCTTTTCGAAAATCGACTGCAAAATTATTGAAAAAAAACGAAATAATCGAACGTTAAGTGGAAAATATAGGTTAATTTTGCATCGTGAAACATTTAAAAATCATTTTTAATGCTCTAAAAGGGTGTTTTGTGGGTGCTTTTTTGCTCACTTCTTGTCCCTTGATTGCCCAGCAGGACTCACTTCGGATGGATTCCGTCGAGATCAGTCTGCTCACTTGTCAGCCCCATGACGAAATTTACAGTCTCTATGGGCATACTGCCCTTCGTTATCACGATTTGCGTAAGGGAGGACTCGATATTGCCTTCAATTATGGAGTTTTCGACTACAAAAAGCCATTCTTTGCCCTTCGTTTCGTCTTCGGACTGACCGATTACGAGTTGGGAGCCTATCCCTATCGGCTGTTCCAAGAAGAATACCGACGCTTTGGCAGTATGGTGACCGAACAGGTGCTCAACCTGACTGACCAGGAAAAAGCCATCTTGCAACAGGCCCTGGCCATTAACATGCAGAACGAAAACCGCATCTATCGCTACAACTATTTCTATAGCAACTGCACTACGAAGGCGCGCGACATCATCGAGCAATGCATACAAGGCACCGTGAGCTATGCCGACCGTGAAGGCTATACCCCTACTCATAGGGAAATGATTCACGAGATGACCAAGAACAACCCGTGGGCAGCCTTTGGCAACGACTTATTACTGGGCATTCTGGCCGACCGTCCTACCGACAGGCGCCTGCAGGAGTTTCTGCCCTACAACCTGATGTACGATTTCGACCATGCCAAGATTTACAAAGACGGCAATTTCCGCCCATTGGTCAAGGAGCGCCGGATGTCCGTTCCTGCCGGTGTACAGGTGGTGAAGAGCGGTTTTCCACTATCACCCCTTGCCTGTGCGGTCATCCTTCTGCTCATAGGCATCGCCCTGTACTTTCTCCAACTGCGCCAGAAGCGCACCTACAGATGGTGGGACGCCCTGTTGATGACCATAATCGGTGTGATGGGCATTATCCTGTTCCTGATGCTCTTCTCCCAGCATCCTACCGTGAGTGTCAATCTGCAGATTCTGCTGCTCAATCCCCTGCCTTGGTTCTTCCTGTGGAAGGTCATCCGAGGCCGTGCCACCCGCTATTGGAGCATTACTGCCATTTTGGCCGTACTCTTTCTGATAGGCAGTCTGTTCCAACATTATGCTGAGGGCATCTGGAGTTTGGCATTGTGTTTGCTGCTGCAATGTTACTTACATCTTAAACACAGATGGGCCTGACAATGAAGAATAAATACCTATATATCACCCTACTCAGTTTCCTAGGGCTCACCGCCGAGGCTCAGGAACAGCTTATTGCACAAGCGCCCCGCCTGGTAGTAAGCATTACTATCGACCAGCTGCGCACCGACTATCTGGAGAACTACTCCCCACTCTACGGCAACGAGGGACTCCGTCGGCTGCTGAGTCAGGGTAAGGTCTTTACCAACGGAGCCTATAATTTCACACCTGTTGACCGTGCTTCTGCCATTGCCTCGCTTCACACAGGCACATCACCTTATTATCACGGTATAACCGCAGAAGAATGGCTCGACAAACAAACATTGCGCCCTCAGAACTGCGTGAGAGACCAGAAAATAGGCTATTCACCGCAGTTTCTGAGCACCTCCACTATCAGCGACGAGTTGAAAATGGCCACCAACGGCATTGCCAAAGTATTTGCCTTTGCACCTACTGCCGATGCTGCCATTTTGTCGGCTGGCCATGCTGCCGACGGTGCAGCCTGGATCAGCAACGGCCAATGGATGACGACCACGTATTACCGACCGCTGAACCAATGGCTGAGCGGCTTCTCGCGCCTGTTCCATCCCGAGGCAGATATCAACAAGAGTGTGACTGATGCCGCTTTGAAGTGTATTGAACAGGCCGGTATAGGCAACGACGAAAAGACCGACCTCATCAGTCTGACTTATGAGGCAGGACGACAAATGGAGTCGTATATAGCCTTAGACCGCCAGATAGCCCAACTGGTCAATGGCGTTGAGCGTATCATTCCCCGCGACCGCGTATTATTCGTTATCACGGGCACTACCAACCGTGAGGAAGAGGAAGAAGGGAACCAGGAACGTTTCCGCATCCCTACCGGCACGTTCTTCATCAACCGTACCGCCAACCTACTTAACATGTATCTGGGTGCCGTTTTCGGATCTGCCAATTATGTGGAATTCTGTCATAAGAATCATATCTATTTCAACCACCAGTTGCTACGTCAGAAGAACATCAACCTGAGCGAAATCTCTAGTCGCTCACAAGAGTTTCTGCTGCAAATAACTGGTGTTCGTAACGTCTATACAGCCAATCAGTTACTGACGAGCGATAGTTATTTACTTGAAAGTATTCGCAATGGGTTTAACATCGAGAAATGTGGTGACTTGATAGTAGATATTGCACCCGGTTGGAAACTCATTAACGAGAACACCCTAGAGAAGTCAATGTCCCGTTCTGCCCACGTTCCCTTCCCCATCATTATCTATGGTGCAGGAACGAAAGCAGAGCGCATTCAGACGCCCGTCACCGTCGATCGCATAGCGCCTGCCGTTGCCCGTGCTATTCGCATCCGCGCCCCCAATGCCTGTGTGGCAGAACCGCTTTTTTGACAGTAAAAAAGTAAAAAGGCTGAAAAGTAAGGCAGATTACGGATTTTTTTTCGTAATTTTGCACCCAATTTATTTTAATAAGGTAAAAACAGATAATAAAAGATATGAATTTAACCAAGATTTTGACAAAGTTGTTCGGCAACAAGTCGTCACGCGACATGAAACTGATTCAGCCACTGGTAGAAAAGGTAAAGGCCGTCTATCCAGAGATTCAGCAGCTCGACAACGACCAGTTGCGCCAGCGCACCAAGGACATCCAGCAGAAAGTGCAGCAGTCGGCTAAGACACAGAAAGAGGAAATAGAGCGACTGAAGGGGACCATCGAGGACACGCCCATCGACGAGCGTGCCGAGATATTCGCTCAGATTGACAAGCTGGAAAAGGAAGCCCTTGAAATTTACGAGGTAGCCCTCAACGAGGTGATGCCCGAAGTGTTCAGCATCGTCAAGGAGACAGCCCGTCGCTTTGCCGAGAATGAGGAAACCGTCGTTACCGCTACCGATTTCGACCGTGAACTGGCTGGCGACCCCAAGAAAGACTTTATTACCATCGATGGCGACAAGGCTATCTATCATAACCACTGGACAGCTGGTGGCAACGACTTGAAATGGGAGATGGTTCACTATGACGTACAGCTCTTCGGTGGTGTTGTACTGCATCAGGGTAAGATTGCCGAGATGGCTACGGGTGAAGGTAAGACGCTGGTCGCTACCCTGCCCGTCTTCCTTAACGCTCTGACAGGTAACGGTGTTCACGTCGTTACCGTGAACGACTATCTGGCCAAACGTGACTCTGAGTGGATGGGACCACTCTATATGTTCCACGGGCTCAGCGTTGACTGCATCGACAAGCACCAACCCAACTCCGAGGCCCGTCGCCGTGCTTATCAATGCGATATCACCTTCGGTACCAACAACGAGTTCGGTTTCGACTATCTGCGCGACAACATGGCCATTTCGCCACAGGACCTCGTGCAACGTGCCCATAACTACGCTATTGTCGACGAGGTTGACTCCGTGCTGATCGACGATGCCCGTACTCCGCTTATCATCTCCGGTCCTGTGCCCAAAGGCGACGACCAGATGTTTGAGGAATATCAGCCTTTGGTAGAGCGACTGGTGGGTGTTCAGCGCCAGTTGGCTACACAATATCTGGCAGAAGCCAAACAGAAGATTGCCGAAGGCCGTGAGAAGAACGACAAGAAATTGGAGGAGGAAGGATTCCTTGCCCTCTACCGTTCTCATAAGTCACTGCCTAAGAACAAGCCCCTCATCAAGTTCCTGTCTGAGGATGGCATCAAGTCGGGTATGCAGGCTACCGAAAATGTCTATATGGAGAACAATAACCGCCGCATGCCCGAGGCCATTGAACCCCTGTATTTCGTTGTTGACGAGAAACTGAACTCATGCGACCTCACCGATAAGGGTACAGCATGGTTGGCAAAACAGGTCAACGATGCCGAGCTCTTCGTGTTGCCCGATATTGCCGGACAACTCTCTGCCCTTGAAACCGAGACCGGACTCACCGACGAGGAACGTCTGAACAAGAAAGACGAGCTGCTGCAGCACTATGCCGTACAGTCAGAGCGCGTTCATACCCTCCAGCAATTGCTAAAGGCCTACACCATGTTCAACAAGGACGACGAGTATGTGGTCATTGACGGCGAGGTGAAGATTGTGGATGAGCAGACTGGACGTATCATGGAGGGTCGCCGCTGGAGTGACGGACTGCATCAGGCTGTAGAGGCCAAGGAGCACGTGAAAGTCGAGGCTGCCACGCAGACCTTTGCCACCATCACGCTGCAGAACTATTTCCGCATGTATCATAAACTTGCAGGTATGACCGGTACGGCATCTACCGAGGCTGGTGAGTTCTGGGATATCTACAAGCTCGACGTGGTGGAGATTCCCACCAACCGTCCCGTCATTCGCGACGATATGGACGACCGCGTCTATAAGACCGCCCGCGAGAAATATCGCGCTGTCATCGATGAGGTTGTGCGCTTGCGCAATATAGGTCGCCCGACGCTGATTGGTACGACGAGCGTTGAGATTTCTGAGCTTTTGAGCCGCATGCTCGATATGTATGTCAATCCCGAGACCGGCAAGCGCGAGGGTATTCCCCACCAGGTGCTGAACGCTAAGCTACACCAGAAGGAGGCCGACATCGTGGCCCTGGCCGGTCAGTCGACCAACGGCAAGGGTGCCGTGACCATCGCTACCAACATGGCTGGTCGTGGTACTGATATCAAGCTTTCGCCTGAAGTGAAAGCCGCCGGTGGTTTGGCCATCATCGGTACCGAGCGCCATGAGTCACGCCGTGTTGACCGCCAGTTACGTGGTCGTGCCGGTCGTCAGGGCGACCCAGGTTCTTCGCTGTTCTTCGTTTCTTTGGAAGATAAGCTGATGCGCCTGTTCGGTTCCGAGCGTATTGCCAATGTCATGGACCGCCTTGGATTCAAGGAGGGCGAGATGATTGAGAGTCCTATGATATCTAAACAGATTGAGCGCGCCCAGAAGAAGGTCGAGGAGAACAACTTCGGTATCCGTAAGCGCCTGCTGGAATACGATGACGTGATGAACAAGCAGCGTACCGTTATATACGAGAAGCGCCGCCATGCCCTGATGGGTGAGCGCATCGGCATGGATATCTCTAACATGATGTGGGACCGCGTGGTCAACATCATCGAGCAGAACGATTACGAGGGCTGCAAGGAGGAGTTCCTCCACATCTTTGCTATGGAGGTTCCGTTCACCAACGAACAGTTCCTGACTGTACAGCGCGAGGAACTGGAGGAGAATGCCTTCCAGGAGGTGATGGAAACCTTCAACCGCAAGACAGAGCATATACGCGAGGTGGCACGCCCCATCATCAAGCAGGTTTATGAAACCCAAGGCCACCTCTACGAGCGCATCATGGTGCCTCTGACCGACGGTCGCAAGATGTATAACATCCCTTGCAACCTGAAGGAGGCCTACGAAAGCGACGGCAAGACCATTGTCAAGGAGTTTGAGAAGCAGATGTTGCTGCACATCATCGACGAGTCGTGGAAGGAGAACCTACGCGCCCTAGATGAGTTGCGTCACTCTGTTCAGAATGCCAGCTACGAGCAGAAAGACCCATTGCTTATCTTCAAACTGGAGAGTGCTAAGGTATGGGATTCGATGATCAACGATATGAACAACCGCATCGTTTCTATCCTCATGCGCGGTGCTATCCCCGAAATGCAGCAGCAGGACGTTCGTGAGGCAGCCCCCGAGCAGCGCACACAGCGCAACCAATACACCGAGAGCAAGCAGAATCTGTCGGAAGAGCAGATGAGCGACCCCAATCAGGCTCGTGCTGCCGCTCAGGACACTCGCGCCCAGCAGCCCCGCACACCTATCGTGAAGGAAAAGCTACCTGGTCGTAACGACCCATGTCCCTGCGGTTCTGGCAAGAAGTTCAAGCAGTGTCACGGACGCGGACTGGTATAATTGATAATTGATAATTGACAATTGATAATTGAGAATTATGATTACCATTAGCAATCTCAAAAAGCAGTTCGGCGAAACCGTCGCCTGCGACATCGAGCAACTGACCATCAACGATGGCGACATACTGGGACTCGTTGGCAACAACGGAGCTGGTAAGACAACACTCTTCCGACTCCTGCTCGACCTGCTCCAGCCTGATGGTGGCAGTGTTCTGATTGACAATATCAATCCTGCACAGAGCGAGGATTGGAAACAAAGTGTGGGTGCCTATATCGACGAGGGATTCCTCATCGACTTCCTCACCCCCGAGGAGTATTTCGCCTTCTTAGGTAAAGTGTCGGGCATGACGCAGACTGAGGTTGACGAGCGTCTGAAGGACTTTGAACAGTTTGCTGCCGGTGAAGTGTTCGGTCAGAAGAAGCTTATCCGCAACCTCTCGGCAGGTAACAAGCAGAAGGTGGGCATCATCTCTGCCCTTATCCGCCGTCCGAAGACTGTGATTCTTGACGAGCCCTTCAACTTCCTCGACCCATCGAGCCAGCTGATTCTCAAACACGTCCTCACCGACTATGCAAAGGAGACGGGAGCCACGTTGATTATCTCGAGCCACAACCTGCAGCATACCGTTGACATTTCGACTCGCGTAGTCCTTTTGGAACATGGTGTCGTCATCCGCGACCTACCCAACCAAGATGCCAGTGCCGCTGCCGAACTTGAAGCCTACTTCGAGAGATAACAAAATAAAAAAGAGAGGTGAGAATCAGTTTTCTCACCTCTTTTCTTTTTCGCTTGTCAACGCCTCAATCCTTCAGCCACTCCTTCACCGTATTGATGATGTAGTCCTTATCCTCTGGCCTGTAGTATTCGGGATTGGTGAGGAAAGCATTATGCGTGCCGTTTGGCACTACATATTTCTTCACGCATGGGTCGTCCTTATCAGGATCAGGGATGGCAGCTCCCGTCCACGGATCGTTGCCGCCATAGACGAACAGCATCTTACACTTATCCTTGTTACGATTGTTCTTAACAAAGTCGAGGAATCCCCTCATCATCTTACCGCCGTCATACTCCACTTCATACCATGTATTAAATCTCGTGATGGTCTGCTTCTTTTTAAGCCATGCCACATGCGATGGAGTCAGCACATGATTTTCAGGCAGTATCGTCCAGTCATAGAGGAAATAACCTAACTCTTTGGCAGCATGCACAAAATAAATAGTATTCAGGAAACCATTGAACTTCAACGTCCAGGAAGAAGCAGCCCTTCGACTGGACATGGGGTCATCATCTTCATCAAAATCCCAGTCCTCTTCTTCCTCATAGTCATCATCGATTTCATCCTCGTAGTCATCATCGCCCTTTAGTTCCTCCTCATCCCACAGTTGACGGAGATTTTTCAATTTGTCCCAATACTTGGTTTTGCCCAGCGTAATAAAACTGTAATAGAGTTCCGCACTGCAGTTTTCATCCGGTATCACATCATCCCATTCATCAGTTGGACGGTAGCAGAACTTATAGAACATATTCGCCATATAATCATAGGTCAAAGCTAACATGGCTGTCGCGGTGGAATACTTCTGGATCTTTGCATCATCGCCATGTTCTTCTTTATAAAGCTTTACCAGTTCTTCACGAAAATCCTCATCAGTTGTCATTCTTTCAAGGACATTCCAAACATCCTTCTGAAGCTCCGTGCCTTTGCCACCACTCTCGTTGGTCAGCCACTTTCCGATGCCTGTCGTCTCTGCCCCGTCACAGAAGGGAGCACAGAAAGGCACATAGACATCCATATCGTTCGGATAGAAATAAGCATAGAGGGCAGTCAGAATACCATTCTTGCTCACACCCGAGCTCACCCACTTGCCATCGAAATAACCTGACTCCTTCAGGGTTGTCACAATGTTATGCAGGTCGGCAGTCGATTGCTCGGCAGTGTTATACTTCCAGTAGTCGGCTTTCACTTTATTAGATGAAATACCCTTATTTGTATCCTCCTCACTCAATCCGATGGTTGAGCGATAGTAATAACGATGCTCTACCGCCAGATAGTTGGCGTCGAGAATCTTTGCCAGCTCCAGTTGCTTCACCTTTGCTTTTTCCGATGTCGTGATGGAATAGCCATGTGTGTGCAATACGGTGGTGTGCTTAGACCCCTTATAGTGTAACACGCAGTACTGCACAAAAGTACCTGCAGCAGGATTCTTATGGTCGATGGGCTGTTTAAAATAGAACGAGGTAACACTATTACCATCCTCATCCTTTTCTTCCTTGATATCCGACACTCCCTCGATCTCCTTCAGCACTTCGCTGGCAGTCTTAACCACCTCTTCGGGTTCGTCGGGCTCCTCCGGTGTCGTCGGATTGATATTATCGTCGGTACACCCTACCACCAGCAATGTGATGACGGCAAACAGCATCCATAACCGTGCCGTCCTTTTCATTTCTTTCTTCATACTTTATTTATTTTAATATCACTTTCTTACCATTAATAATATAAATGCCCTTGCCCTTCTTGCCACTGATGCGGCGACCTTGCAGGTCGTAGATGCCGTCAGGAATATCCTGAGGATCGATTGTCGATGTCTCGCTAAAGCCAAGAATGGCTGGGGCACAGTCGTCACCGGCTACCACCACATAGCCTCCACCCTCAACGTTGAAGGCATAAACCAGCGACTGACCCGTTTTCACCTCATCGAGGGGAATCGTCTGCGCAGCCCTTCGTGCAGCACTCTTCTCACTAAAGCTCTTCGCCATAAAGTCGCGGGCCAGCTGGGCAGCCTGCTGACGGTCAATACCCGTAGCAAACGCTGCGCACGACACCAACCAGGCAACCACAAGTGTAAGTAGATTTTTCTTCATATTTTAGTAGATTTAATTATTAATTATCAACCTATATTCTGCAAAGGTAGTGTAAATCGAGCGAAAAACCAAAGGAAATAAAAATTTTCTTTGGTTTTCCGAGATATTTAAGTTCATACTTGGAATGATTTGTTCAGATAGTCTCTTTCAGTCGTTCAGATAGTCCCTTCGAATTGTTCAGATAGGGTTTATAGGGGGTTGGAAGCCGTCTGCGCAGGGGATGGAAGCTATCCTAACAGGGGATGGAAGGCAGGGTAACAATCGTTTGCGCCTACGCAAACGATTTGACGCGCCCATGCAAACGATTGTTCGCGCCTACGCAAACGATTGTTCGCCTTTACGCAAAATGAATTCAAAGAAAATGAGGACTCTCACGGAAATGGTGAGGGTCCTCAATACTGTTTGTATGTACTGTGACGGATTATCCGCCGAAGTTATCGTACATGATGCTCTCAGGCTCTACGCCGAGCGAGTCGAGCATGCTGACCACCGCCTTCGACATGGGACCAGGACCGCACATGTAATACTCGATGTCCTCGGGAGCCTCGTGGTCCTTCAGATAGGTTTCGAGCATCACCTGATGAACAAAGCCCGGAGTGTACTTCACGCCAGCGGCATCGGCTGCAGGATCGGGACGGTCGAGCGCCAAATGGAAGTGGAAGTTGGGATACTCCTTCTCCAGTCCCAGGAAGTCGTCGAGATAGAACACCTCGTTGAGGGCGCGGGCACCATAGAAGTAGTGCATCTCGCGGTCCTTGGTGTGGAGGGTCTTGGTCATGTGCATGATCTGTGCACGCAGCGGAGCCATACCGGCACCACCACCGACCCATATCATTTCGCGCTTTGAGTCGAAGTGTGGGTGGAAGTCGCCGTAAGGACCCGACATAATAACCTTGTCGCCCGGTTTGAGCGAGAAAATGTATGACGAGGCAATACCTGGGTTAACCTCCATGAAGCCTGAGCGGTCGGGCTTGAACGGTGGCGTAGCGATACGAACCGTCAGCATGAAGACGTCGCCCTCTGCCGGATAGTTGGCCATTGAGTAGGCACGAATGGTGGGTTCGGGGTTCTTACACTTGAGTGGGAAGAGTCCGAACTTCTCCCAACTGGGCAGATACTCGTCGCCAATGAGCGACTTGTCGAAATCCTTGTCGTAGTCGATGCAGTCGAATGCAGGTATCTTGATCTGGGCGTAAGAGCCAGGCAGGAAGTCCATGTGGGCTCCGGCAGGAAGCTGCACCTTGAACTCCTTGATGAACGTAGCCACGTTCTTGTTGGAGATAACGGTACACTCATACTCCTTGACACCGAGAATGCTCTCGTCGACATGAATCTTCAGGTCGCCCTTTACCTTACACTGGCAACCCAGACGCCAACCGGCCTTAATCTCCTTGCGCGAGAAGTGGGGCTTTTCGGAATCGAGGATTTCTCCCCCACCCTCAAGCACCTGCACCTTGCACTGTCCGCAAGAGGCTTTACCACCGCAGGCAGAGGGCAGGAAGACACCGTTCTCGTTGAGCGTTGACATCAGCGAGTTACCCTGAGCAACGGAGATGGTGCGGTCGCCATTGATTTCAATATTCACATTACCGCTGGGCGAAAGATATTTCTTAGCCACGAGCAGTACAATCACCACAAGGATGATCAAAGAAAGGAATACTCCTATGCTAATTGCTATAAACTGTCCCATAATTCATTAAATATTTAGACCGCTGAAGCACATCATGGCCATAGCCATCAGACCTACGGTGATAAACACGATACCCAGTCCCTGCAATGGTTTGGGCACATCAGAATACTGCATCTTCTCACGAATGGCACCCAAGGCAACGATGGCCAGCGTCCAGCCTATGCCGGAGCCGAAGCCATAGACAATGGCATCCCAAACGGAGGTGATGGCCTGCGAATTAGAGGCATCCATCAGAATACGCTGCTGCATGAAGAGCGAGGCACCCATGATGGCACAGTTAACAGCAATCAGAGGCAGGAAGATGCCCAAGGCTGCATAGAGCGACGGAGAGTAGCGCTCGACCGTCATCTCCACCAGCTGCACCATACCTGCGATGACGGCGATGAAGAGGATGAATGAGAGGTACGAGAGATCGACACCCTCAGCGAGGCAGTCGGGACCCAGCACCTTGGTCTGCAACAGATAATTGACGGGAACGGTGACGGTGAGCACGAAGGTCACAGCCATTCCGAGTCCCAGCGAAGTCTTCACTGTCTTCGACACGGCAAGGTAGGAACACATGCCGAGGAAGAAGGCGAAAATCATATTGTCCACAAAGATGGACCTGAATAGTAATGATATTGCGTGTTCCATATCTTATTTCTCCTTATAAAAGTAAGCACGATGTACCCAAATCACACAACCAACGAGAATGAGTGCCATTGCTGGCATCGTCATCATACCGTTGTTTACATAGCCGAAGTCGTAGCAGGCATCAGGGATAATCTGGAAGCCAAGCAGCGAGCCGCGTCCGAGCAACTCACGAACGGCACCCACAATGACCAGAATCATGGCATAGCCAAGACCGTTGCCCACACCATCGAGGAACGAAGGCCAAGGCTTGTTCATCATGGCGAAAGCCTCTAAGCGACCCATC
>JAEEGI010007341.1_pt1 | contig 24691 bp, 23 predicted proteins | sample 8958751 | NCBI WGS metagenome assembly JAEEGI01 (sample SAMN16246545, study PRJNA631951) | gut metagenome | biome: gut microbiome; feature: rumen; material: KS-attached | host: Bos | place: Iran: Karaj | collected 2018-10
CCACAAGCTTCATCAGCTTTTCGGATATCTCTTTTCTTTTTGCCGCAGGTCCGAATTCATCCATGAGCCCTGCGATGTTCTTATAAATGTCATCCGTCCTTGCATCGCCCGCACACGGCATGAAGCCTTTCTTATCAAAGGAGCTCACATTCGGGATCTGGTTATCCGCAAGCGAATATGTGATCACCGGAACACCCATCGAAGCCAGTTCGTAAAGCGAAGAACCTCCCGCGGATATCGCTACATCGGTCTCTTCATACAGCTCCCATATCCTCTCCGCAAACGGAAGGATATGAACATTTCCGTGCTTTCCGTAAAGTGCTTCGAGCTTTTCTTTCTTTCCGCTGAATCTTCCGCAGAGCACGCTTACATTTTTGTAACTGTTTAAGTCAAGTGCACCGAGCGTTTTCTCCGCAATGTCAAAGGGGTCCGAACCGCCCGTCATGATAAGTATGTTTTCGGGTCTTTCTTTTATCTTCTTCGGATGAGGGTTTTCAAACGCTTCCCTTAAAGGAGCGTAGTCACATCCGAGGCAGTATTTCCTGTCCGGATCCTTATCCCGGTAAAGCTCTTCCGCATATACCGCGTAACACACAATACCGCTTACGGGATAATCGAATGCCTTAAGGTCATCGAGGTATATAACCTCCGTAAGGCTGTTTACTTTCCTCAGATATTCTGCGGTGACACTGTAGTGATCGATGAGGATGCGCTCAGTCTTCTCAGAGGATATTACCTTCGAAAGTGCCGGGATCTCTTTTTCAAGATCGTTCCACTCAGTTCCGAGGACGATGCATTTATGTCCCCTGCTCTCGATGAGTTCCTTTGGCTGATCATCCGCAGTGATGAAGACAGCTTTCTTTCCCATCCTCTTTGCGGCATCCGCAACCGACAGGCACCTCATGACATGCCCTGTGGAGATCTCGGAATTCATATCCGCTCTTATATACAAAGTATCAGGCATTTATCTCTCCTAAGGTCGCGCGGGTCAGTCGTAATCGACGCTTACCAGCTTAAGGCCTCTTGCGGGTGCGGTAAATCCTGCCGCCGCCCTGTCCTTTGCTTCCAGGACTTCACTCACGGATTCCGGTGTTCTCTTTCCGAGTCCGACCTCCAGAAGCGTTCCGGTCATGATGCGGACCATGTACTGCAAAAAGCCGTTTCCGTGATAAGTGAAGGAAATGAATCCTTCCTTTTCCTCTATGTCGATACGGTCTACGCATCTGACACAGGACTTCTTCATGCGCGGGTTCCCGCAAAAGGAAGTAAAATCATGTTCGCCGATCATCAGTCCCGCAGCCTTCTTCATCGCCGCGATGTCGGGCATGCTTCCGAGCTCGTAGACATACTTTCTTTCAAAGACGGGTTTGAGTTCTCCCGCATAGCAGGTGTATCTGTACGTCTTGCCGGTGGCATTGTATCTTGCGTGAAATCTGTCCCCCGCCTTCTCCACATTTATGACACATATGTCATCCGGAAGATTGCGGTTAAGGGAATCCCTTATCTGCATGCACGAAAGCGATGTCTCAAGCTTTACGTTTGCACACATGCCTTCGGCCGATACTCCGCCGTCCGTTCTGCCCGCGGAAATGATATCGGGGATCTCGCCTTCAAAACTTCCGAGACAGTCGGAAGGGGTAACGGTCCGGCCGGCTGCATCATCAGGATCTTTTTCCTTTACCCCGGAGGGGTTGAGCATACGTATGACCGCGGTCTCGAGCTTGCCCTGGATGGTCTTGTCCTCACCGGGCTGATGCTCCCATCCGCGGTATCCGGTTCCGTCGTATCTGATTATCAGTTTGTAATTGGTCAACCTTTATGCCTTTGTAACTTCAGCGATCGCATTAAGGAGTTCGTCATACTCCTCGAATGCGGGGTACTGGGGATAATCCTTCTTAAGCTGCTCGGTGGTACGGAAAAGAAATCCCGCCTTGCTGGCTTCGATCATTCCGAGGTCGTTGAAGGAATCTCCGCTTGCGATGGTCTCATAGCCGATGGACTGAAGAGCCCTGACGGTTGTGAGCTTGGACTTGTCGCATCTCATCCTGTATCCGGTGATCTCGCCGTTTTCGCCTACTTCAAGGGTGTTGCAGAGAATGGTGGGCATGCCGAGCTTTTTCATAAGGGGTGAAGCGAACTGCTCGAAGGTGTCGCTGAGGATGAGAACCTGCATGCGGCTCCTGAGCTCGTCAAGGAACTCCTTTGCACCGGGAAGGGGATCGAGCGAAGCGATGGTCTCCTGGATCTCTTTAAGTCCCAGTCCGTGCTCCTTCAGGATCCCTATCCTGAATTTCATAAGCTTGTCGTAATCGGGCTCATCCCTTGTGGTCCTTCTGAGCTCGGGGATGCCGGTCTTCTCCGAAAATGCGATCCATATCTCGGGGACAAGTACGCCCTCAAGATCAAGACAAGTAATATACATGGTCAAACTTTCCTTTCAGTTTCCGATTTAGGGAAAAAAGCATTGAAACTGCCGTAAAATCAACCTTTAAACCCAACCTATAGAATAACAGAAAATGCCCTGAAAGTGAACCTTTTTAGGGGGTGTGAAAACCTTAAGATACCCTTAAAATTCAAGGGTTTCGGGCACTTTGGATCCGGGGCTTCCGATAAGTTTTCTGAAAATTCTCTCTATTCTAAAACGTTATCGAAAAAGTTCACAGTTTGTTTACTTATTTTTTGAAAAATATATTGACAGAGGTGATTTTTTAGATTATTATAGGCACATAAAACAAAAGCGAAGAATAAAAGAGAGCTTTTAGAAAGGAAGTACACTCCAATGGGAAACTAAACAGCAACCCGTTAACAAACCTGGAGGGCAGTCCAATGTACTGAAGTTAATAAACCTACCCACGGCCCACAGTACCCGGGGTACGAAGATCAAGAAAAGTGAAAACACGGCATAGGCACATTAAGTGTAATTCATCCTATGAACGCAGAATGCTCCGTTTAATATATGCCTTCGGATGAGAAAGCCGTATGAAGAATGAAGCTGAATTGATCGATAAAGTAGCGGGGAAGCGGACCATAAAATAAAAAAGGAGGTATCTGCCAATGGATATTGAGGAACCCATCCACTAAAGGCGCCATTCGATGAAGATCGGGTGGCGCCTTTAACATTGCATTGATATTTGATTTCTTTTTAAGGGATCACAGCATCAGCGGAGCATAGAGGATCGCCAGCAGGACAAGTCCGCAGACACCGCATGCAACCAGAATGGTCTTATCCGACAGTATGACCGTTGTGGGGTCGCCGTCGGACAATCCGGAAAAAACTATCATCAGATATCTTATAACTATGAACATTATGACAGGAACGGTATATACAAGGTGATCCCCCTGTGACAGACACCAAAGGGAGTAAAATACCATGGTCAATCCGGCACACATAAATACGGAACCGTTCAAGAACGGGATCTCGTAGGAGTCCAGCACCGTCCTTGTATCACGGTCACTGTGTGTCAAAAGCTCTCCTCTTCTTTTTCCGAAAGCCATAAACAGTGAGAACGAGATCACAGTCAGGAACATCCAATCGGATACTCCGCCTTCAACAACCGTTCCACCGGCAAGAACACGAAGCACAAAACCCGCTGCGATGCAGAAGCAATCGACCACGGCCTTTTTCTTCAGCCATCCCGTATAAAGTATATTGATCAGGATATACAAAAGGATAAAGCTCAATGCTGTCAGATCGACGGCGAAGGCAAGCAGCAGACCGCCGAAAGCCAGCACGGCGATCATGATCCATGCGCAGGTGACCGAGATACGTCCTGCGGCCAGAGGTCTGTTTTTCTTGACCGAATGGTTTCTGTCTTTTTCTATGTCTTTGATATCGTTAAATGCATATACCGCCGAAGAGATCAGGCAGAAAGAAACCGTAAGTATAAGTGCACGGATTAATTTATCGGTTTCAAACAATTCCAAAGAGAATACAATCGGCGTAAGAACAAAAAGGTTCTTAAGCCAGCTCTTTACTCTCATTTCGGTTAGGATGTCTGCAAATAATCTCAACTTTTCCATTCACTCCGGCAATTAATATCGAAAGGCTCACGGATGCATCACGTAAACTCTGAGCTCGCATCCCGTTGACGTTCCTCTCAGATAACGGACCACGGTTCTTACGGCACAATAAATATTCTGAACCTCCAGAACATGATAATTCGGATTTTCTGGTGTGTAAATATAGATCATCGGATACTCTTCATCAAGCTTTCTGTAAAACTCCGCTATCCAGCCGTAAATATCCTGATTACCTTCCAGGAAAAGATCCCTCATTCCGGAAGATGTCATGACAAATTTAGGTGCGGGTCCCCATTTATATTGTGAGGGATCGGCGTTTTCGTAATCCCCCCAGGCTCCGTAATATCCTCCGGGATCGAGCGGGGTATTGCAGTCACAAACGGTATTCTCACGGGTGAGCCCCATTGCGTCTATGTCACCCTTACATGAGATGCGGCTGTCGGGAGCAAGGAAATGCGCATCCATCGCAACGGATCCGGCAAACAGATTTCCGATGGGAAGCAGAACAAAGATCAGAAAAGCTCCTGCCGCGAAGATTTTCCTGCTGCTGATGCGCTCTCGCATATCCTCGAGAAAGTACAGCAGTCCGAATGCTCCGAACATAACTCCCGCCTCATATACGGGCAGATCATAACGTTCCCAGTGCAGGTTCAGCATGGATATCGGTAACAGGTACACCAAAAGCAGGAAAAGGATAAGTGTCTCCTTAGGTTTCTTCCCAAACGATCTGACAACTCCGTAAAGGCTGCCAAGGACAAGAACCAGTCCCATGCGGTTTGCGGCATTTACAAGATAATAGATAAATATCTGCCAGTGGTTCAGTCCGTCTCCTCCGATATGATACATACCGTTCTGACCGGCCATTACTTCCAAAACATTTTTCAGATCCGTGATCAGCACCGGAGAGACAGCCATTATCCCGAGAAGGACAAGCAGTATGGCCAGCAGCCCCTGCAATATGATCTTTTTGATATCCCTGGTATGTGCAGAAATGACAGCTACCGCTATTATCAGGCAGCCGTATGCTCCGGGATATTTTTCACATATTGCAAAGGATGTGAATAAGGACATCCAGAAAAGCCACTTGACCGACGGAGCCTTTTGATATTTCAGTGCCGCCCACATAACCCCCATCAAAAAGAACAGAAGCGGTATGTCGGGAGTAAGATAATGCGAATGCTCTATAAATCCCGGGAAAATCGCCGCAAGAAGAGATGCAAGAAGCGCCTGCCTTCTTCCCCAGAACAGTCCGATAAGAAATGTCCAGACAACAACGCCGACCCCGAGCATGGCAACAAACACTCTTGAAGCGGTCATGAAAAGGCTGAAATTATTGCCGTAGTTGGAAGCAAAATCCTCCATGCCCCTTGGCGTAAAATAAAAATCCTGTATTGCCATATAAATAAGTGCACTCGCCTTAATGGAAACATGGTCGGGTCTGTAATAAGAGCCGTGTACATCAATATTCCTTTCAAGAGCACACTGATATGCAGGATAATAAACTATTCCCTCATCGGGGTGCAGATTTCCGTAAGGCATTCCCCAGCTGATCCCAACAAGTCTCATGACGATCGCGAGGAGAATTATCCCTGCGAATAAAAATGCACATGTCTTTGGTTTTATCTCTTCATAAAGCTTTTTCATTTTTTAATCCTATAAAAGTTATCGGGAAGATCAGATAAAGCGGCCATGCATATCTGAAAGATGAGATCGGGCATAACAGCATTATTCCGAGCTGGGCGATATGCGGAAGGAACAAAGGAAGTACTTTCGTAAAATATGCTTTCTTTCTCCTGGCATATATTATAACGCACAGAAGAGCCCATGATATATAAGCCGGCACGAAAAACACACGTATCACCGGTATCTCGCGCCACTTTGAATTCAGGCACAGGCTCTCATAAGCGGCAGTCAGTCCTTCCGGAGCCCATATGCTCTTCCTGGTGACGGGAACCGTAAGCTCATCCACAGTATAATTATTGAACATTACATATGAAAAGCCGTAATAATCCGGATACCAGAAACCGGCTGAGTTTGACAAAAACGCCACCGCATACTGCTTCGTAAAACGCCTGCCAAGCTTGAACCAGAACTTCCAGAACTCTGCAGGATCCTCGCTATAATTGTTCGAATAAAAACAGCTTTTTGCGGGATCCGCACAAAAGGGATTATACTGCCGTCCGGGATATGGATCTATCCATTCAAGACTGTCTATATAGTAATTCATCTTATCCCTGTCAGCCTCATCAAGTTCCGATATATTATATACCGCAACACGCTGAAGCTGCTGTATCGGAACACTGAGTGCTTCCCTCACCTGCCCCTGTTCTATATTCAGTGCCGAAAACACCGGCCCGGTATATATTTTAAAAAGTATGACCGGCAAAACACCGATAAGCATCAGAGGTATAAACCGTCCTGCCTTTTTGATCTCCCTGATGCGAAGCAAAAGCAGAAACGCAAAGGAAAACAGATATATGTGGAGTCCGTTGTTCCTGGATGCAAACATAAAGAATCCCACAAGCGGAAGCAGGATATAATTTCTCTTTTGAGTCCTGTATTCGTCCGGGCTTAAGACGATCGCGGTAAAATGGCACACAAACAGGATCAAAAATGCCGCATGAAGTGTATCCTTGATCATTGAGACAGACAGGCATGCATTTTCAAACCAGAATGCAGAAAAAAGCGTGACCGCGATCACGACCGCATCGGATACCCCGTGCTTTCTTATAAGAATGATCATTCTTGTAAGAGCATAGCTTAACAGGAGCATCTGCAAAACAGAAAGCAATCCCAATCCCGCTTCATAGCTTGAAAAGCATGACTCACCGAATCTCAGAAAGACTCTTATAAGCCATGTATGAAGTACCGGATGATGATTAGAGGTGATAACATTAACCGCACTGTCCAGCTGCGAGATCATATCGTACGAGATCACACCCGGAAATGTGATCAGAAACGCAGGAACCCAGGACAGAAATATAAAGATCCATACAACAAAAAAAAGCCTGCGGTTTCCTAACTTGTCAAGCCATGAAGTAATACGTAATTTTTTATCGAAAATACAGAGTTTGTCTTTAAGAAAAAGAAGAATCCTGATGAATAAAAAGCTTATGATAAAGCAGACTGTAAACGGAATGATCATGGAACGGTCCGCGGAAATATCCTGGGACAGGATCATCGGTCCGATTACGGTATAGAACACACTGTACAGGAGAGCCAGTGCAGCCGAAACCGCGTATTTTTTGATCATACTGCCTCCCCTGAACCGCATTTTACATATATTATCTCTGCCGCTTACAACCATAATACATTATCGATTAATGTCGTTCCTGTTGCGATTTTATCATACCGCATGCGTTTTCGCAAAAATGCGCAGAGATTATTTCTTTTTTGCCGTTTTGGCATTTTTGTAATAGATGATCCTCAGCCCGTCGATCAGAAGATCGTCATCAAATACGATATCGTGCTTGCAGTGCGGAACTATCCTTGATGAGATACCTCCGGTTGCGATTATCGTCTTGACCTCTCCCATCTCTTCTTCGCATCTGTCGATGAGTCCGTCCAGCATTGCAGCATTTCCGTAGATAAGTCCGGACTGCATTGAATCGGTTGTGGTCGTTCCGATGACATGTGCGGGCTCATCATATGAGATGCTTGAAAGAAGTGCCGTTCTTCCGACGAGCGCATCAAATGAGATCTTGACTCCGGGGAAGATGATGACTCCGAGGAATTCCTTCTTTTTGCCGATGGCGGAAATGGTCGTTGCCGTACCGAGGTCCATGATGAGCATGGGGGCTTCGTACTTTGCAATGGCCGCAACGGCACCTACGACAAGGTCTGCACCGAGCTCTGCGGGATCGCCGACAGCGATGTTGAGTCCGCTCTTAAGTCCGGGACCTACGACCAGTGCTTTATGTCCGGTCAGAAGTTCGATTACCTCCTTGAGGATGTTGTTTAGAGGAGGAACAACGGAAGAAATGATACCGCCGTCGATCCTGGTCAGATCTATGCCCCTGATCTCAAGGATGTTCTTGACAAGGACCGCATATTCTACCTGGGTCTTGCCGGGATCTGTGGCAAATCTGGTGAGGAAGTATGTCTTTTCTTCGTCGATGACGCCCATGACGATATTGGTATTTCCGACATCAAATGCAAGTATCATATCTTTCTCCTTTCATAAAAGCAAAAACAGGCAAAGCCCTTAGGCTCCGCCTGTTTAGATCATTCTGCCTTATTTTCAACTGCTCCGGCTCCGCTCTTTTTGCCGATTCCGATGAGCTGCACAATGGTGGTGCTCATTGCAAGATTGATGATGAGCTCGATTACAAAGTTCATTCCTACGAGTCCGAAGATCATGAATCTTCCCGCACTCGCATATCCTGCGGCTGCTGCCCACTCATTGATGGTATCCATAAAGAACAATGCACATCCTACAAGGAAAAGTCCGGTGTTGGTAACGGGAGCTGCAACACCTGCAAGGAGAACAGCGATCAGCTTATTCTTCTTGGCAAGAGCCTTGTAGACAAGGCCTGCAACGATTCCCGCCATGGTACCCTTGAGCATAACGGTGATGATGGTTCCGGGAACACTTACCGCCATGAAAAGAGCCGTGTCGGTGAACATTACGACAAGGCTGAATACGAATCCGAGCCATGCGCCAGCGAATACTCCGTAAAGAGCCGCACCAACGATGATGGGTACAAGTACGAGGGTGATCCTGAAGATACCCACGGGAATGCTGAGCGAAAGTGCCTGAAGAACGACAACGATAGCTGTGAGCAATCCGAGTCCTACGATAGTCTGTGTCTTGTTATTGATATTCATTTTTCACTCCTTTGCTGCCGCTCCTCGATTCCGTTGCTCAGACGACATCCGTTCATGTCGCGAAAGCTTTTGCGGGATACGGCGCAACCCGATGCACTATTACATCCAAGCGCATTATATCATACGCAGGGCTTTTGTCTTGTTCTTTTTTTCATACATAAAGAGAGCCTGCAGGGGATTTCTCCGGCGTGCCTTTCATGTCTATACGGACTCTTCGGCGCGCATAATCCCGGCCTCCGGCACTTCCCGCTTTGCCTGACCGTATCAGTACGGGCAGCGAAGCTCCGCAACTATCATCGCATTTTTCCGGTCGACCAGCCTGAACATCAGGGTATGTGCGGAAGGGTCTACAATGAAATCATCCGGGAAGTATCCCATGTCGAACAAAAAGTTCTTGATCTGCTTATCGATCTTGTAATCCTCTGACGGAATAACAACCTTGAGGCCGTACTCCTTCGTTCCCGAAACGAGCGAAAGGAATCCTTCGACATCTCCGCTTCCGATACAGCCGAGTATCTCCGCCGACCTGGTGAGCAGATACTCATCGTATGCTGCATCCCACTGCCTGCGAAGTTTGTCACTGACTTCTCCGAAGGAATAATTAGCAACAAGATACTCTCCTATCTCGTGTGTGAGCTTTCTGCTTCCGGAAGGATTCAGATGTGTCGAATCCGCATAATCGGTCCTGTTGTTCAGGAAGGTATCGTCCCTGCAAAAGTTCAGGAAGGGAACACCCTTTTCCTCAAAATATGCCTCAAAGGAATTGATCGCGGGATAGTTGTATGACTGGTATCTCATTCCGGGCGCGGGAGCACATGTAAATACGACATCTATGTCATTTTCTCTGCACAGGTCGATCACATCACCGATATGAAGCATATCGGGGTTGAACGAATCACTTGAAAGAGTTTCATCCCCGCCCCACTCGGCATAGGGCTGTCCTTCGTGAACGACGCGGTCCTCCCCTCCCATGAATGCATTCGCCGTTACGTAGATATCGGCTTCTCCGAGCGAGCTCCATCTGTTGTGATAGATCGCAAGCGGGAAGAGGTATTCGTTAAGGTCATATCCGTCTGTAAGTTCATTCACCGCACGGATCTTGAGCATGCTGAGAGGCATATGATCCAGCGATTTGTGGAGATATGCCTGCAGTCCCTTATCGGAATCCGGTGTTACGACATTAATACTGAAAAGTGAGATATCAAAAAAGACCACCTTGGGAGGATGATACTTGATCGCATTCTGCAGCTGCCAGTATGATGCGATGACATTCTCGTTATGCTGCGCCATATTGTATGAGCGTATGCCGTACTCTTCCCATAATTGAAGAGGAACAACACCGTCGATGACACGGCTCGATCCGAAAAAGAGAACGTCAAAGTCTTCCTTTTCCGAATAGAACCTGTCGTACTTGGAGCAGTTCTCCTTGTCACGAAGTAACCGGTCCACGGCTATGGTGGATGTCAGGAGAAGCACCGTGAACAAAAGCCATGATACGATTGTTTTCAATACTCTGTTCTTCATTTCTAAAACCTGAAATATATGAATGCGGCGGCATCATACTCCGTTCCCCAGATACCGAAGACAAGTATTGCCTCGATCAGCAGAACGGGGAAAAGCACCCTGAACCACAGATTCTGTTTTTCCAGCCACGCCCTGACATGGATCCCGTTCTCGTGAAGTATATCCACGAAAAGAAGAACGCCTACGGAGATAAGCATGAACCAGAAATTTCTCTGGTCGAGTCCGAGCGTATAAAGGCTTCCGTCGGTGAGGATCCCGATGTTGCGGATGCCCACCATCTGTCTGATGATCTCGATTGCCTTGTCGGTTCCCTGTGCGCGGAAGAATATCCATGAAAGATCAACAAGCAGGAATGTGATTATGCTTCCGAGTATCCTGTTTGAAAGGACATCGCTCTTCCAGCCGATCACCTTCTCCGCTCTTTCACGTACTCCTTTGAACAGACCGGAGATGACAAGATACAGGCCGTTTATCCCTCCCCAGACAACATAGTTCCACATCGCACCGTGCCACAGACCGCTGAGCAGGAAGACAAAGAGCATATTGAAGGAGCTTCTCAGCTTTCCCTTTCTGTTTCCGCCGAGCGGAATGTAAACGTAATCCCTGAACCATCCTGTAAGGGATATATGCCATCTTCTCCAGAAATCCCTGACAGATGCCGCTAGATAGGGCTGACGGAAATTCTCGGTGAGCGTAAATCCCATAACGGATGCCGCTCCGACCGCGATCGTCGAATAGCCCGCAAAGTCGCAATAGATCTGCACGCCGAAGAGCATTGATGCTATCACCAGATACCATCCACCGTATGTTTCATAATTTCCGTATACCGCATCGACAAAGATCGCTATGCGGTCTGAAATGACCATCTTCAGGAAAAATCCCCAGAGCATGAGAAGAAGTCCGTTCTTTACTCTGTCCGCATCAAAGGAATGCTTTTCATCAAACTGATGAAGGAGCTTTCCCGCACGTTCGATGGGGCCCGCAACAAGCTGTGGGAAGAACGAAACAAATGCCGCATATTTGAGAGGATTCTTTTCCGGCTCAAGATCACCGCGGTATACATCGATGACATATCCCGCAGCCTGAAATACATAGAAGGAAATTCCGACAGGAAGAACAAGACTATACGCAGGAACCTGAATTTCCGCGTGCAGTGCAGATAAAGCCGTATTGATATTGTTTATAAAAAATCCGAGATATTTATACAGGAACAGAATACCGAAGATGAGCAAAAGGGAAAGTGCAAGAAGCGCCTTCCTGAGCTTTTTCTTTTCGGTACGTCCCAGAAGAATACCGCAGCCGTACGTCACAAGCGTACATCCCGCAAGCAGCAGGGCATACCTCGCATCCCAGTTCATATAGAAATAGTAGCTTGCGATAAGAAGCCAGATATATCTGAACCTATGCGGTATCACGAAGTACAAAAGCGTGACGACAGGAAAAAATACAATAAAAGAGATCGAATTAAAAAGCACGACAAAAACCTTTCTCCCCACCACAAAAATATAGGGACCGGATAAAGGGCTTTTCCGGTCCCGACATCTTCTAAGGTATTATACATCAATATTGTTTGTCACGCCTTAAGACTTTCTTAAGATTCTCACTCTCCCGCTTTTGCGGATATGATCCAGGGAGCGGGCTGTGATTCGAAGAGATTCTTGGAGTTAAGCTTTGAAACGGAGATCTGAATGATGTTAACCTCATTCATTCCGAATCTTGCAAGAATATCCCTCATTGAAGCAGCTACTCTGAAATCGAGTGTATAGATCACAAATTCCATGTTTGGATTGATCTGTGTGAGATATGATATCTCCTGCTCCATGCTCGCGCTTGCGACAAGCATCGTACAGTCGGGAACCGGAAGATCCTTCATGGTCTTCGCATCGACATGATCGACTATGGAGATATTCTTAAGTCCGAACTTTCCCACATTCTCCTCAAGGGTCTCGCGGTCACTCTCCTTGTACTCAACCGCGATGACGGAACCCTCTCCGCAGAGCATTGCGGTCTCAACGGCGATCGACTCACCCGAGATGACACAGTAGTTCTTATTTTCCGCAACCTGCATCTTGGAAAGAATGACGGAACGGATCTCGCTGCCGACATACTTTACGGAGCCGGTCGCAAAATTCTTGTTGTCCATTCCGAATTTGATGACGGAACGTGCATTGGGATTGAGAACAATCATTCCCGCACTCGCATTGATCCCGCGGTCGATCATATCGGCGACGAGCTTTCTCTTGATCTCGCCCACCGGCTCGGAGCCTTCGTTATAGATGACTTCGCACTCACCGAGTCCGACGCTCCACATGCGGTAGAATATATCCTGATCTCCCGCCTCGGTAAATACGAGAGTGCAGCGATGCGCCTCGACGGTGGGGATCAGATTCTTGTTCTTTCTTGTGATATCGAGTATCTTGACATGTTCAAGGTCGATATCGGTATTTGCCGAAAAGTACTGGAGCCAGCTGATTATGTGGTCATTACTGAAAAGTTGTTTTGACATATCCGCCTCCTTACTTACACTTGGAAAGGAGATCTTCCCACTTTTTGTCTACATACTTCTGTGCCGCTTCGAGGGTCCATTCGTTGCCCTGCTTGAAGCAGTGGGCAAATCTGGTCTGAAGCTTCATGAAATCCTCAACAGGGAGCTTCTTCTTGGGTTCATATGTAAGTCTGTATTCACCGTCAACAACCTCATAGAGAGGCCATACACAGGTATCGATGGCCGCCTTGCAGATGGTTATCAGATCCTCCTGGGGATATCCCCATCCTCTGGGGCAGGGAGTAAGGACATTAACGAATGTAGGTCCCTCGGTGTAGATCGCACGGTGAGCCTTCTCACTGAAATCCTTCAGATTGCCGAAGAGTGTGGTCTGTGCGGCATAACGCACGCCGTGAGCCACAACTATCTGTGTAAGGTCCTTCTGGTCCTGCTTCTTACCTACCGATTCGACACCGGAAGGGGTTGTGGTGGCCGCAGCGAATCTCGGGGTTGCGGACGATCTCTGCGTTCCGGTGTTCATATAAGCATTGTTGTCATAGCAGAAATATGTGAAGTCATGTCCTCTTTCGAGAGCACCGGAAAGTGACTGGAATCCGATATCATAGGTACCGCCGTCACCGCCGATAACAAGGATCTTGTAATTGGTGTCGGGGTTTATCTTGCCCTTTCTCTTCATGACTTCAACCGCAGCGCATACACCCGATGCGGTGGAAGAAGCATTTTCGAAAGCAGTATGTATATATGAATCGTCCCATGCGGTGTAAGGATACTGGAAGGATGAAACCTCAAGGCATCCGGTCGCATTGCATATGACAGCTTTGTCATTTTCATCCACCGCGCGCATCATCGCACGGCAGACGATTCCCGCTCCGCATCCCGCACAGAGTCTGTGCCCGGGATTGAAGCGTTCTTTTTTATTCATTTCCTCTTTAAGATTATATGCCATTTCGCTTACCTCTCACGCTGTCCCATATGTGTATAGATCTCGCCGGTCTCACCGGTTTCGGCGATATTTGCAAGTCTGTCGAAAACAGTCTTGGCCGAATCTACGGTAAAATCTCTTCCGCCGAGTCCGAACACAATATCAACCATAAGAGGTCTGTTCTTCATGTTGTAGCATGCACCGCAGGTTTCGGCATATAAGGGTCCGCCGCATGCGGAGAAGCCTTCGCTCTTGTCCATTACCGCGACCGCCTTGCAGTTTGCGATAGCCTTCGCGATCTCTTCACCCGGGAAGGGTCTGAATACTCTTACCTTGACAAGACCGGCCTTAACTCCGTTCTTCCTCAGCATGTCCACGCAGGCCTTTGCGGTTCCCGCACTCGATCCCATGATGACCATGGCGATCTCTGCGTCTTCCATCCTGTATTCTTCGATGAGTCCGTACTTTCTTCCGAAGGTCTTCTCGAAATCTGCGGCAACATCAAGGATGACCTTCTTGGCATTCATCATCGCATGAGCCTGTGCGACCCTTGCTTCCATGTAGTAAGCGCTGATTCCGTAAGGGCCTACCGCAAGAGGGTTTTCTTCCTTGAGAAGGTAATTTTCGGGATGGTATTCGCCGACGAAATTCTTAACGGTCTCGTCCTCTTCAAGTTCGATATTCTCGATAGCGTGAGAAGTGATGAAGCCGTCCTCACAGATCATAAGGGGAAGTCTTACATCGGGGTGCTCAGCGATACGGTGTGCCTGAAGATAGTTATCGTATACTTCCTGATTATTCTCGGCATAGATCTGGATAAATCCGGAATCACGCTCTGCCATCGAATCGGAGTAATCGTGGTTAATGTTGATGGGGCCTGTAAGCGCACGGCATGCTACCGCAAGAACAACGGGAAGCCTTGAGGATGCGGCAACATACAGGACCTCGTTCATGAATGAAAGTCCCGCTGATGAAGTAGCGGTGACTGCCCTGCAGCCTGCAGCCTCCGCACCGAGGCATGCGGAAAGTGAAGAATGCTCACTCTCAACGCAGATAAATTCGGTATCGACCTTGCCGTCAGCAACATACTGTGCAAAATACTGAGGGATCTCGGTCGAGGGTGTTATGGGGAACATAGCGAATACATCGGGATTGATCTGTCTCATCGCGGTAGCGATCGCTTCGTTTCCCGAAAGTCTTTCTCTGATACTCATCAGCCTTCCTCCTTCCAACGGATTGCCTGGAAAGGACAAGCCTTTATGCAGATACCGCATCCCTTGCAGTGTTCGTAATCAAATTCATCTCTTTTTCCGTCAGTAACGGGAATGGATGCATCGGGGCAGAAAGGTGCGCAGAGAAGACACTGCTTGCACTTTTCCCTGATCCACTCGGGAGTCTTGGATCTCCACTCACCGGTCTTGGTAAGCCTGCTCGTCCCGGCTTCATAGATCTCACAGCCAATGGTGACATCCTGCCATGCTATATGTTCGTTTATCTCTTCAGCTTTTAATCCCATCTTCAACCTCTCACTTCCTTCATAGCCGCTCTCAGACACTGAAGATTTCCTTCAACGAGCTGGGGCTTCTTGGCAAATTTATGTCTGTAGGAGCTTTCCATATCCTTGAGGAACTGCTCCTTGTCAACGCATCCGCTCACCTCTACAACCGCTGCGAGCATCGGTGTGTTGGGGAAGTATTTTCCGAGATATGCGATGGAAATAGCTCTTGCATCTATCGTGCACACCCTTCCGGCATATCCCTTAAGCAGGGGCTTGAATTCTTCGGGATCCTTGGAAGAGTTGATGATAATGGCACCTTTTTCCGACAGTCCCGCAGTAACATCCACGCTCTCAAGAAGAGTCTCATCAACGACAGCAACATAGTCGGGATCGTAGATATTAGAGTGGATGGGGCATCTTTCATCGGAGATCCTGTTATAAGCCGTAATGGGCGCACCGGATCTTTCGGGGCCGTACTCGGGGAAGGACTGTACGTACTTACCCGACATAAATGCCGCATCGGCGAGAAGCTGGCTTGCGGTCTTCGCTCCCTGGCCGCCTCTTCCGTGCCATCTGATTTCAATCATGTCTTCCATATTGTTTCTCCATAAATCTTTATTTCACGGTTTCGTCATGAAACCGGTTACTTTGATATTAAGCGTCTTCTTCCGGCGTATCCGAAGGAGCTTTTGAGGATGCATATTCCGAATAGCTCTTTCCGGTGTATTTCTTGAAGCATCTTCCGAAATAGTTGGGATCGGGGATCCCCACCTTGGCCGATACGGCAAACATCTTTGCATCGGGAGAAGCAAGCTTCATTGCATTTTCCATACGGCACTCGGTAAGGTACTGTGCAAATCCCTTTCCGGTCTCCGTCTTGAACTTTCGGCTGAGGTAGGATGAGCTGAAGCCGAACGCCTGCGCCACGGATGTAAGGTTCAGAGTAGAGTCCGTATAATTTTCCTGGATGTACTTCATTACGGAATCGGTCGCGGACATCTGGCCCGATTCGTTCTCATTGTCGTAACGGTAGAAGGATACTCTTTCATCCAGCTTTGTCTTAACCTTTGCGAGAACCTCATTGACCTCGGATCTGACCATGGGCTTGAGCATATATTCGAAAATGGGAAGGCTTACGCACTTTCTCGCATATTCGAATTTATCAAATGCCGTCATGATGACTATTATGAGATCGGGATATCTCTTGGAAGCGATCTCGGAAAATTCAATGCCATCCATGAAGGGCATGGAAATATCAACGAACGCAAGATCGGGTTTTATATCATCGATTATGTTGATAGCCTCGATCCCGCTGGCAGCCTCACCGACAACGGTCATGTCGAAGTTTTCCCATGCTATGGAATTTCTCATAAGCTTTCTGGCAGAAGCTTCATCGTCTATTATCATAACATTGTACATTTATGATACCTCCCTGCGTCTGACCGCCGGAATAAGCAGTTCTATCTTGGTGAATTCGCCATCTTCGCTTTCTATCTTAACTACATCTTCTATATGGGAGTAGTAACGTACTCTTTCTATTGTTCCCCACAGTCCGAAGCTGTCTTCGACTCCGGAGGTTATCTTCTTCTTGCCGGACATGATCTCCTGTGCGGTCTCATAGCTCATTCCGACACCGGTGTCATAAACAGAAAGATGAAGGATTCCCTCAACAATGTGAGCGGAGATCTTGATGACTCCGGGTTCGCCTTTCTGCCTGATACCGTGATAGATACTGTTCTCTACCAGGGGCTGCAGGATCAGTTTGGGAACAATGCAGTCGCCGGCCTCTTCGTCGACATCGTATTCATCATCGAGGATATCGCCGTATCTGAGTTTCTGGAGAGAGAGGTAGTCTCTTACGATCGCTACTTCTTTTTCGAGAGTTATCTCCCTGTCGCCCTTACTGAGGAAGTTCCTGTAAAATCTTCCGAGCGTTTCAAGTGCCGAACTTACTTCTTCGGAACCGCTCTCAAGCGCAAGTGCACTTATGGTTCCGATCGAATTATATAAAAAGTGAGGTTTGATCTGTTCCTGGAGCACTCTCATCTCCGCTCTCTGGACAGATTGCTCCTTACTGAGGAGTTCTTCTATAAGATGCTTGATTCGCGTAACCATGGAGTTATACGAATCAACGAGAAGTCCTATCTCATTCCTGGGAAGCTTATCTTCAATGGGAACAAGCTCTTCGGCATTCCGGTCACTTTCCATTGCCCTGGAGAGCTTGAAGATAGGTCTTGTGATGTTGAGGGTTATGTATCTTCCGATGACAGTCAGCGAAATGATTATGACAGCCATAAGGAATATGAATATCCTCATGGTGTCTCCGGGAATAGCGGTTCCTTCCATACGGTCGACACTGAGAAGCACAAGGGATGTCCCCTTTATGCCCATTCCGGAAACCATGAGGCGCTCGTCACCCTCTTCGCGTATCTGGTGTTCGCAGTCATATGATGCGAGTGAGATGTTGTAGTACTTTACAAGATCCCTGTTACCGGTCACATAATTACCGGTCCTGCTGATGATGCAGATATTGTTCTCCGGATATGCCATAAGGTCCTGGTCGAGGACACTTTTGGAGATCATCATCATCATATATCCGGAAAGCTGCTGATTATTAATATCATAAATAGCGCGCTCAATGGAGACAAACGGTTGATTGTTTATCTTCATTAGCGCGCCATTACCGTTAACATATTGTGCGGGTCTTCCCTCAAGGCTGAGAACCCTTACGGGCCAGCGATCCTGAGAAAAGATCGTATCGTTAAGCGTATATACCTTGGGCTTTGTGCATGTGTAAATACCGTCCTTACGGAAGATATATACGGAGTCCACGCCCGTAGTAACATTCAGTATAGCCTGAATGCCGTACTTTGCGTCATTAGCCTGATCGGGGCCTACTTCGCCCGAAGAGGTCCTTAAAAAACGCATTACATCATCATCCATTATGATGAGTCTGGAAAGTTCCAGATAACTCTCAAATGATGAACTGACCCTTCCGGATAATCCGAGGAGCCTGATCTCTGCCTCTCTGACCGCAGAATCCTGTTCCTCCTTCCTGATGATAAGGAAGGTGGAAACAATAAATGCCACGGTCATAACCGCAACTACGATAAAGAGCATAAAACGTAGTCTTCTTGACAGCGATCCTCTCCGCATTGAACAATACCGCCTTTAAATCAACCTTTGACGGCACCGACAACGAAGCTTTCCTGGATTCTCTTACTCATGAAGATGTAAACAAGAAGCATAGGGAAGGTAGCAATAACAAGTGCGGCACCTATAGGACCCCACTCGGTGGTGTACTGTCCGGACAGAGCCTGGATACCAACGGGGAGTGTCTTGAACTTGGAATCACTTATGAATACGTTAGCAAACATCAGCTCGTTCCAGCACTGAAGGAATGTGTAGATAGCGATGGTTGCAAGTGCGGGCTTCATAAGAGGGATGATTACGACACCGAATGTCTTCCAGGGTCCGCATCCGTCGATTCGTGCAGCTTCATCAAGTTCCTTGGGTATCTCCACCATGAAACCGGTACAGATCAGGATTCCCATTGCCAGCGAGAATGCCGCATAAGGGAAGATAAGAGAGAAATGTGAATTGAGCATGTGCAGATCTCTCAGGGTGATGAATACGGGTACGATCGATGCATGGATGGGGATGGTGAGTCCCAGCATGAAGAATGCATTCGTCTGTGAGCTTCCCTTCCATACGAGACGGGTGATGGCATAGGTTGCCATCATGGATGCGATTATTACAAGGGCAATCGCACTTGCGGAAACGATGACCGAGTTAACGAAGTATCTGGGCATATTTCCGGTGTTCCATGCTGATGCATAGTTAGACCACTTCCAATCCCAGGGAAGTCCGATAAGGTTCTTACCGAAAATCTCTTCGTTGGTCTTGAGTGAGAATGTGAACATCCAATAAACCGGGAAAAGGTTTATCAGTGCCCAGATCACCAGGAGAATATAGATTCCCAGTGTTCCAATACCGAATTTTTGTACCGAATGATCGGAACTGTTATTATTATTGATCGCCATGTCAGTCGTTCTCCTTAAATGCCTTGGAAATAAGCAGTGCGAATGCGAAGCAGAGTATGATCATCATCACTGCGATGGTTGAACCCATTCCGTAACGGTTACGCTGGAAGAGCATCTCGATCATGACAGTCGAAGGAACTTCGGTAGCATGAAGAGGTCCGCCGTTGGTAAGGACATAGATAAGGTCGAAGGATTTGAGTGATCCGGTTACCGCGAAGATAACGCTGACCTTGATGATGGGCTTGATCGAAGGGATAACGATGTACTTGTTAACCTGTCCCTCAGTTGCACCGTCGATACGAGCTGCTTCACGGAGTTCGGGCGAAACGCCTTTAACACCCGCATACATCAGCAGCATATGATAACCGACATATTGCCACAGCGTCGGGACGAATACAGCCACAAGTGCTGTCTTGACATCACCGAGCCAGATCCTGGTAAGGCTGTTAAGTCCGAGTGCATTGAGTGCGGAATTGAGAAGACCGTAATCAGGGTTGTAGATCTTCAGCCATAACTGACCGATAACAACGGTGGAGATCAGCACGGGCATAAAGTAGATTGAAAGGAAAGGTCTCTCACCCTTGATTCCGCGTCCGAGAACGAGCGCAAGTCCAAGGGATAAAGGGAGCTGTATGAAAACCGAGAAAGCTGCCAGAACGCAGGCATTACGAAGTGCCTTCAAAAATCCGATAGCTTTGCTGGTGAATAACTCTTTGTAATTGGCAAGGCCTATAAACTCCATAGCACCCATGCCGTTCCAGTTAAAAAAGCTGTAGTACAGTGATTTAATAATAGGGGCAATGAGTATTCCGATAAACAGCGCAAGTGCAGGCAGCAGGAACAGGAATACATTGATATAATTAACGATTACTTTCTTTTTCATTGGCGTAAACGCCTCCCGGTAGTATTGCAGATTCGCTGGAAAATAACAAAGTACTTGCGTGTAACCGATGCCCCTTTCGGGGCACGGCCACACGCGAGTACGGTTAGAACTTAGATATGATTATCTGATGTCGTTAGCAAGACCCTTGATGAAGTCAGTGCCGTTAACCTGGCATCCGTAAACCTGATCTACATATGAGAGATAGGTGTTAGCGTCGTCAGCGTTCATAGCGGTATCACCAAAGAGAACGTATCCGGTAGCGTTTCCGCAGATCTCTGCAACAGACTGGGTAAGAGCGTTTACAGAAGAGGTATCTCCGTAAGGAGTCCAAGCGGGAAGTCCGCAGCCATCAAGATATCCATAGTGGCAGATAAGCTTTCCAAGCTCGAAGCAGTAAGCAGCAGCAACTTCAGGATGCTCAGAAGATGCAGCAACTGCAAGAGTATCGGAAGGTCCGCCGATGAGCATTCCGAGCTTAGCCTTGTCAGCGTTGATTACAGGGAACTCAGCAACCTTTACCTTGGGGAAGAATGCTTCGTTGTTTGCAAAGTCAGCGCAGTTCCAGGTTCCGTTCATGTAGAATGCATACTTGCCATCGATGAAGTTAGCCTTAACTTCGTCGTTTGAAAGAGCGATTCCGTTAGGATCGAAGTATCCGTTGTTTACGAGCATCTGGAAGGTATCAACTGCAGCGCCTACATCAGCGTTGTCCCAAGTTGCTCTTCCAAGGAAGATGTCGTTGAGAACGTCAGAACCAACTGACTTCTCGATTACGGACTCAAGATACTCGGTTACACACCAAGTCTCTTTTCCTGCACATCCGAAGGGGATGATGCCTGCAGCCTTGAGAGCGTCACAGCACTCGATGAACTCATCATAGGTGCCGGGAACGTCATCGTAGCCAACCTGCTTAAGGAGATCCATGTTAGCGAAGAGACCAACGATGTTCATGGTAAGAGGAACACCGTAGTGCTTTCCGTTGTAGGTGGAGTTTCCAAGCATTGCCTCAGGAAGCTCATCCTTCCAGTTAGCATACTCATCATCAAGGCAGTAAACCTTGCCAGCCTCTACGAAGTCCTGAAGGAAAGCGCATGACCAGGTGAAGAAGATGTCGGGCATCTCGTTAGCCTGAACTGCAGCCTTGATCTTGGTCTTGTAAGACTGATTCTCGAAAGCTTCCCAATTAAGAGTGATGTTGGGATACTTCTCTGTCATGTCAGCGATAGCTGCTTCATAAGAGTGACGGTTTGAGTCGCTCTCAGTAGCGATACACCACATGTTAAGGGTGATATTGACGTCCTCAATCTTCTCGTCAGCGGTAGCTGAAGGCTGAGTGTCGCCTCCGGTTGATCCGCCGCCGCCATTGCCGGTATTACCGCCGCAAGCTGCGAGTGAGAGAACCATTGCACCGGTCAATATCAGTGACAATAATTTTCTTTTCATAATTTCCTCCTTTAAAATGTAAAGAAAATTTATCTATCCCGAAGCATTACTTCGAAATATTTGATTTAGGGGGCCGGTGTTCTTACTTCTGTGTAGGAACTACGGGCCAGGGGTAATCCACTGTGAGGAATCTTCCGTCCAGCTGATAATAGATGTAGGTGTCAGCGTAGTGATCGTTGTAGACGAGCTTTATGACGCCGTTCTCTTCATCTACTGAATAGTAACCGGGAGAGTAGTAGTCCTCGCGGAAGGTGCCTTTGTCGGTAAATTCGAAGGAGAGATTTCCGTTTACTTCCTGCCAGGTTCCTAGTACTCCGGAAGGCTCACCCTCCCCGGTATATTCATATACGAACGTCTCATACAGAAGCTTCTGGTTCTCGCCGTCAGGTACAAACCTCATTGAAGTGACGGTTCCGTCTGCGGCGGTAAGGGTAAGAACATCATCAGCCAAAGTATAAGAGTAATTAACTCCTAAAAACTCCGCTTTGCCGTCGCTGGATAGCTTCAGGATCGTCGTCCCGGGGTCATGATTGTAAGCCCATTCCTCTGCCGTCTTCCCTGCGCATCCAGACATCAGCATCATGAAGATCGCGGTGAAAATTATGAGTCTGATCTTCGTTGTAAAACTGTGGTTCATAGCCAAATGCCTTTTTGTCTAAATTATGAACAAATTATATCTACGCCGTGAATAACGGTAAATGGAATTACTTTACAATTTAAAGCACTTTTTTTACCTTGATAAACAATACATCAAAAACAGATATATGGATATAGCAAAATTGCACAAAAAATCACAAAATCGCAAAAAAAGTGCTCGCGTTTTAACATCAGAAACAGTTTTTCGCAAGCACTTTTTTGTATAAATTGTCAAAAACGGTGTTAAACGGACTTGGAAGCCAGATACTTGACCGCCGAAAGTGCCGCAGTTAAGCCTTCTCCGGCCGCTTTTACCAGCTGGAAGGGTTCGCCCGTGATGTCCCCCGCAGCGAACAGTCCGGGTATGTTCGTGGACATATTTCGTTCACATTTTACCGCACTCCCCTCCGTTTCGAGTCCCGGAACGAGGGATGAAGGGGCTATCTGATCCCTTAAAATGAAGAGTCCGTCAAAGGAAAGCTCGCCGGAATCGGTGACCAGAGTGTTCGCCTTCATCTTTCCCTTGATCTCCGCGGGCTTTGCGGACTGAACATCAATATTCTCCAGAGCAAGGCCGGGCGCATCATACATGGGAATGTAGATCACTTCCGATGCGTACTTTCTCAGAAACAGAGCCTCTTCCTCGTAGTCCTTCGAATATGACACCACTATCGTTTTCTTTTCTTTATATATAGCGGCGTCGCATGTAGCGCAGTAGCTGACTCCGCGTCCGAGGAACTCCGTCTCTCCGGGGATGGTCTTTGCGGGTGCAACGCCTGCACAGAGAATTACGGAAGATGCTTCTATCATCTCCTCTCCGCACTGCAGAGCGAAGTATTCTCCGTAAGGATAGATCATGCTCACCTTGGTATCATTTATCTCCACGCCCATCTGTGCGGCATGGTCAAGCATTCTGTCGGCAAGCTCGGAGCCGCTCACAGCGGGGATTCCGAGGTAGTTGTCTATCTTCTCTGCGAGTCTTACCTTCGCGCTTGAATCTTTTTTCCCGAAAAGAATGATGTTCTTTTTTCTTATCTTAAGAGTGATCGCAGCTTCGAGTCCCGCAGGACCACTGCCTATTATCGCTACATCATATCTCATGGATCGTTCTCCTTATCAGTTTCCGTAATCAAGTACTCCCGCGAAAAGAAGTACGGTCACAGCCAGTGCGGGAATGATGCAGACGGCGCTTCCGAGCGCTGCGGCACGGATCGCACTCTCCGATATAGCACCTCCCAAAATGGCATTGTTTGCAACGGATAACAGTGTGCTTAGGGTGATGATCCTCCACAGATTATCTCCTATGATCAGAAGGCCTGCGATTATGGCCTTGTTCCTTTCAAGCCTGTTACCGAGGAAATACAAAAGAAGCGCCGCGTGTCCCAAGAGGCTCACGATGACATTCACGACAGATGAAGATGTGTGGACATCCGAAAGTACAAGTCCCAATATCTCCGCCAGCATGACCGCGCCGATCGCACCGGCAAACATCTCCCTGTCTTTTCCGAGATCCATAAAGCACACCAGGCCTATCGTTGCACATGCGATCACAACGATGAACATTGAAAAGCCTGCTCCCGCCATGATAACTCCGAAACCGCCGAGTGCGGCAAGTATGCAGAGCACCCCTACGATCTTGGTCACGATACTGTCTCTGTTCAATCCTTCATCAAACATTTTCTCTCCCTCCATAAAACAGAAACGCTATGTATAAGTATACTGAATAATCCCGCAAAAGAAAAACAAAAAAATATCCGCACCCTTTCGGATGCGGATATCTGTTTATGACGATAATGTCATGTTTGCATATCGTGTTGATGTGTGATTACTTCTCAGCCATAGCCTTCTTGATGGACTCGGTGAGCTCGGGAACGATCTTGTTGAGATCGCCTACGATACCGTAATCAGCTACATCGAAGATGGGAGCATCTTCATCCTTGTTGATGGCGATGATGATGTCTGACTCTTCCATACCTGCAACGTGCTGGATGGCACCTGAGATACCGATTGCGAAGTATACGTGAGGTCTTACGGTCTTACCGGTCTGACCAACCTGGAGATCCTTGGGCTTCCAGCCTGAATCTACAACAGCTCTTGAGCAGGAAACTTCTCCGCCGATAGCTGCAGCGAGATCCTCGAGGATCTTGAAGTTCTCGGGTGATCCTACTCCGCGTCCGCCGGATACGAGGATCTTGGCGTTCATGATATCAACGGTATCGGAAACAGCCTTTACGACTTCCTTTACGGTTACGTATCTGTTGTCGGGAGTAAATCCGGGATTGAACTCAACGACTTCTGCCTTAGCGCCCTTGACAGGCTCTCTCTTCTGCATAACGCCGGGACGAACGGTTGCCATCTGGGGTCTGTTGTTGGGGCATGCGATGGTAGC
>JAEEGI010007346.1_pt1 | contig 24687 bp, 15 predicted proteins | sample 8958751 | NCBI WGS metagenome assembly JAEEGI01 (sample SAMN16246545, study PRJNA631951) | gut metagenome | biome: gut microbiome; feature: rumen; material: KS-attached | host: Bos | place: Iran: Karaj | collected 2018-10
GACGAGGAAGCCGTGGAAAAGGGAGAGGATGACGAAGTCCTGTCCGCTGGTTCGCGTGATGATGGGTAGGGTGGTGTCCATGGTGGTGGCCCCGCCCGCCGAGATGGGCGCCAACGGCCCGAAAAACCAATATTTTTTTAAAAATATCATTTTTTTTTGAATATGTTGGGCATTAGTACTATATTTGCGCAATATAACCAAAACATGTATATATTATGAAAAAATCAAATTGGATTCTGGTATTGATCTTTTTATTTTGGGCTGCTGTCTGTGTTTGTTCATATGTAATAGGTAACAACTCACAGAAAACTAATTTACAAACAGTGAAAGTTGCTCAATTTGGAGATGTTTTCACTTATGTGCCATTGTATATAGCTGACGCTAAAGGTTTTTTTGAAGAGGAAGGCCTGAAAGTTGAGTTAATAAACACTGGTGGTGATGATAAAACATACGCAGCTGTAATTGGAGGTTCTGCCATGTTTGGTGTAGCTGATCCGTCATTTGTTGCAATAGCAAATCAGCGAGGAATTAAGGGAAAGGTAATCGGTGCAATCGCAAATGGTATGCCTTTTTGGGGAGTAACAAAACGAAATGATGTTCCTGAAATTTCTGAAGCAAAAATGTTAAAACCGTATTCTGTCGCTACTTTTGCTGCCCCTTCAACTGCTTATACTGTTCAAGACGCAATGTTTAAGGAAGGCGGGTTAAAGCCGAACATTAAACAAGGCTCTTTTGGTGGATTAATTGCAATGCTAGATGCGGGGAAAGCTGATATTGCATTAGAGTTAGAACCAAATGTTTCAACGGCAGTCAAGTCTGGTGCAAGAGTTGTTTATTCGATGTCTGATAAATACCCAAATTTTGCTTTAACAGGTATTACAGCAAGTGTAAAGACGCTAGAAGAAAAGCCTGAAATGGTTCAACATTTTTTGAACGCAATTACAAAAGCTGAGCAGTATGCATATGATAATCCTGATAGTACTGTTTATTACATGAGAAAGAAATTTCCTGATTTTGATGAAGAAATAGCGAAGAATGCTGTTTTGCGGTTGCTTTCTTCAAATACGGTTCCCCATAATGCAATTATTTCACAAGAAGCGTGGAATCGAGCTATTGAATTAAGGTACCAGATGGGTGATTTGAAGTCTAAGGATGGAGTTAGTGCATTATTGGAAATGTCATTTGCAAATAAAGCCATAAAGGAATAATTATGGGAATATCAAGAATTACATTTTATCAAGCAGAAGACACCCTGCTGTATTCTCCTTTAAAATTAGCAAAGGAGCAGGGTATTTTTGCATCGATGTTTAGGAAACATGGTGATAATGGATCTATTCCTGAAATCGAAATTATAAGTCGAAGCGGTGATGAAGAAGCTGTGAATTCATTGTTCGATATTTCATCATCCAACGATGATGAAATAAAGATTGCTATAGCTGATCCAAGAGCAATTTTCACAGTGAATAAATCAAGTGAGGATGAACTGAGAGTTGTTGGTCAAGTAATTACTAAATTCCCTTTTTGGATTATTTCAAGTGGTTCCACGAATGGAAAATTGTACTGTCCTAATAGAAGTTATGTTACAGCAGACGCGTGTGCAAGCTATTACAGATCCGCACATCATAATGTCGTTCTTAAACATATAAATGAATTTAATGTTGTGGATGAAGTCAAACGTGTGAATGGATGGGGTTTGACAGGACAGATAGATAAAATCTTTGAAAAAGATATTACAATAGAAGCGCATATGGCAAGCGATATGCATGGCTTACCTGATAATTTTAGCCCTCTTGTTTCTGTTTTAATTACCAGAAAGTCTGTATGCAAATTATATGGGAAAAGTGTGCTTCCTATTGTTTTGGAATCCGTAATGAATGCTATTATAATTTTGTATTCATCTCAAGAGATAGCTGAAACGACAATAACAAGTATAGCACCAAATCTGACTGTCGATGTTGTAAAGAAAATTGCTAAGGTTATTAGAAGTGACAAATTTTATCCTCATACATTAGACATCAATGAATCTGATTGGATTGATACATTTAATTTCTATTTTGATAGAACTATAGAGTTTTATGATGAAACTTTTTTCCCGGATTTAAAAATAGCTAGTCAAGAGGCTGCTAAACGTGAGGCTGCATTGAGAAAGTATTATAATGTTTTTTACAATGGGACTTCTGCTCGAATAGTTGAACGAAATTTAATTGAGGAATTTGGTGTTACATGTTCTACTTTCGACACGGGTATCGATAAGTATATAAAAGATCGGAAACGTGATCGTCATCGGCTATGGATGTCGACATATGGCCCATTTTGGCTTGTATTGTCGTTGGTGTTGTTAGGAGTAGGAACAGAGCTACTCGCTATTTATAATATTTTCTTTAATAGCAGTAATGATTATAAAGAAATAATCCCCTGGATATTATCGGCTGTCTCTATTATAATTGGTTTGCTTTCTTTTTATTTTGGTCCGGCTAAGAGTTCGATATTGAATAGTGTGAAGAATGGAAGGTATATTTTCAAGAATAATAAAGCCAGAAGAAAAAGATAGCCTATATAAACTAATAGATATGGTTGATATTAAGAATGTGTCTTTTTCATATCCGAATTCTAGACTATTGCTTCAGAATGTTTCCTTTTGCATCAAAGCGGGCGAGATTGTTGCATTGGTAGGACATAGTGGATGTGGAAAAACAACAATACTGAATTTGATAGCGGGCATACTGTTGCCATCTTCGGGGACCGTCGCTGTGAATGTGGATAGTATGTCATATCTTATGCAGGACTTAACACTATTATCATATCAAACCGCTTTTGAGAATTGTTTTTTGTCGTGTGTTTTAAAAGGCCAGGTGATAGATAAAGAACTTGAATCAAAAGCGCTTTATCTTTTGCGCTTATTTAACTTTGAAAAAAGTGATTACGATAAATATCCTTCAGAATTGTCTGGAGGAATGAAGCAGAGAATAGGTTTGATACAGGCATTGCTTGCAGATTCACCGCTTATGCTTCTCGATGAGCCGTTCAATGCAATAGATTATAAAACAGTACAAGTAATCGAGGATTATATTTGGAACACCTCTAAAAATATTAACAAAAAGAATTCATTGGTCTTTATCACTCATAATTTTGACCAGGCATTAAGTTTATGTGATAGAGTATTTATTGTTAAAAATGCTGCCGAATTTTGTGAATTGCCTTTCCCTAAGGAATTCATAAAACTCTCACCGATAGAGAGACAAAATACAGAAACTTTTTCTCGTTTATACTATGAAGCAATTAGAGTATTGACTTATGAAGAATAAACTCATTCAACTCACACCGTTGTTTTTTCTCTTGGTAGCGTGGGAACTCTTGTCACGATGTGGTTTTTCATCATTATTTTCATCTCCTCATGAGATTGTTAGTTTGCTATGTACCCAAGTTCTATCAGGAGATATTATATATCATTTTGCTGTGACTGGGTTTGAAGCTATAATCGGATTGCTTTTGGGCTTAATAATTGGATGTATAATAGGCTTTCTGCTTATATATTATAAATCGTTTTCAAAAATAGGTCGTCCATATATTTATGCTCTAAGTTCTATTCCAACATTTGCATTAGCACCATTAATGATCATTTGGTTTGGAGTTGGCATCGGGATGAAAATAGTATTGGCTTTCCTGGCGACAGTGTTTACAACTATCTTTCAGACATATGAAGGAGCTAATAAGGTGCCTAAAAATGATATGGCATTCTTCGAGTTAAATGGGGCAAATAAGCACGAGACTTTTTGGTTGTTATCATTTCCTGCTTCACTAGATTGGATAATTCAGTCATTGAAACTCAATGCCGGATTTAGCATTCTTGGCGCTTTTATTGGAGAGTTTATTGCATCAGAAGCAGGTTTGGGTTACATAATTTTGAAAGCAAGTGGTTTGTACGACACTACATACGTATTTGTTGCTATTATTTGTATTATAATACTCTCTTCAGTCTTTACTCTGCTTGCTAATGTAGTAATTAAATACAAATTGAATATACTGCGAGGAATGACTAACTTCTTTTCTGATAAACCAGTTCTCAATCATTATGCAAGGTTAGAGATCACAGAAGAAGGTTACCAGGAAGGGGACTGAGAAATCGACGAGGAAGCCGTGGAAAAGGGAGAGGATGACGAAGTCCTGTCCGCTGGTTCGCGTGATGATGGGTAGGGTAGTGTCCATGGTGGTGGCCCCGCCCGCCGAGATGGGCGCCAACGGCCCGAAAAACCGTACCATCAACGGGGCTCCCAACAGCGTGCACACTTCACGGATGATATTGGCCAGCAGCGCGACGGTGCCCAGGTCGGGCCCGCGGTATTGGGTAATGAGGATGCTTGATAGGGAATAATAGCCGAAGCCTGAGCCCACGGCCAGACAGTCGGCCAATGAACGTCCCGGCAGGCCAATCGAGGCTATGGCCGTGGCCGCTAGGGTACCGACGATTGTCATGAGCGGCAACAGCATGAGTCGAGGGTCGAGTTTCTTGAAACTTTTCAGCAGTTCGGTGTTGTTGCCCACGGTGATGCCGACACAGAAAAGCAGAGCGCAGAGGGTCAAGAAGCTCACGTTGCCGTTCAGCTCAGGAATCCATTGCATCAATCCGCAGACGATGCCCAGGACAAAGAATCCCACTATAATCAGGCTGCCTTTCATCCTTTGCCTCCTTTCCTGTGGCGTGATACCCATCTCCACAATGCCCATGAGAAGAGCAGGGTGCCTGCCATCCCAGTGACCGACAGCCACAAGGCCTCTAAGCCCAGGCTGGTGATACCGTTGATGACTTGCGGGTTGCTGCCGACCTCGACACCGAGCAAGAACAGTAAAGCCCAGATGAGCGCCGTCACTGCGTGCGGCACCACCTTGAGATGGCGATTCCTTAACAGGAATCCCACGGCCATCCCACTTAACATGATAGCAACAACCTTGAGCATATTGTTGGTGCAAAGATAGCATTTTTAGTTGTTAATCCTTCAGTTTTCGGCGGTCAGTGTTTGTTTTTTGCTTTTTAGTTGGTACCTTTGCGAGTTTGAAACCATCAAATTGAATAATTAGATATGATAAAGTCATTATTATGGATGGCAGTGCTGATGCTGTCCGTCGCAAGCTGTCAAGTGAAAAGCGGTAGCGGTGCTGGAGTTGAAATGGCTAAAACTGAAGAGTACCAGCCCAGCAAGGAAGATGTCTTGAACCGAGTTCAGGAGATTTATGACGCTGTGTTCAAGGAGTATAACCGAGAGGACTCGCTGCGTAATCTTGACCAAATGATAGACGATGCCGCCTATGAGCATCTCGAAGATTTCAATCGAGCTTATTGCAGCCGCGAGTGGAACCAGTTGTGTGAGCAGATCAATGAGATCGACAGCATGTATCATGCCGGTGAACTTGGCTTCTGGGAGGCCGACTACTGGATTATGGGGCAGGATTGGCACAATTTGTCAATCAGCGATGCTAAGGTCCTGTCGATGAAGGACACAGAGGCTACCGTCGAATTCATGTTGCATAATTTTGACAACGCAAAACCCGTGACTGTGCAACTGGTCAACGAGGACGGCGAGTGGAAAATCGATAATTTCAAGGATGCAGACGTCGAATTTGACTTGAAGTCTTCGATGCTGGAGTATGTGAAGGCTGAAACTGCCAAGAAGAAGTAATCATGACTAAGAGGATATTTTTGGCGATTGCGGCAACTGCATTGTGTTATGTTGCTGCCATGTCGGTGCCTGCCAAGTATTTGCCTTTTACTCACTTGCAGAGCGACGGCTCGACGGTGACGCTGGTGATGGCTGGCGGCGAATTGCATCGCTCGATGGTGACGATGGATGGCCTTGTGGTGGCCCGTGACGGCCATGGCGACTACTGTTATGTCGCTAATGGCGCCTTGAGCAATGTGCGTGCCCACGACCAGGGCAAACGCGGCATCGAGGAACAGGCCTTCATTCAGGCCTATCACAAGCAACTGTCGCTTGACTCCCAACGGTTGCGTGCTCCGCGCCGCGAGGAAGTCAACACCGACCCTCAGGTGCCCACGACGGGCTCCCCCCGCATCCCCATTATTTTGGCCAATTATGCTGATGTCCATTTCATTCATGAGGATCCCGTGGCCACGTTCCAGAGCCAATTCAACGAGATGGACAAGAGCTGCCTGCATTACTTCGAGTCGCAGTCCCGCGGCCAATTCACGCCGCAGTTTGACATCTTGGGTCCCGTCGATCTTCCTCAGGACCGCAACTATTATGGTGCTAACAAGCTCGTTTATGGCACTGAGGTTGATGCCGGGTTGGGCACGATGATATATGATGCATGCCAGTTGTTGCCTGATGTGGATTTCTCGGTCTATGACAATGATGGCGACGGCATGGTCGATGTGGTTGTTGTGCTCTATGCCGGTGTGGGTGAGGCGCAAGCCTATCGAATGGTTCCCGAGAGCGTGTGGCCTTGCCAATGGGATATGCAGGAGTCCTATGATTGGGGCTGCAGCGTGACAGGCCCCTTTGTGCTCGATGGAGTAACTATTAACAAGTATGCCGTTTTCAACGAGTTGGAGGGCGGCAGTAACCAAAGCATGATTATTGACGGCATTGGCACCTTCTGCCACGAGTTCGGGCACTGCTTGGGTCTTCCCGACTTTTATCCTACTAATGGCGGCTACTATTACGGCATGAGCAACTGGTCCATTATGGATCATGGATGCTATCTGGATAATGCCCACACCCCTGCGGGCTACACTTCCTATGAGCGTCATTTCATGGGCTGGATGGACCTCATCGATCCTGAAGAGAATACCCAGTACGTCCTGTCGCCGCTCAATGGCGATGGCGGTAATGCTGTTAAGGTCACCAACGATGCCAATCCCGATGAATACTACCTGCTGGAGTATCGCACTCGCACCGGTTGGGATGCTTTCTTGCCCGGTGAGGGAATACTTGTGCTGCATGTGGACTATGACAAGGATATTTGGGACGCCAACACCCCCAACAACATCAGTTCTCACCCGCGCATGACCATCATTCCCGCTGACGGTAGGCTGTCCAGCGGTACCAATTCCACAGATCCGTGGCCTTATGGAGACCTCGATTCACTGACCAACTATTCCACACCCCCTGCAACGGTCTATACCGGCGGGTTCATGAACAAGCCGATTACGTCCATGAAGGTCAACGCCGACGAGGGCACCGCCAGTTTCTGGTACATGAAGGCCGCAGCCTATTCGCCCTGTGACGTGAACCGCGACGGTGAAGTAAACATTGCCGATGTCAATGCCGTGATTGACGCCATCCTGGGCGTCAGCGCCGGTGAGACTTGTGATGCTAACGGTGATGGAGAGGTCAATATCGCAGATGTCAACGCCATTATTGACGCTATTTTATTCAATCTTTGAACTTTTGGGTTCAAAGATTGAGGTCTAGGGTCTAGGGTTTAGGGTCTAGGGTTTAGAGTTTAGGGAGATTTTAGACCTGTCAAGATGAAGAACTAAGTATAGAAAGTAACCAATATGACTACCAGACAAAGATTTCAAGTATCGTTGCTGATGGCTGCAGTAGCTATTGGCATGAATGCGGCTCCCGTCGATGCGGATGCCGCACGTGGGACAGCGATGCGCTTTTTGCTATCGCCTCGCATGGGCAGGCTGATGCCTGTTTCGTCCTCTATGAATCTGGCGTACACCGCTATTTCCAAGGCCCAGCCGCAACAGGCCGACTATTACGTGTTCAATGCGAGTGACGGCGGCAGTTTTGTCATTGTCTCGGGCGATGACCGTGCCGAGCCTGTGCTGGCCTATGGCGACGGTGTTCTCGACATGAGCGATGTGCCCTGCAACCTGCAGTGGATGCTCGACAGCTACAGTGAACAACTGGAGTACCTGCACGCCCATCCTGAGGCCCAGGTGGAACTCTGTGTTCCCGTGAATGATGTGACTATCGCCCCCTTGCTCACCTGCAACTGGGGCCAGAGCGCACCATTCTACAATCAATGTCCCCTGTTCCAGGGCGAGCGCAGTGTGACCGGTTGTGTGGCTACCGCGATGGCCCAGGTGATGTACTACTGGCAATATCCCGCTCAGCTCCCCTCGTTGGGAGGCTATACCACTCGAGAGCACAGGATTCATGTTCAGTCACTTCCCTCTACAAGTGTGGAATGGGACAATATGATTAACGACTATGCCGCTACACCTTATAGCAGCGCGCAGTCAGATGCCGTAGCCAAGCTGATGCGCTATTGTGGTCAGGCTGTCAAAATGGACTACAGCCCTAACGGAAGCGGCGCTTATGTCCATGACCAGCTCGCTGCCATGAAATATTTCGGTTATAATCATGCCGCCACTCAATTGGAGAAGAAGAATTACACCTACGATGAGTGGGACGTGTTCTTGCAGAACGAACTGCTGGCGGGGCGACCCGTGCTGTATTCAGGCAACGACCCTGTTGCCGGTGGCCATGCCTTTGTGGTGGACGGTTACTACGACGGCAAGTATCACGTCAACTGGGGCTGGAATGGCTCGTATAACGGTTACTTTGCTTTGGGCGCCTTTGATGTGCGTGGCTACAAGTTCTTGGCGTTGCAGGAGATCCTTTATGAGATGTATCCCTCGACCGAGCATTCGACCCAAGATAAATATGACTTTGAGGTCGATGGCATTTACTATCGCTATGGCGATGTCGATGGAGAGGCTTGGGTGACCTGCAGCAATACCGAATACAACAGCTATAGCGGCCGAGTTGTCATTCCAGCTACTGTAAACCATGACGGCGAGACACTGGCTATTACCGCCATCGATGATTTGGCTTTCTGTAACTGCGTTAATCTTACTTCAGTAACCATCCCCGAGGGAGTTGAACGCATTGGCCAACTGGCATTTAATTCATGTTTGGCATTGACTTCTGTCACGTTGCCAGCCTCGCTCGAGCGTGTTGATGCCCGAGCCTTCGTCGAGTGCTTGAGCCTCAAGTCGGTGCATGCCCCCAGCCTGGAAGCTTGGTTAGGCATTGACTTTGCCGAGCGTTATGCCAATCCGTTGAGTGCAGCCCACCGTCTGGTCGTCGATGGAACCGAGCTGGAGCACCTTGTCGTTCCTGCTGCTGTTGGCGTTGTGCGAAAGCATGCCTTTACCGACTGCACGACCTTGAAATCAGTCACTCTTGAGGATGGCATTGATGCTGTCGATACCGAAGCCTTTGCCTACTGCACGGGTCTTACCACTCTGTCGCTGCCTGCCACGATGACGTCGTTGGCTACACGGGCATTCAGCGGTTGTTCATCACTCACTGGCGCCGTTGTGCCCGAGGGTATCACCACTTTGAGCCCTAACTTGTTTGCCGATTGCACAAAACTCAAGTCCGTAACGCTGCCATCGACTTTGAGGTCGGTAGGCACCAGCAGCTTCAAGGGCTGCAGCAAGCTGGAAAGTATCGCCTTGCCCACTGCTGTCACGACTATTGGAGAGAGTGCCTTCCAGTCCTGCTCGTCGTTGCAACGCGTCACGTTACCTGAAGGCCTGCAGACTATCAGTCCCGACGCTTTCAACGGCTGCAGTTCCCTTACCACCCTCGTCATCCCCGATCGCATCGAGTTTATCGCGATGAATACCTTCAATGGTTGCTCGGCCTTGGCCAAACTGACTTTGGGCCAATCCCTGCGTTCGATTGACATGAAAGCGTTTGCCGGGTGTAAGGCGCTTTCTGCCATTTATTGCCGCGGTATCGTGCCTGCCGACATGGCCAATCCCGACTGCTTTGAGCGCGGCATCTACTCCCGTTGCCGGCTCATGGTACCTGCCGAAGCGTATGATACCTACAAGAAGACAGGCATTTGGCCCTGGTTCGTAAATATGGTCAGCGTCAACGTCAACAATCCCTTTGCCGACGTTAACGGCGACGGAGAAGTCAACATCGCCGACATCAATGCTGTCATCGACGCCATTCAGAACGGCAATGCCTCGCTCTGGTATGATGTCAATGACGATACCGAGGTCAACATTGCCGATGTGAACTCGATTATCGAAACGATACAATAGTTTGTCATTTATAGCCTCTCTCCACCCCTCGGCCGATGATTGATCGTGTTGAGGCGTGAGGTGTGCGGGCTTGTTTTGTGAAAAAGTGTCAAATTATTAGACACTTTTGCGTCATTTTTCAACATCAGATGCGTTTTTCTTGTAAAAAGGTTGGAAAAATGTCGCCCTGTCCTTACATTTGCGTCATTCAAGTATCATATTTAAAAAGTAAGGAACGATGAAAAAGCTACATTTGTTGATTGTGGTTATGATGGCTGCCATAGCCTTGCCGGGAAATGAGATAAGAGCAGCCGAGGTAGATGCCGATGCGGCTATGTCCCGCGCGCAGAAGTTCATGTCGAGCCAGCGAGCCGGTAAACTGATGTCTCCCGGGGTGACGTTGCGGCTAGACCATGTGGAGCGCATGGCCGACGGCGGTCAGGCCGATTTCTATGTGTTTAACACGAGCGATGATGGCGCCTATGTCATTGTGTCGGGAGAGGACCGGGTGAAGCCGATTCTGGGCTACGGCAACGGCTTGCTTGACGTGGAGCATCTGCCGTGCAACCTGCGGTGGTGGCTCGACGGCTACAAGCGCCAGATTGAGTGGTTGCGTGAACATCCTGAGTTACAGGCTGTGGACGGGCCGCGCCGCAGCCCTGCCGAGGGACAGACCATCGAGCCGATGGTGACCTGTCATTGGAGCCAAGAAGAGCCCTATGACTGGGAGTGTGCCGTGTATGAGGGTGAATACTGCCTGACGGGCTGCGTGGCCACGGCATTGGCCCAGGTGATGTATTTCTGGAAATTTCCCGATGTCTTGCCCGAATTGCCCGGATATACAAGTGAGACTTTAGAGATTGTTCATGAGCCGCTACCTAGCGTGAGTGTGGATTGGGAGCACATGCTGGATGACTATTACGCAAAACTCTACACCGACCAACAGGGCCATGCTGTGGCCCGGTTGATGCGCTACTGCAGTCAGGCCTGCAAAAGCGATTGCTCGCCTGGTGGAACGGCCGCCAGCCACATAGATCAAGTGTTTTCGCTCAATTTGTTTGGCTATAGCCGTCGTGTCGATTTCGCGGCTCGCGATAGCTACAGTAACGACGAGTGGCGTGCAATGTTAGAAGGCGAACTGCTCTCAGGCCGCCCTGTCCTGTATGACGGCAATGACGGTTCTGGGGGACACGCTTTTGTCATCGACGGTTATGATAACGGATTGTATCACGTTAATTGGGGTTGGGGCGGCGCCTGTGACGGCTTTTTTGAGTTGGATTTGCTCGATCCCTATCCTGGCTGTGCCTTCATGTACAGGCAGAACATGGTTTATCAGATCTATCCTGCCGATGGTAACGATAGCGAAGCGCCTACCAACTATGACTTTGAGGAGGACGGCATTTATTACAGGCTACAAGGTAACGAGGCCCTGGTGACCAACCGTGACGCGGACTACAACACCTATAGCGGACATGTTGAGGTCCCCAGAACGGTGACCCACGACGGGGTTACCTATCGCGTCACCGGAATTGGCGACAAGGCCTTTGCCATGTGCGAGGATCTTGAGTCGGTCAGCCTGCCATATATCGAGTCGATAGGACATTATTCCTTTGTCCAATGCACTAAGTTGCGAGAAGTTACATTAGGCAAGTCGTTTAAGCACGGAGGACTATATTCTTTCTATGGATCCGACGGGATTGACCGTGTCAATATCGAGGACATCAAGGCGTGGGCCGAGATAGATTTTGAGACTCTACCTGCCAATCCCATGTACTTGGCACAGCACATCTATTGCAACGGCGAGGAACTCACTCATCTTGTCATCGGAGGTGAGGTGCAGCAGGTGAAGCAGTTCACCTTTGGCTGTGTTAAGGCCATCAAGAGCGTTACCTTTGAGGACGGTGTGAAGACCATTGGCAACTATGCGTTCTATGAGTGCCCCAACCTGGAGCGTGTCACCTTGCCCGATGGCCTGCGTCACGTGGGCTACAGGGCATTTTACAACTGTCCGAGTCTGAACGATCTGCAGATGAGAGGCAGTGTGGGTACATTCAGTGAATATGCGTTTTTTGGCTGTCCCCTGCAGGGCACCCTGACGTTTCCTGCTCATGTCGATACGATCAGTTATGCGGCCTTCTGCTACTGTGACTTTGATCAACTGGTTTTTCATGACGTTGACAAGATTGTAGATTATGCCTTCTACTTCAGCCCGAACCTTGAGCAACTGTCGTTTCAGGGCGTGGTCAAATCAATCGGCAGTGGTGTGTTTGACGAGTGTCCCGCCATCAAGCGTGTCGAGGTGCAAGATGTGCAGTCGTGGTGTCAGATGGAGTTTGATGATGCTACCGCCAATCCATTGTCTATCACCCATCAGCTGCATATCGACGGCAATGTCGTGAAACATCTTGATGTGCCTGCAGGAGTGAGTGCCATTCATGATTATGCGTTTGTTTATTGTGACTCGCTCACAAGTGTAACAGTTGGGGCGGCCAGCATCGGCAAGAGTGCCTTCTACAAATGTGCCAACATCGAGGAAGTCACCCTGGGTGACAGTGTGGCTAACGTGGGCCAGCAGGCCTTTTATGGTTGCACAGCGATGGCACGCCTGACGTTGGGACGTGGCCTGCAATCGTTGGGAACGAGGGCCTTTTCCCAAGGCAATGCCATCAGGAACATCACCTGTCGAGCCCTCGTGCCCCCCGTGATCGAGGACAAGAATTGTTTTCCTAGCACCGTCTATAAAAAGGCCCTGCTCACGGTGCCGTACATCGCTATGCAGGCCTATAAGAGTGCCGACGTCTGGAAGACGTTTGTCAACATGGACGGTGCCGGCTTGGGCGTGGGCGACGTGAATGGTGACGGCGAGGTGAATATTGCCGACATCAACGCCGTCATCGACGCCATCCTGAGCGGCAATCGCCACGCCTCGTGTGACGTGAACGGTGATGGCGAGGTGACGATTGCTGATATCACCACCATCATCGAGGTGATACTAAATTGCTAATTTTGGGGGTTGGCTGAAAAATAGCGTATTTTTAATCATCAACTGTTGGTGGCGCAAGTTTTTATACCTAAATTTGCGCCACCTCTTTTTTTGATACAGTGATGTATCATTTAAAGGCCATCAACTTAGATTTTTGTTTTAATCAACATAAACTTTCTTAACCACAATGAAACGATTGAATTACTTCAAATCATTGATGCTCATGGTGATGACAATGGCTGTCGCTACCATGACTGCGGCTAATGTGGACACTACTGCAGCTCAGGCTCGTGCTGTCCGGTTCATGAACAGTCAGCCTGGCATCAGGATGCTGGCGTCGAATGCCAACCTGAAGCTGACACATGCCGAGAAGTCGGCTGTCAATGCCAAGGCAAATGACTACTATGTGTTCAACTATGAAGGCGGCGGCTATGTCATCGTGAGCGGTGACGACCGTGCCGAGGAGATCCTGGGCTACGGCAGCGGCCAGATGGACGTGAACAACCTGCCCAGCAACGTTGCCTGGTGGCTGGGTCAGTACAAGCAGCAGATGGAATGGCTGATTGCCAATCCCAAGGCTCAAGTCGAAACCACTACCCATTTCATGTCCACCATGCTCACGGCCACCACGGTGCCCATGCTGATGTCCAGCAGGTGGGACCAGGAGGTCCCTTACTACAACCAGTGCCCGAAGTATAACGGCCAGTACTGCATGACGGGCTGTGTGGCTACGGCAATGGCGCAGGTGATGTACTACTGGAAATATCCCGCCGAGTTGCCCGCTCTGGAGGCTTACACGACGGCCGAAACACCCCGTTTCAACGTTCCTGCCCTGCCCGGCATCACACTGGATTGGGACAATATGCTTGACGATTACAGCACGACGAGTTATAACACCACTCAGGCCAACGCTGTGGCATGGCTGATGCGCTATTGCGGTCAGGCAGTGCAGATGATGTACTCGCCCGACGGCAGCGGCGCTTATACCGAGGACGAGTGCGCCGCCATGATCAAGTTTGGCTACAGCTCGGATGCTACTGTCAAGTATCGTGACGACCACAATGCCACCAACTGGAATGCCATGATGCAGGCCGAACTCGAGGCCGGTCGCCCAATCCTGTATGGCGGCAATGACTATTATGCCGGTGGCCACGCCTTTGTCGTTGACGGTTACAACGCCAGCACGAGCAAGTACCACGTGAACTTCGGCTGGAGTGGCTATGACGACAACTACTATGCCCTGGATGCCTTCAAGGGCAGTGGCTATACTTTCAACTACTATCAGGACATGATCATCGGTGTATATCCCGAGAGCACGCTGGAGACGCATGCCCCCGTGATGTCTGATGCCAGCAATGTGGCCACTACCTCGTTCCGTGCCAGCTGGACCGACGAGACCCCGAGCGAGAACGTGACCGACTACACGCTGTATGTGACACAGTATGACCCGAACCACGTGACCTTGTTGACCGAGACCTTTGCCGGTGTTACCGTTAGCAACGACGGCACCAGCAACATCGCCAACTCGCTCGATACCTATTGCGATAACAGCGGTTGGACGGGCAGCTATGTTTATCAGGGTGCCGGTGGCAGCATGAAACTGGGCAGCGGCAACTATGCAGGCTCGCTCACCACTCCCGCCCTTGACATGAGCACCAGCGGCGGCACCATCACCGTGAAATTCAATGCCAGGTACTACGGCAGCGACAACAGCTCGGTAGTCGTTTCGTGTGGCTCCGCTACCCAGACCGTGGCACTCACGGCCAGTGCAGCCGACTATACTGTAGTGCTCACGGGTGTGAACGCTGCAGCAGGCCAGAAGGTGACCTTTGCCGGCACGGCCAAGAAGAAACGCTTCTATATCGACAACATCGAAATCGTTACTGGCGATGCCAGCGTGATGTTTAAGGCCGTAGAGACCGGCGATGCCAGCAGCCGCATCATCACCGGCATTACCGCTAAGAATTATACCGTCAACAATCTGAATGAAGGCGGCAGCTACAGGTTCTATGTCGAGGCCAACTATACCGACGGCTCCAAGAAGCCGTCTAACGTCAAGACCGTTACCCTGGAAGGTACCGCAGTTCCCACGCCCGAAATTATCGTTGACCCCGAGACGCTGACCATGACGGCTAACATGGGTGAGACCGCAACCGCCACTTTCGATGTGCTGGCTGCCGACCTCACGGGCGATGTCACCGTGACGCTCGCCGACGCTAACGGCGTTTACACTGTCAATCCCACGACCATCAGCAAGGCTGATGCCGAGGACGGTGCCACCGTTACCGTAACCTATGCCCCCACCGCTCTCGGTACCCACGCTGCCACTGTTACTGTGACCAGCGAGGGCGCAAGCGCCGTTACCGTTACGCTGAACGGCACTGCTACCATGCAGACCGTTGCTCCCGTGATGGCTGCTGCCACCAACGTGGGCACCACCAGCTTCACTGCCACATGGACCGATGAGACGTCTGCCCAGAATGTTAGAGATTACACCCTGTACGTCAATAAGGTGGGTGCTGCGGGCGATGCCTTGCTGACCGAGACCTTCGCTGGCGTGAATGTGACCAAGGACGGTACCTATGACCGAGGTGAGACGATGGACGTCTACTGTGACAATGCCGGCTGGACGGGCTATGCAGCTTATGAGGCCGCAAGCGGCGGTTTCAAGTTGGGTAGCGGTTCCAAGGTGGGCTATATCACCACTCCCGCCCTTGCACAGAACAACGGTACCCTCGTAGTAGCCTTTAATGCCAATTATTATGGCAGCGACGGCAGTTCGTTGATCGTGTCGTGCGGTGAGGTGAGCCAGACCGTTGAACTGGATGCCTCGGCTGCCGATTACACCGTCACACTCACTGGCGTGCCCGCAGCTGCCGGCCAGCAGGTAACACTGTCCTGCCCCGCTACAGGCAAGCGCGTGTATGTGCACAGCGTGACCATCTATAACAGTGCCAAGGGCGCGCTCAATGCCACCGAGACTGGCGACGCCAATAACCGCACCATCACAGGCATTACTGACAAGACTTACACGGTAGAAGGTTTGACTGCAGGCGCAACCTATCAATTCTATGTTGTGGCTAATTATGTTGACGGCAGCAATGCGGCTTCCAACAAAGAGCAGGTTACCTTGACCACAGTCGTTGTTCCCGAGCTCATCGCTGACCCGGAGACCTTGACGCTGACCGCCGGTGTGGGCGAGACTGTTACCGCAACCTTTGACATCCTGGGCGCCAACTTGACTGGCGACGTGAACATTACCTTGAATGACGAGAACGGTGTTTATAGCGTTGAGCCCGCAACCATCAGCCTGGCTGATGCCGAAGAAGGTGCTACCGTTACCGTGACCTACGCTCCCACAACCGTTGGCGAGCATACGGCCACCATCACCATCTCCAGCGAAGGTGCCGAGGATGTGACGGTTACCCTGAACGGCACTTCCACAATGGATACCCTTGCGCCTGAGATGCAGCCCGCCGACGAGGAGTATGTGACCACGACCTCGTTCCGTGCCGACTGGCTCGATATCACTCCCGAGCAGTATGTGACGGACTACACGCTGTATGTCAACATCAAGCAGGATCAGCCCGTAGGTGCTACCCTGTTGACCGAGACCTTCTACAGCGAGGATGTTCCCAGTGGCGATGACAACCGTGACCTGGGCGAAAATGGCGAGCTTGATGAGTTCTGCGACAATGCTGGCTGGACGGGTTATGGCGTCTATCTGGCAGGTGGCGGCGGCTTGAAGTTGGGTGCAGGCACTAAGACCGGCTACCTGACGACTCCCGCCCTTGACCTGACCAACAGCGGCGGCACCGTTACCGTGAAGTTCAATGCGATGAGTTATTTGAACGACGGCAGCTCGGTAATCGTCTCCTGCGGCGAGGTTTCAGATACCGTTGAACTGACCACCGAGGCCGCCGACTACACGGTTGTCCTCATTGGCGTTCCCGCTGATGCCGACCAGCATGTGACCCTCTCATGCATCGCCAACAAGAAGCGCTTCTACCTCTATAGCGTGACCGTCATCGGCGGCGAGGAAACTCCTGCCAAGGCCGTCGTAGAGACTGGCGACGAGAATAGCCGCATCATCACCGGCATCACCGACCAGTACTATGTAGTCGAGAATCTGACTGCTGGCGCTACCTACACCTACTATGTAGAAGCTAACTACATCGACGGCACAAAGGCTGCCAGCAACGTTGAGACCGTTACCTTGCTTGAGGCTTCTGAGCACGACTATCAGATGGGTGACGTGAACCACGACGGTTTGGTTAACGTTGAGGATGTGACCACTCTCATCGACTCTTTGCTGGGTTCTGGCGAGGTTTGTGAGATTTGTGCCGACGTCAAGGCCGATGGTGATATCAACATCGAAGATGTGACTGCTCTTATTGACCTGATGCTGGCAGGAAATTGATTCCGCTAGCCTGATGTATAAATAATGAGGGCGGGCCTACTGAAAGGCTCGCCCTCATTGTGATTTGTGTTGATGTCGTTTAATGGTCGGCGACCTCCTCGAGCTTGGCGAGGAAGGTGATGCGTGCGCTGCGCAGCAGTGCCAGAGCACGGGGAACGATGTCGCTGAGCTCGGGCGTGGTGTCGGCCAAGATTTCAAAGGCGACCCACACGCTTGTCTCACTCTTGCCGTTCTCGTCGTCCATGTCCATGGTGTAGAGTTTGACGACCTTGATGGTGCCGTTGACGTCGTTCATCACTCGCATGATGGTGTCCTCGTTGTCCTCGGTAACCACAAAGATTGCCGGCATCATGAGCCTGAAGTATTGCTCGTCATCCTCGTCCTTGAAGTAGAGGAAATTGATGCCCTCTTGCTTGAAAGCGATGCCGAATTCTGTTTCGTGCGGACGGAAGCCCTCTTCGGCTAGGAATTCCATCATCAGTTTGTTCAAGTCCATATTTTATAGTTGTTAGTCCTTAGTTTTTGTTGTTAGTTGATGTAGCCGACTTTGGGGAGTGCATTGTTGCGGTTGATGCCTTCCATCTTGTCGCGCATCTCCTCATATTCCTTGAGCAGGTCCTTGTTGATCGATGGCTTGATGCCCTCGATGGTCTTGATCATCAGCTCTTGGGTGATGCTCTCGTGGTTAAAGGCGGCGATGGTGGCGGCCTCGTTGACGACGTAGGCGATGTCGCTGGCCACATAGCCGTCGGCCTTGCGGGCCAGTGCCTCGCTGTCGATGCCCTCGCAGGGGCGATCCTTCAGGTAGAGTTCAAACATCAGGCGACGGGCGGTGAGGTCGGGCATGGGCACATAAATCTGCTTGTCGATGCGTCCCGTGCGCAGCACAGCGGGATCCACCTTGTCGGGCCGGTTGCTGGTGGCGATGACAAAGATGCCGCGTTTGGAGCAGTTGTTGAGTTGCGTGAGGAACTCGTTGACCTCGCCAGCCTGGTTGCCATTGGTGTCGCCCGAACGGTTGGGGACAAAAGCGTCAAACTCGTCGAAGCATAATACCGTGGGGGCGTTCTCTTCGGCCTTCTTGAACAGGTCGGCGATTTTGCCCTGTGAGCCGTGGATGTAGATGGATCCCAAGTCGCTGGCCTTGACCAGAATGAAGTTGAAACCCGTCTCCTCGGCAAATTTCTCGGCAAAGAAACTCTTGCCGCATCCCGGGGGACCGTAGAGCAGCATGCCATTGGGCGGTGTGAGCTTGTACTTCTGGGCCAGATCCTTGTCCTGGAGAATCATTATCACGCGCTTGCGCAGCATCTCTTTGAGTTCGTCCATGCCGGCAATGTCGGCAAAGCCGTTGCCTCCCCCGCGCTTGATTTCGACGTCGGCACTCGTTTCGGTGGCATGCTTGCTGGTCGTCTCGTTGGATGGGCTGGCATCAATGGGCAAATCGATGTCCTGCTGGCGTGCTGCCAGTCTCTCGCGCACCTGCTGAGCAGCATCGCTCTCGTCGCCCTCGATGAGGTCGTTGAGCAGTTCATCAACGGTGTCGTAACGGTCATTATAGCCCAGTGCCAGTCCGCCCATGATGACATTTTTCAACTTGATGTCGCTGATGTCATCGACATTGATTTCGCCCTGTTCGCTGCGTGCCTTCTGCACGAGACGGACTTTCTCCTTGCGCGTCATCTGCGGTGTGAATTCCACGTCCCAGGGCACCCTGCCGGTAAGCATGGTGTAGAACACGCCCGTGGCGGCAAAAATGTCGTTCAACTCGTCATATTTGCCCAAGAAGGACTGCCCGCTAGCGTAGCGCGGGTCCAGATCGGCCATATCAAACGGAGCGTTGCCCATGAAGCATGGCGAAACGTGTCCCAAGTCGATGAGTTCGGCTGTGCCACCCGTCTTGCTGCTGAGCATGACGTTGGTGGGATTGATGTCGTTGTGCAACAATATGCCCGGTTGCTCGTGCAGGTATTGCAGGCCTTGCAGCATCTCGATGAAAATCTTGGTGGCAGTGGCCTTGTTGAGTTTCTTGTTCTTTTTGCGCTGCAGCATCTCGCTCAGCAACTCCCCATTGAAGTAGGTGGCTACCATATAACGGCATTCGCCCGCTTCGTCGTTGTACACGCCATCGTCGATGTAGCTGACGATGTTCTTGTGGTTCAGCTGGCGGCAGACGGCAATCTCGTTCACTTCCCCGTCACGGATGAGTTTGTCGGGGGTGTTCTTGAGGCGATAAATCTTCAGGAAATAAGGGTTACCGCTCTCGTCCTCGACACGATAGCTCTCGGCATAAGGGTTCTCCTTGATCAGGTAGACCACATGCCATTTGCCGATGGGTTGTCCTTCTTTAAGTATCATATTATTCAGTCGTTACTCTTTGGTTTTTTGTTGTAGTTTTTTGTGGTGATGCTTGTAGTAGAAGTATCTTACCATAAGGTGGCTGCGGTTGACCAGCAGGATGACCAGCAGCACAACCATATAAGCGAGCAAAAGCCGTTGGATGATGGCGTCGGCATCGTAGTCATCGCCTAGTGTGCTCAGTTCGACGGGTTGCTCCACACTGTCGAGCGATGACAGTGTGCGCTTCCATCGGATGATGCCGTCCTCGACATAGACCACGGCGGGATTGCCGCGCGCTATCATCTTGATTTCGCTGTCGTCCATGTTGTAGATGGGATAGCTGGCCATGGAATTGTCCTGCCAATGCGCGATTTCGTCGGCGGTGGCTGATGTGAGCCCCACGACTTGAGCATCGGCCACGAGTGCGGCATCGGTAATCTCGTTGAGGGTGAATGAGTTGACGATACCCACTTGGGGCAGGTCGGGGAATAGCAGCAGCACGGTGCGCCGGCTATCGCTCAGCACGTCGGCCGTCACGTCGTTGCCGTCCTCGTCCATGATGGCGATGCCGCTGTTGTCATTGCCGTTCTGCATGATGACCTTGCCCTGGGGGCGGCGCTTGTGGTAGCGGGTTACATATTCCCAGCCGTCCTCCTCGTTGGGCAGACTGTCGATGCTGAACTCCTGTTCCTGGCCGTCCTTGCTGTAGATGAAAACGAAGTCGTCTTCGCTCTCCTCGTCGTCGCTGTCCTGTATTGTGGCGGGAGACACCAGTCGGGTGCCGACGGGGTAGGGGCGGTAGTCGATGAGTGGCTGTGTGAAGTAGCCGTAATAGGCTACTGCCATGACAAAGGCAAATGATGCCGCCATGACCATCCACTGCACTGCGGGGCCGTAGAGGCTTCGCACCGATGTGTTGAACAGCAGCAGGTAGATTACCCCCAATAGCAGTAAGACGTTTTTGCCGAAAGTCGCCCAATTACTCAGGTGCAACGCGTCGCCAAAACAGCCACAGTCGGCTACGGCGCCAGTCACAGCGAGCCATAACGTGAGCGGTGTCAGCACCAGCATCACCAGCAGGGCAACCCACGGCGCACTGCGGCGGTAGGCACCCACAGCGATGGCCACGCCCAGCATGAATTCCAAGGCGGCAAGAGCGGCCGCCAGCAAAAGGGCTGTCCCCGACCACTCTCCGAGGCCCATAGCACTCAGGTAGTCGGTAATCTTGTAACAAGTGCCCCAGGGGTCAACCCCCTTGGTGAAACCTGAGAAGATGAACACGCCGCCCACAGTTAAGCGCATGAGCACCGTCAACAGGCGGCACCATCCCTCACACTTGACTGCGTTGACAATGGTTCGGATGTTCATTTTTTGTCTTTAGTCCCTAATCTTTGTTCTCTAATTCCTCGTTATGCTTGATCAGGGCAAACACGCTGTAGTTGATCATATCCTGGTAGTTGGCATCGATGCCCTCGCTCACCAGGGTAGCACCACCGTGGTTCTCGATCTCCTTGGTGCGCTGTATCTTGGTCAAAATCAGGTCGGTGTAGCTCGAGATGCGCATATCGCGCCATGCCTCGCCATAGTCGGTGTTTTTGGCGATCATCAGGTCCTTGGTGGCGCCGATGAGCTCGTCATAGAGTCGCAGGGCCTCGTCGGCAGTGATGTCCACCGTGTCGCTGTAGCCCAGTCGCAGCTGGATGAGTCCGATGATGCCATAGTTGATGATGCCGATGAACTCTGGCCAGATGCCTTCGCCCACCTTGGTCTCGCCGTTGAGTTCCAGGGTACGAATACGCTTAGCTTTGATGAATATCTGGTCGGTCACCGAGCGCGGGCGCAAGATGCGCCATGACGGGCCATAATCCTTCATCTTGTTGATGAATAACTCGCGGCATTGCGCTATTGCCTCGTCATATTGTTTGCTGGTATTCTGCATACTTGTCGATTGTTGATGGAATAACTCGCAAATTTACGTACTTTTTCGCAACCGCCCCAACTATTCCCCTCATTTTTTCAAAAAAGTGATGGCCGCGGACCCGGGGGTGGGGCGCGGCCATCGTGTTCAATTTGTGATAATTCACACTTGGTGTGTTATCTGAGGACCTTCTTGGAGGTGCGGCTGCCATCGCTGTAGGTGGTGACAACGATGTTGATGCCGTCAAACGGCTTGTCGCTCATCACTCCCATCAGGTTGTAGTAGTACACGCCTGTGACAGTGCGATTAACAGCAATCTCCCTGACGGTGGTCACGTTGCCCATCGAGCTGCCGCTGGCGGGGTCAGGGCTTGCCTCAATCGGGAAGATGATGAACTTGCTGTCCTCCATATCATAGTCGCTGGTGAAGTACATGTTGGCATAGTTGCCCTGGCCATTACCGCCCTCGCGTCGCGGAGCACTGCGCACGGCGCCATTGGTGTCCTGGCTTTCGGGCTTTTCCCAGTCGATATAGCCGTTGCTGGGTTCGTAGCATACGTTGCCCTCGTTGTCGAAGGCATAACGTACGATTGCCTTGAGCTTGTAGGCTTGTCCAGGCTGGAATATCTGCCACCAGGGCATGCCCACCTTCTTTTCATCGAACAGCGACCAGTTGACCTTGACGCCACCCAACTGCATGTAGCCGTTAGAGACGTCGCTGATCTGCTGGTGATAGTAGTTCTCCCACTCCTCGTAGCTGAGGTATTGCACGTCGTTATATACACTTGAACTGATGGGCGTAGAGCGTTTCCAGTTGCTGGGAGCGTAGAAACAGCCGCCGTCCTGGGGCAGTCGGGTGGCAACAGGCGTGAATGCTGTGTAAATGTCGTGGTCGTAACCAGGGTAGGCATTGTCCAAGTTGTCATTGTCATAGACAATCCAAGTGACATAGGCTACCTCTTGAGGCTTGGGAGCGACGTAGAACATCTTGTAGAGCTTGCTCTCGTCGGGTTTGTGCTCGACGGTACCGCCCCTGACGACACCCTCCTCGGTGATATTCCAGGTCACGACAGGACGGGTCAGGTAAACGCCCTCATACTCCTCGTGGGGCCAATCCTGATGAGTATAGGTGAACACATAGGAGTCGTTGAAGCTGTAGGGCACATAGACGTTAGGCTCATAGGCCATGGGGTCACCCTTGGTGATATTCATGACGTGTCCAGTCGGGTTGGTGTTGTCGGTCATGAAAAGTTCGAGGGTGCCGGCCGGAATGATACAGCCCTCAAACTCTTTCAAATTGGGACGTTTGTCATCAGCCACGGGCAAAGCGCTTCCACCGTCGTAGTTGGGCGAAATGACGAGCTTGATCCAGTTGCTCTGGTCATAGGTCGTCTTCTTCTGCATCACCTGTGAGCCTCCAGGCACTTTATTGGCATAGCAGATGTCATAGACGTAGTCGGAGTAAGAAGCGTCGGGCTTGTAGGACTTTTCGCCATACTGATTCATGTCCTTGGCATAGAGTGCTCCCCTGACCGTATCAGATGCGGGCTCACCGTTGATGTCGGTGTATTCGACGGTAGTCACAGCGTCCTCATCGTAGTAAACACCCACCAGGGCGTTGCTCACAGTGTAGCGCACATCCTTTGCAGCTGTGCGGATGAGGTTGTTCAGTGTGTAGGATCCATCAAACAGGCCCAAATAGTCATACACACCACCGTTGATGTACTCAAAGTCGCCTGTCTGCTCTTTGGACTGGCTGGTTTGGTCCTGATTGCCATCGTTGAAGATGATACCTCCATTGGGGGCATCGGTTCCGGCAATGGTGCCGAAGTCATATCGCCATACCTCATAGCCTGTGACAGGGTCAATGCCGATGCGTTCACAGGGCCGTCCTGGCCACTGGCTCATCACGCGTGAATAGCCGTCGGCATAGAAGTTGGTTGGACGGCCCTGATCATCCACGCCGTTGTCCCAAGCGTAGCAATACACGTTTTTCCATCCCACGGTGTTGATGAAATAGACGTAGTAGTGGCCTTCCATTACCACCACGTTAGAGGGCAGTGCATTGGCTGCCGCCTCGAAGTACTCGCGCGTGTGGTCGGTCATCGTGGTTACTCCGTCAGCCTCGTCCCAAGTGATCCATTGTGCACCCGACTTGCGGCGGATGACAGTGCTCTGTGCGGGTTCCCTGTCGTTGGTGCGTGTGAAGAAGAATTCACAGATTGAGGCTGTTACCTCCCAATGCCACCACTTCTTGCCATCGACGGTGGTGGTGTCGCCGATGAACTCGACACCATAGTGGTTGTCGCCATTGGGGTCCCATGTCTCGCCCAGGTCAGCGGCATTGTAGGCACTCAAGGGCCAGTAACCGTTATCAAACATTTGGGCTGTGTAGGTCGTGCCCGGGTTTTGTACATTGTCAATCTTGACGTTGGAAGTCTGCTCCAGGTAGATGTTCATGGGCGTGAGCATCATGTGGTCGGTCTTAATGAGCTTTACCCAGTGCTGCTCGGGGTTGACCAGCACGTTGAAGATGCCCGATGTGAACATCCTGTACTCACCGTTGATGTCACTCCACAAGTCGAGCGGCAAGTTGCGGTTGATGCGTGTGTCGTTCACCTCCAGGTAGTTGGTTCCGTTGGGATTCTCGGTATAGCCTTCGGCGGCACCGTTGCCGTAACGGTGGCGGTCGGGGTTGATCCAACTGTCACTCAGCAAGTCCGAGAAACAGAACGTGATGTTGTTGTTCAGCGTCACGTTGTTCAGGTAGTATGTTCCTGTGTTGGCATCATACTTCATCTTGGCTGCATTGCTCGGGCTGTAGCTGTAATGACTGCCTTCATAGGTATAGTCACCATGTATGTAAAGATCACCACCCGGGTGTTTGGGAGGATCGTTGTACATCTCGTAGTGGTTGTAGCGGTAGACAGGCTGGTTGTTTTCGTCATACAGGATGTCGGCAGCGGTGTTGCGGTCGGTTGTCCAGTAGATGTAGTAGGTGCCGGGATCGAT
>JAEEGI010007349.1_pt1 | contig 24684 bp, 16 predicted proteins | sample 8958751 | NCBI WGS metagenome assembly JAEEGI01 (sample SAMN16246545, study PRJNA631951) | gut metagenome | biome: gut microbiome; feature: rumen; material: KS-attached | host: Bos | place: Iran: Karaj | collected 2018-10
CCTTGTCGGTCGAGAACATGTAGCACACGGTGTAAATCGTGCTTCGGTGTTCTCTCACCAGGGTTTCAAATTCACGTTCTGTCATGGTCGTCTTGCTTGTTTCTGCTCATTAGACGCAGATTCCGCCAAAAAACTACAGCACGAAGATACAATTATTTCAGTATTTGAGCCGGACTCCGCCTATCAACGATTTGGGCATTGCCCGTCGTCGACAGATTCTGCCCCGCCGTCCATCACAGTCGACATCTCTCCACCAATACAAGTGCCCTGTAAGAAAGAATGGTGACTTGTTTATTCAGGTTGTATCTCCCCGACTGCCTGACCCAAAGGTGCGGGCGACGGGGACGGGCAAGGTCTGTAACTGTTTTCTTATTATTATTGAGATATTCCGGAGACTTGCCCGGAACCGACCTAATCGCGGAGGATGCAGAAGCCGGAAGCCGTGAATCGGGTCGGTCTGCCGGTGACGTCCTTCTTCAGCGAGGACTTGAAATCGACGATGGCGTCGGCACCGAGCTCGCGTGCCTTTTCCTCGACGATCCGCAGGAATCCCTCATAATCAAGTTCTTCGAAAGGAGGCCTTCCATCGTGGAACCCTTCGTGGTGATAGGTTGAAGGGGTAAGCACCATCTTCAGTTCGGCGATGGGGGTGAACCCTCCGGTCCAGGGCCGGTTGGGGACGAAATAGAAATCATCGTCCAGGAACGGACGGTAGTCGATATAACTGACAGGCTCCGACGCGGACTCGAAGCCGGATATCCCGGCCACCACCCCGCAGCTCGCCAGCATGGATGCAAATGCCAGAAGTGCGATGAACTTTTTCATTTCTATATTTCGCGATTGATCCGTATAAAGATAGTTATTTTCGGATTAAACACAATCAGCCCCGACCAAAAGATAAGGCTTGATGAAACGCTGTTCGGAGGAGACCTGCTATGAAACGGCCATTTCTGTCATCAAATGGCGTCTGCTCCCCCTTATTTTACTCCTCGTTCTTCTTGTATTTTTGCCAATATTTGCACATATTTCATGTTTTTTTTATTGCGTCCGGGATGCAAGATTCGTCCGTTTTGCCGTTTAATGAACGGACGTTCATGAAAGAGCCGTATGAAAACCAAGTATTACCTCATCTATGTCTTCGTTGGAATCGCCTTTCTGGCGGTTTCTGCGTGGGTGTTTCTCTCGCGCGGGAAGAACGCGAAAGCCATCCGGGCCAAGTACAAGCTGGGCGGGATCATGCTGATGTGCATGGCCATGCTGTCCGTCGCTTCCTGCGGCGAGATCCTCAATCCGGGTGAAGTGATGTGCTACGATCCGGTGTTGGATTACTCTTTTACGGTCACCACGGGAAAACACGATGCGGATTGGCAGTATATCCTGTCACCGGGGGCTGTCCTGACGGTGCAGGTCGAATGTCGCCGTTACGAGAAATACGGGATCGTCATCCGCCAGTTCGAAGACATGAAGGAAGGGGAAGTCCTCCAGACCGCCACCTTCGGATCTGAGGGGAAAAACCCGTTCCAGTACGAACTGCTGTATGATCCGGCCGATAAAGCCTATGCAGGGATCGCCCTGGTGGACATTTATGGATATCCCGAAGGAAAAGAAGACGGGAGCCTGCTCTACTCCACTATCTTGCTCGTTACGACCAGTGCAGATTGACCATCTTGTCTACGAATTGACCGGGGCCTGCAACCAGTGTTGCCGGTTTTGTTATAACTATTGGCGTGACGGCAGTATGTCCATTGCGCCACCGGACCCGTCCGCTGCCCGGAAAACCCTGAAAAAGCTGCTTTCGCAGGCCTCTGTGGGCAGTCTTTCCTTCTCCGGAGGCGAACCGATGCTGCTCTCCAATGTCCATGACCTGGTTCTTTATGCGAGATTCAAGGGCTGTAAAGTGAACATTCTCACCAACGGGACCCTCCTGACCGACGATGCGCTTGAGATCTTCCTGAGCCTGGGCGTCCGTATCATCCAGATTCCGCTCCTCAGTGCCGACGCGGCCATCCATGATTACCTCACCGGCCTTCCCGGTTCCTGGGAGAAGGCGGTCGATGCGCTGCGCCGGACAGGCCATGCGGGCATTGGCGCCGCCGTGCTGGTCATCACTAAGGTCAATGCTTCCGGTATTGCGGAAACGCTCTCACTCATGGCGGAATGCGGTATCCGGACGGTGATGGTGAACCGGTTCAACATCGGCGGAAACGGAATCAGGCATGCCCGGGAACTGGTTCCGGACCGGAAGACGCTGCAGGATGCCTTCACGGCTGTCGAGACATTCGCTATGGGGAATCCGGCCATGCGATTCGTAAGCGGCGTTTGCACGCCCCTGTGCTATCTGGACACCACGCCCTATCCCCATATCCGTTTCACCCGATGCAGTACCGATCTCACAGGCCGGCCGGTCACGGTGAACCATAACGGAGACGTCCGCTTCTGCAACCATTCTCCCAGGGTGCTGGGAAACATCCATGCACGGCCGATCAGGGATATCCTGACAGATCCTGAAATCAATGCCCGGTATGCCGGGGTACCGAAGGAGTGCGGAACATGCGCCCTGCTCCAACGATGCGGCGGCGGATGCAGGGCCGCTTCCGAGCAGGTCCACGGCACTTTTTCCGCCCTCGACCCCATCCTGGATTACAGGAATTAGACCTTTACAAAAACCAGCCGTACTTGAGCGGTCATGACAAGGGTTTCGACGATAATAACGGTCCAATTCATAGCCTGTGTGAAGTTACATTTATTTTTCTTTTCAGCCAATTGACTTATATTTACACCGATGAATCGGAATTATCGGAGACACAGAACTGTTTTATTCCAATGAAAATCAGAATCACGGCCGTCAGGAAGGCTTCGTATCCGGATTTGATGGCGAAATATGAGAACCCGATCGAACACACTTGCGATGTGCTGGAGGGGCAGGAGTGGATTTCCGTCGATGGAACATGTCCGGAAGGGATGTGCCCTTCGGCCTGGGGCTCCATGCGGGATTTCGTCGAGGCGCTGGCCCGTGGCGAGGAAAACTTCTTTGACGGATGGATGAAGAATCCGAAGAGCGCCATGATCAGCTGTAACGACGGCTTCAGACCGGTGAGCTTCTACATTGAAGTGATCTGAAGCGATGGCTCTCCGCCCTGTCAGAGGGAAAATCCCAGTCTTTATTGAACGGGGACCTAAAGGGCGTATTTCATCGCGAAGCGAACTCCTCGAAGGGCTTCAGGCCGCCGGCCGCCCGGTAAATCTTATAGTAGAGCGCCCGCCGGTTGCTTAAGGTGACGCCATTTTCACTTCCCTTGGAAGCCAGCTCCTCCCACTGCTTGAGATTGGCCTCCTGCTTGGCGGCATCTTTGTAATCAGCCGGATTGCAAATCTGGTGGCCGACGATGTCGGGGAGATAAGGACGGCAGTAATAGAAGGTGTTGCCGTCCTGCTTGATTTCCACGCATACGACGACGGCCAGATCGGGGATGACCCAGGGGAAATAGACGGAATGGAGGGTGGGATGGCTCTGGCCGAATACCAGGGGATCGATCATCCGGAAGGATTCACCGCCCGAGGAGAGATAATAGCCGTTCAGGCTGACGAAGCGGCCATCGGACAGGGTGACCTTCAGTTTGCCGTTGCGGTCATCATCCGCAGATTCGCAGTGCCAGCCAAGATCGACGTCCACCGGTGCGGGGTATTTGTAGATGAAACTCCGCCAGCCTCCTTTGACATAGTGTGCCGGCATGATCCCGCTGTCGCCCTCCCACGCTGCATCCGTGTTTACCGTAATCGCATCCGGCGTGTACTCGTTCCTGTTCTGGAGGGCCTCCCGAAGCGCAGCCGTGGAGCCATAGACGCCTTTGTTGTCTGCCGACACAAGATACGCCTGCACCTCGACACTTTCGGGGTTGGGGAAGACGTTCCGGTTGAGGACCACCTTGATGCTTTCCGGGTCCAGGCACGTAATCAGGCCGTAGGCGAAGAAAGCATCGTGGCCGAAAGGTTTGCGGCCGCGGACACCGTCTTCACAAACCACATCCAGCTCCAGGATGCCATCCAAGGGGAGTGGATAGCCCCCGACCTCAAGCTGCTTGTACACGCCGAGATAGTCGGCAAACCACACCTGGGGCGATTCTTCCAGCGCCCATACGCCCTGTCCCACCGTGCTGTTTTGTGTATCGAAATAGGTTCCGAAATTGATGGTCGGGCTCGGGATGCCGCTCACGGCCGTACTTTGGGTGGTAAGCCCCTGCGTGTCGATGGTGCCGTTGAGACCCAGGTTGATGGTGCCGTTGAGGCCGCCGTTTATCTTGTATGTTTCGCCGGGCTTTCCGTTCAGCCAGTTCTTGACGCTGAAGCCGAACGCGCCCAGGGTGGCCAGGGCGCCCATCGGTGTCACCGGAGCGCTGGCCACTCCGAAGAGGGTCTTAACGAGGGCGCTCAAACCGGAAGCCTGCTCGAGGCCGCCGCCGATAAGGGAGCTCACCAGGCCGCTCATGCCGCCCGCGCTGGAATTGATGAACTTCTGCTGGCGTGACTGCAGGTCGATGTCAGCGGCCAGCGTGCCGTCTATCTGCGCCTGGATGCTGCTGGAGAGAGTCATGTGGGTATTGGCCCAGGCCCGCACCTGGAAGGTCAGTATGTTGTCTTGCAGATCCAGGGGGGTGGAACGCATCTCACTCAGGTCAATGTCCATCGCCCACCAGCCTTCGTTGGGGGTGATATAGCCGTCGCTGCTGTACGTGCGGGTCCAGGGAGAGATCAGCTGGCTGAACTCCTTGCTGAGGGTCTGTCCCATGACGGCGTTGAACTTACTGACGTCGCTCAGGTTGTAAGGCTTGCCGATCCCCTGGAAAATGTGCTCTGCCAGATTATTGGAGATGAGCACCTGCCACATCTGGTCATTGGCATTGGCCACGTTCAGTTCCGGCGTATAGACAAACACCCGCAGGGTGCCCAGATAACGGTTGTACACCGCAAAATAGTTCACGTTGGCAAGCAGGTTGAAACCGCACATGTTCATCACCAGTTCCCAGCCCGCCTCGGGATTGGTCTCTTCCACGATTTCGGAGGGCATGTTGGAAACGGTAAAGTCGTGGTTCCAGGGGAGAGGGATGATTTCATATCCTTTTTTCCCCTTGAAGTCCTGTTCGTCGCCCTTTTTGGTGTAAATCAAGATGTACTCCTCGTTGCGCCAGGTCTCCCTTGTGAAATCCTGATTGCCGTTATACGGGGTGGGTTTCAGGCCGCCGCCACCGGAGCCGTACGTGAAGGGGCCGCCCAGACCCAGCGCCGTGATCACATGGGGGTCGAAATAGTCATAGGTGTATTCGGAGATGTTTTCTCCCTGGATCACCTGCATTTCGAGGTGGTCGCCCAAGTCGGTGTCGATGGTGATGTCCGCAGAGCGCGGCTCGCTCCCGCTCGCAATGTCGTACCCGTCGTATTCCAGCAGCAGCACCTTCCTCTGTCCCGTCTTCGCAGCGAGCGCCTGTTCCGTCATCTCTTCTTTCAATGCGCCCAGGTCCAGCGTATCCAGGTCGATGACCCGGCCGCCATCCGAAAGCTTCAGCCAGGAGGCGTCGCTCCGGATGGTAACCTTGGCCTGCGGAACCAGTTCACAGAAAACGATTTCTTCCTGCCCCTGCCCGTTGAGTACCAGGTGGACATAATCGGTTTTCGTTACCGGCTGGTGGGGCTCGGTTCCATCGCTCTTCCGGCAAGAAGACAAGGCTGCGATAAGCCAGAGGGCGGCCAGCAGGGAAAACGCAACGTGGTGATTATGTTTCATGTGTGACGTGGTTTTTCTGTTAACGGAGAATGTATTCCTTCCGGATACAAAATTAACAAAAAAACGCCTGTTGTCGTCACTTGTCCCATGAAAAGAGGAATCAGACCCCGAGCCTTGTCCCTTTCGCCGATGGCATTACAGAATCAGAGTCACGCTCTGACGGATGTCCCGGGAACTGGCCGCGGCGGAGATGACATATTCGCCCTCGTCAAGTTTCCACGCCCGCTCATAGGCGTCGAACCAGCGCAAGTCCGCAAGTTTGACCGTCATCGAGAGCACCTCACTGGCCTGGGGCTTCAGCTCCGCGGTTTTCCCAAAGGCACGGAGTTCCTTCACGGGTTTCACGGCTTTTCCTTCCGGTGCGCCAACATAAACCTGCACGGTTTCACGTCCGCTGCATTGGCCGGTATTCGTCACCTTCACGCTGATTTTCAGTTCGTCGCCGCAGCGTTCGGCCTTCAAGTCGGAATACTCGAAAACCGTGTAGCTCAGGCCAAAGCCGAAAGGATACCGGATCGTTGCGGGATTGCGGTCGAAATGGCGGTAGCCGACGAAAACATCCTCATCATAGTTGACGTCGCCGGGGTTGCCGTTGGACATCGGGAAGTCTTTGGCGGAAGGATAATCCTCATAGCGCCTTGCAATGGTCATCGGCAGCTTGCCCGAAGGGGAAACCTTGCCGCCGAGGACATCGGCCACACTGTTGCCGGCCTCCTGGCCGGCCATCCAGGTATGGAGGATCGCATCCGGCTTGTCGCACCATCCCATGTCCACGATATTGCCCATATTCAGCAGGACAATCACTTTCTTGCCCGCCCGGTGGAAAGTCTCACAGAGCAGGTCAATGTTCGCTTGCTCGGTCTCCGAGAGATACCAGTCGCCCGGGGTCAGGGTGCGGTCTCCGCCTTCACCCGCCATACGGCCGATACTGTAGATGCAGACATCATTGCGCTTTGCCGCCGCCTCTGCATCCTCCCGGCTGACAACCGTTTCCTGTACGGTAGGGATGATCCAGAAATACTCAGCCGGCTGCCTGGCCTTCTCCTGCTTCACATAGTTCCGATAGGATTCCGCAAGCTGCCTGTCCAGCCGGAAGCCGGCGGTCTCCAGTCCTTCATCAACAGTCACTTTGTAGGCACGGTTCACATAACCAGAACCGGAGCCTCCGACCATCGTGTCATAGGACGGCACTCCGAAGAGGGCCACTTTGCGTTTGCTGCTTAAAGGCAGGACGTTTTCGTTCTTCAGCAGAACCATTCCCTGAGCGGCGGCCTCGCGCGTGATTTGGGCGTGTGCGGCGAGATCGGGTTTGTTACTGTATTGGTAGCGGTTGAAGGTGGGCGATGCCACCATCACCTGAAGGATGCGCCGGACACAGTCATCCAGGAAACGGATGTCCAGACGGCCGCTCTGTACGGCATCAAGGATGTCGTCATACTGGTGAGGCGTGCCGGGCATCAGCATATCATTGCCGGCGGCAATCTGGCGGGCACCGTTCTCTTCGGCCCACCAGTCGGTCATCACAAAGCCCTTGAAGCCCCATTCTCCACGGAGAAGGTCCGTCAGAAGCCAGCGGTTCTCCGAAGAGAGCACGCCGTTGATCTTGTTGTAGGAAGACATGATGGTCCAGGGCTGTGCCTCCTTCACCACGATTTCAAAGCCCTTGAGATAGATTTCACGCAAGGCCCGCTCGCTGATGGAGGCATTCTGTCCGTTGCGCAGGGTCTCCTGGCTGTTGGCGGCGAAGTGCTTCACGGAAGTGCCGACGCCGTTTCCCTGGATGCCCCTGACATAAGCGGCCGCAATCTTTCCCGCCAGCAAAGGGTCCTCGCTATAATACTCGAAGTTCCGTCCACACAGTGGGTTCCGGTGTATGTTCATGGCCGGTGCAAGGAGCACGTCGGCGCCATATTCCAGGACCTCATTTCCCATGGCTGCCGTTATGCGTTCCGTGAGTTCGGAATCCCACGATGCCGACAGAAGTGACCCGATGGGGAAGGCCGTGCAATAGTAGGTATTGTCATCTCCGGGGCGTGTAGCATCGATACGGAGGCCGGCAGGACCGTCGGCAAGAACCATCGTGGTGATTCCCAGTCTTTCCACAGGCACGACGTCGCCGGCGGCACCTTTCACGCGGCCGCTGGAGAAGGCGGTAACCCCGTCACTCTGGGGTTTTTCGAGGATGCCGCGCATGTCCACGGACCTGCGCACGGGCATTCCAGGCGCAGGTCCAGGACCGTTTTCATCTCCCACATAGCGGTTTGCTCCGACGACAAGGGTGATTTTCTCCTCGAGCGTCATCGCTTCCAATACTTCATCGATATTGCTGCGGTTGAGCTGGGGAGCCTGCGAGAAGGCCGCGATCGTGCAAAGCAATGCACCGAATGTAAGGATGGCTTTCATAGCTTATTCAATCCAGCCGGTGTACTCATCCGAGCCTTCATAGCCCGCATTCTGTTTGAACTTGTACTCCTCGCCGGCACCGGCGGAAAGGTTGATCTGTTCGGTCGGAATGGGAGCGAAGCCCTTCGTTATCTCAAAACGCTGTCCGTAACCGCCGTTGAAATCACTTGCGTGATTCGTGCTCTTGTTGCCCTTGAAGTAGCATTCAACGCCATCCTGCTTGTCCAAGGCGGCCTTGGCATAAGCCATTCCATATCGACGCAGGTCTCCGAGTCTGACGCCTTCAAAAGCGAGCTCCCAACGGCGTTCGTTCCGGAGGTTCTCTTCCGTAAGCGCGATGGCGGGCAGGCCGGCGCGGGCGCGCACCTTGTCGAAGGACGCCTTGTTTCCATTGATCTCGGCATCCATCAGCAGGACCTCGGCAAAGCGGATGAGCACCATATCGTCGCAGAAATTGTACTGGTAGTCGTCCTTGGACCAGGAAAGGTTATTGTACATGACCAGCAGATAAGACCAGCGGATGGTTCCGTTGTTGTCTCTGCCCATGACCGGCATAACCTTCGTCTGGTAGTAACCGGTTTCCTGGACGTTGTCACCTTTCACGCCGTACTTATAGCCTTTCACAAAATCCTCGGGGTACATGATGGAAGCTTCGCGGCGCGGGTCATCCGGTTCGATGGTCTCCCATTCCTTGACAAAGGCGGGGCTGACAGGGCAGTTTCCGTATCCGTAGCTCAGCGGGAAGGTGTCTCCATTCTGGCATTTCTGCTTGTTGCCACGGACACCGCCGATGAAAAGAGCCGTCTGGTTGGAATATCTGCGGTAGGGATCGCCTTTGCTCAGGGCGTTGAACTTGATGACGAACATCGCTTCCGGATTGACTTTCCCGTCATCGCAGACATATCCGTAACCTTTGTCCTTCCACTTGGCCGGGCAGAGTTCGTCGGACATCGTGATGCGGTTGCTGTACGCCCACAGGTTGTGGAAATCAGGAACCAGGGAATACCCCGAATTCTCCACACAGTCCTTGATATATCCGCCTACATCGGCCTTGGTCAGATCCGTTCCGTCAGGCAGGGTGACGACTTCGTCATTGTAAAATCCGGAATAGAACAGGTACACACGACCGAGAAGGGCTTCCGCGCAGTATTTGTCCACGTGGCCGTCACCATCGGACCGCTTGGAGGGCATGATGCTGATGGCCGTTTTGAGGTCCAGCATGATCTGTCCCCAGAGCGCTTCTCCGGAAATCTGGGGAAGGGTGGGATCCGCCCCGGTGGTCAGGGGACAAGGCACGTTCCCGAACTGGCTTGCCAGCTCGTAGTAGTAATAGGCGCGCAGGAAAAGGACCTGGCCGGTGTAATCCTTCTTCACCTCATCGGAAATGAAAGTGCAGTTTTCGAGCACTTCCAGGGCGCTGTTCGCCCGGGCAATTCCCACGTAGCGCTGTTTATAGACGCCGTTGTATCCGTCGCCCTGCTTGAGCATCATGTCGGCCGCCTGGATGATGGAGACGTTTGCGCCGTCGCCGCCAAGGCACTCGTCGGCCGTCGCCAGGGCCCAGGGGTAGTGCCAGGTGACCTTGTTCGCTTCCTGGATGGCGTTCAGGTTGTTGTAGACACCGGTGACCATCTGCTCCACCTCTCCGGCATTCGAAGGAAAGTCGGCCGTGGTCTTGGTCATATAGTTGGTCGTATCGAGAAGGCTCTCACAGGAGGAAAGCAGAAACGTCAATGCGGCAGCCGCCGTTATTTTCAATATCGTTTTCATTTCAGGCACTGTTTTTAGAATTTGATGTTAAGACCCACGAGCATGGTGCGGGGCTGGGGATAGAAACCAAGGTCGATACCCTTGGCCCAGGAGTCGAATCCGCTGGAAGTTCCCACTTCCGGATCCATGCCCTTGTATCCCGTGACCGTGTACAGGTTCTGGCCCTGGACATAGAGACGGAGCTGGCCGAACGGGGAGTTCTTCCACAGTCTGTTGAAATCGTATCCGAGCGTGACCGTCTGGAAACGGAAGAAATCGCCGTTCTCGATGAACATGTCGGTATTGAGGCCTTTGCTGTTGCTGGAATACAGGATGGGCAGCCGGTTGGATGTGCCCTCACCGTGCCAGTAGTCGAACACTTCGGTGGTATAGTTCTGATAGGGCCGGTGGCCGTATTGTCTCCAGGCACGGAAGATCTGGTGGCCGAACATGCCATATCCGCTGAGGCCGAAATCGAAGCCCTTGTAGTTGATGGAGAGGTTGAGACCTGCCGTGAAATGCGGGTTGGGATCGCCGGTCATGGTCTTGTCGTCATCCTGGTTGAGCGTACCGTCGTCATTGAGGTCGAGGACCTTGAGATCGCCGGGCTGGGGATTGTCGCTGATGGTCGGCTTGCCGGCCGCCAGCCAGGCGTCGAGTTCCTCCTGCGTCTGGAACACGCCGTCCGTGACATACGTATGGAAATAACCGATCGGATAGCCCACCTCGGCGCGATACAGTTCGGCGGCCTGTTCGACGACGGCCCGGCCGTGGATGACGCCTTCGCCGTTCGCGATACGGGTGACGCGGTTCTTGTTGTATGCACCGTTCACGCCGATACTGTAGTAGAAATCCTTGTTCACCTGATCGTTCCAGGTAAGGGCCAGTTCAACACCGGTGTTGCGCACGTCACCGCCATTGATATAAGGGGCGTCGGCGCCGTAGTGGCCCATGATCGGGGCCTTCACCAGCCAGTTCTTGGTATCCTTCTGATACCAGTCGAAGGTCAATCCCAGGCGGCTTGCGAAGAAACGGGCGTCCAGACCGAAGTCAAGCTGCTGCGAGGTCTCCCAGGTCACATCGGGATTGGCCAGCTTGTCGGCATAGGAGCCATTGCTGAGCTGGTCGGTAATGCCATGGGCGAAACCGTATCGGCCGTCATTCGGACCGACCTGGACGGTCGCGAGATACTGGAAGTTGTCGATGGCGCAGTTACCGTTCTGGCCCCAGCTTCCGCGGAACTTCAGGAAACTGAGCGTGTTGCGGAGTCCCGCCATCCAAGGCTCGTTGGTAATCACCCAACCGGCGGAAACCGAGGGGAACGTACCCCAGCGGTGACCGGGAGCGAAATTGGAGGAACCATCACGGCGAAGGATGAAGGATACCATATATTTCTCGGCGTAGTCATAGTTGATACGTCCGAAATATGAAAGCAGGCCGCTGTCACTCCAGGGGGAACCCGTGATCTTGCTTTCCGTGATGAGTCCTGTCATATTGCTCACATAGGCGTGGACAGGATCGTCGACCCATTTTCCATCTTCCCTGCCGGCGCCGACCGACTCGCCGTAGCCCGAGTGTTCGATGGACATACCGGCCATCGCGTCGAAGTTGTGCTGGCCGAAATGGAACTTGTACGCGGCCGTATTTTCCCAAGACCAGCTCCAGCCGAGGCCGGCATCCTGGGATACCTTGTCCACATCGAGGAAGGTGGTGGAATTGGCCTGGTAGGTCATATCGTAGGAGCGCTTGCTACTGGCACTCGCCTTATAATTGTACTGGCTCCTGAGAATCAAGTCTTTGATGGGCTGGATGCGCAGGTTGGCGGACATGTTCAGCGCATAGTTGTTTCTCCAGTTGTTGCCCTGGCTCGTTCTCGAGATCACATACAGCGGATTCTTGGCGTCGCCGTCGAACTTGAAAATGCCGAAATCCGTATAGTCGTCCGCGGTCGTGTACTCGCCGTCAGCCCTCCGCATGGGGGCGAGCGGATTCGCCGTCAGCGCGTCGAACATGTTGTTGGAGTACTGGTTGCTGAGGTTGATGCCGCTCTTCTTGCTGTAGGAGAAGCTGACGTTTTCGCCGATTGTGATGATGTCGAGGTCGTTCTTCTTGAGCAGCACGTGGTCGGAGTTCAGCCGGACCGTCGCCCGCTTGTAGTTGGAGGCTGCGGGCTTGCCGAAGATACCTTCCTGGTCAGTGAAGCTGACACCCATCGAGAACTTGGACCGGTCCGTTCCGCCGGCGAGATTGATGGCGTGATTGGAAACCGGCGCATTGTCATTGTGGAACTCCCGGATCCAATTGGTCCCGGTGAAGGAACCGTCCATGATGCTCTTGTAAAGTTCGGGGCTGAGAACGGTCGGGAAATCAGTAGGAGTGAGCCCGTTGTTCTTCTCGGCGGTGTTGATCACCTCGATATACTGCTTCGCATCCAGCACCTGCGGAATGATGGGCGCGTTCTGCCACCCGACATAGCCGTCGTAGCTGATCTGGATATTGCCCTCCTTGCCCTGCTTGGTGGTCACCAGGATGACGCCGTTCGCAGCCCGGGCACCATAGATCGCCGCCGAGGCCGCATCCTTCAGGATATCGATGCTCTCGATGTCGGAAGGGTTGAGGGTGCTGATGTCGCCGCCGGCTACGCCGTCGATGACATAGAGCGGCTTGTAAGAGCCGATGGTGCCCATACCGCGGATGTTGACATTGAATCCATCACCGGGCTGACCGGTATTGGCGATGATGCTCACACCGGGCGTCGAAGACTGCAACGCGCCCAGCGCACTGGTGCTGTTGAGCTTCACAATGTCATCACCCTTGACCTGGATGGTCGAACCGGTGACCAGCTTCTTTTTCTGGACGCCGTAGCCGACGACGACGACATCCTCGAGGAATTCCGAGCTGCTGCCGAGCACGACGTTGATGACACTGCTCCCGTTCACGGCCACTTCCTTTGTATCATAGCCGAGGGACGAGAATACCAGAATCGCATCCGCGGCCGTGGCAAGCGTGAACCGGCCGTCCAGATCGGAAACCGTACCGTTGCTCGTTCCCTTTTCCTGGATACCGGCTCCGATCACCGGCTGGTTTGTCTCATCGACAATACGGCCGCTCACGCTCAAAGACTGAGGTTGGGCGGATGAGCTGAGCATTGCACTGAAGACAAAAGCCAGCGAAACGCAGCATCTCATCAAAACAGTTCTTGATAACAGTTTCATAAGTGTTTTATTTTGAATTAATTAGTGTATAGTGTCCATGGTTCTGGCCCTGTCGCAGAGGTCCCGGTAGAACTTCCGGAAGTCGCTCCATCTGTAATAGGGATGAAGGTCTCCTGGCAAGGGGAGCGTCACCTCCCGGCCGCACAGGAGCGCCTTGACAAGGATCTCGCTGCCCGGTTTCCTGCTTTTGTAGAAGACCAGCTGGATGTTTCCAGCCATACAGGTGTTATAGTTCTGGTACACGTACTTGAAACCGTCCGGATCGGCAGGAACCGTCAGGGAGCCGTCCAGGCCCAGGAGGATGTTGAGCGGGCCCAGATAGGAATCGTGCCCGAAACGCAGGTCTGCGATTTCGGAGCTTCTGCCGGAAATCACGGCCTCCGCCCTGTCCAGGATATCCTCGACGATGGGAACCGCGATTTTGCGTCTGGACCAGTAATGACGGTAGGAACCGGCGTTTGACAGTTCCCATCGGCTGAATATTTCATCCGGAGAATAAGGTTCCCCCATGATCCCCTCATGGCCGATACTGGGGAGGGAAGTATAGAACGTGCCCAGTGTAGACTGGATTGTCCTTGCCTCCCGATTGTCCAGCGATGCATCCTTGAAGTACATCTCCACGAACGGCATTTTCCCGGCGGCAGGACTGGCGGAAACGGACGGCTCGCCCGATACGGGGAAAGGCTCGGGATCGCAGGTCCAGCGCCGGGGATTATCCTTCGAATCCGGGACGACAGCGCCAAGCGTCTCCCTGGAAGCCCGCTGGAAAATATCCAGCTTGCCGTTCAGTCCGGCCAAGGACTGGCAGAAGGCCGCCATACTGACGATGCACCGGCCCTCAAGGGAGGAGAACGCCTCTACGTGTCCGCCTTTCTTGAATATCCCCGGAAAAGAATCATACATCGTCTTTGCGATACGCTCGTGCTGCTCATATCCCAAAGGAGTCAACTCCGTGACCCTGACGGTCAATTCCGGCAGGATGGAAGAAAACTGCCGATAGAAGGCTTCACCTGCTTCCGTGAGAATCCCTTTGGCGTGTGCCTCGGTCAGCAGCGAGTCGATACGCCTGTATAAAGAAGATTCCCAATAGTAACGGGATCCGTGACGGCCGTAATGACTGATATAGAACGGCCTGTACCCTTTGGGGGAAGGGGTCTGCCTGTAGGTTTCGGCAGGATAAGGGAAATCGTTGCCGTATGACCTCAGCGGATTCGCAAAGACCTCTTCGCGGACATCTGTCCTCTGTCCCCGGACAAGCAGGAACGAAAAGAGGAGCAGAACAATCAAAAAAACCTTCTTTCTCATGTTGCAAAATTATTCAACGCCCATGGCAACGATGGGAAAAAATGTTGCAAACTGGTGTCAACTACGTCTCATTTTCTTATATTTGGGCCGTGAAACGCCTGTTACCAAGCCTTGCCGCTGTATTATTCCTGCTGCTCTGCACCTCCGTGAAGGGTGCGGAGTTTCGTCGTCTGACCATAAATGACGGCCTGTCCGACAACAGCATATACGTCGTATACAAGGACTCACGGGGGTTTCTGTGGATTGGCACCCACGTAGGGCTCAACCGCTATGACGGTTTCCGCTTCAAGCATTTCTTTGAAGGGCCGGAGGCGATTCCGGACAATTCCATCAACGATATCTTCGAGGATTCGGCAGGACACCTTTGGATCCATACGCCTTTGGGATACTCCTACATGGACCTGTCCGACGAGCGGGTGGTCCAGGACCCTTCCCCTTGGCTGGCGAGCCACGGTATCACGGAAAGAATCGAAATCATGAAGGTCGATGCCCACGGTGACATCTGGGCGATACATGGCTCTACCTTATATAAAGTGGACCTCCGCTCAGGCAAGACCGGATCGTGGACCTTTGAAGGCAAACCCGCCGATATCCGGGCTACCGACCTGGTCTTCTCCGAGGACGAGATCACCCTCTGCTGCGTCGACGGACGTATCCTCCGCATCGACCCGGTGACGATGAAGGCCGCGTCGGTGGAGACACACATCACCCTGAGCCCTGATCCGCAGGACTCCGATTACCGGCTTTTCAAGGATTCGGCCGGCCTGGAAATCATTTACACCGGCGGGGCCTCCTGGACCCACGATACCGTCACCGGTGAATGGAAGTCGCACAGTCTGTTGATCAGGGATGTCGCAGCCGACGCTTCGGGGCGCGTCTGGATCGCCACCGACCACGACGGTCTGCTGGTTTACACCCCCGGAGAAGACGTCATGGACCTGTTCAACGGCGACCGGTCATCCGACACGCCCTTCCTGGGAGAATGCATCCAATGCCTGTACAGCGACAACAATGGCGTAATGTGGCTCGGCACTTACAAGAGCGGGCTGAGTTTCATATACGACGGGAAGAACACCTTTGCCCACACGCCTCTTGAAGATGTCACCACTGTCCTGGAAGACAACTCCGGAATCATCTGGTGCGGCACTGACGGCAAGGGTATCATCCGCTACGATCCACAAACCGGGAAGCGCACCCAGATCCGGATGGATGGGAGCAAACTGCTTTCCGATATTGTGTTGAGCAGCGCGCTTGCCCCCGACGGCTCCCTCTGGTTCGGCGGCTTCCGGAGCGGTCTTGCCCATTACAGTGGCGGCAAGTGGACGTCTTACAACACCGCCACCGGCAACCTGGCAAGCAATGACATCTGGGACATCAAATGCTCCACGGACGGGAAAATCTATCTCGGCACCCTCGGGGCGGGGCTCCAGGTAATGGACATCGCCACCGGCGAATCGGAGAACTATCATCACGGGAACAGTCCGTTGAAGGAAGACCACGTCAGTTCTTTGTGCTTCTCCAAAAACGGACTCCTTTACATCGGGCACGCCAAAGGTGTCGATGTGTTCGATCCGGAAACCAGGACCATCAGGACCGTCGGTTCCGAAGAACTGGCCGAATTGCACGTCAGAGATGTCTTCATCGACTCCAGGGGCCTTCTTTGGATTGCCTCTAACAAGGGCATCCACGCCTACGACACCTCCACCGAAAAGACCTATTCGGTGGACGTCCGGGGGAACTCCACCAATTTTCAAACCGTTTCCGTGGCGGAAGACGCCTTGGACGGTCTTTGGGTATGCTCCAACAATCTGCTCACGCGCATCCAGGTGAATTCCGGGGATGACGGCTGGGATTTCTTCGCCACATCTTACGGTACGAACGAAGGTGTGCCCGATGTCCTCTTCAACAAGAATTCGATGGTCAGCCTCAGGAACGGCGACATCCTGGCCGGCAACCAACGGGGATTCGTAAGGATCGTTCCCAAGGACATTGTCGAGGACCAGGACTCTACCTATGTGATTTTCAGCGGTATCGTCCTGCCGGAGGGAGAGAAGAACGTGGAGCCCCGCATGATCCTCTCCTGGAAACAGCGCTCCTTCATCATCCATCTGGCTTCTTCCTCCATCGGAAAGCCCGGCCAGCCGAGGTTCATCTTCAGTACGGACGGAAGTAAATGGACTCCGACGCCGGACGGCATGCCGGCGGTGCAGTTCGCCAATGCAAAATCCGGAAGGATGAAACTGGATGTCGCCATTGCCGATGCGGAAGGAAACGTTTCCGGTCCCGTAAGCAGCCTGGACATCACCGTTCGTCCGCCCTGGTACAGGAGCACCCTGGCCATCCTCCTCTACTCCCTGTTGCTGCTTGGATTCCTGTCCGTTGTCTACCGGATAAGCCAGAAGCGCAGGAAGGAAAGGGAAGAGAAGGCCATTTCCGAAATGAAGCAAATCTTCTTCACCAATATCAGCCACGAACTCCGTACCCCCCTCTCCCTTATCCTTTCTCCCCTTTCCGACGCCATCGGAAGGGAACAGGACGTGCAGATAAAGGGGAAACTGGCCATTGCCGAAAGGAATGCCCACAAACTGCTGGATATGGTGAACCAGATGCTAGACCTCAGAAGCCTGATGATGAATGCCCAGAGCGTCCACTTCTCGCGGAAAGACCTCGTGGAAACGGTCCGCTCTTCGGTGGAACAGTTCCTTGCCTTGAAGGAGAAGGGCATCACGCTGACCTTCCGGACCTCGAAAGACCATATCGAGATGCTGTACGACGAGGACAAGGTTTCGAAGGTGGTGACCAACCTCCTGGGCAATGCCATCAAATATACCGATGAAGGCGGAAGGGTGAAGGTGGACCTTACCCTGGATGGCGACGATGCCGTTATCCAAGTATCCGACAATGGCAAGGGAATCCCCGACAAGGAAAAACCGCATCTCTTCGACCGGTTCTGGCAGGGTGAAGGCTCTGCCAACAAGGGCGGGAGCGGAATCGGGCTCAACATCGTCCAGGAATATGTCCGTATGCATGAAGGACGGGTGGAAGTTTCCGACACCCCGGGAGGCGGCGCAACATTTACGGTGTTCATTCCCGCAAAGGAGGGCAAAGCCTCAGGAGACGGATTCGTGAAAGGATCGTTATATCAGGAAGATACTCCTGCTGACATTGATACCGCCCGCCCCGACGCCCGGAGAATCAACCTGCTGCTTGTCGACGACAGCGAAGACTTCCTGGATTATCTTTCCGGCGTCCTCTCTTCCGAATATAACGTAATCACGGCCACGGACGGGCAGGCCGCGCTGGAAAAGATGGAAACCCTCCGTCCGGACATCGTGCTCTCGGATGTGATGATGCCCAATATGGACGGCAATGAACTCTGCCAAAGGATTAAAGCCAATCCGGCGACGGCCCATGTCCCGGTCGTCATGCTGACGGCAAGGCTCACCGTCGAAAACGAGAAGAAAAGCCGCGATTGCGGGGCGGACGACTACTTCACCAAGCCCTTCGACATCAAGGTACTCCAGGAACATATCGCCATCCTTGTCTCCCGGACCGGCATCGATACCTCCGGCAAGTTGAAGGCCCGTATCAAGGAAAGGAACGTGGTATCCGCGGACCGCAGATTCGTCGACAAGGTGACGGCCTTTGTCGAAGAGAACATTGTCGAAAGCGAACTGAGCGTAGAGCAGATGGCCGATGCCATGGGCATGTCGAGAGCCAACCTCTATCGCCGTATGGTCTCCGCCACCGGCAGTACTCCTTCGGAATTCATCAAGATCGTAAGGCTCCGCCACGCCGAAAGGCTGCTTATCCAGGGAGGGCTCACCATCTCGGAAATCTGCTACGAAGTCGGCTTTACCTCGCCGCGCTATTTCAGCAAGTGCTACAAGGAACTTTACGGATACCTTCCTTCAGAAGCCAAGAGAGGCAACTCGAAGTAGCATCCATCAGAATCTGCCACGCAAAAGAGCCTGGCCGTCCCGTTAAGCGCTCCTAAAAATCGAATCCGACCGACAAGGCGACGGAAAATCCGCTCATGCTGCACCACTGCGCCCCGAGTTTCATCGGGCCGACGATGGTCTTCTGCCCAATCTCTGCACCGAACGCATAGGCCGTGGGACGCGTCCGGACCAAATCCGCCAGCACGCTCTTGTTCTGGAACACGCCGCCGCGCACGGTGAGGTAATTCTTGTGGTTCAGACGGAAGCGGACGTCCATCTGGGCCGTAGCGGCGTAATTGTCACATACATAGAACCCCTGGCTGAACCCGAAGAACGGTATCTGGTTGTCGATGTACCGGCTCGCCAGGGTGCCGCCCACTGCCAGTGTGTGGATGAAATTCATGTGACCGGGCGTCTCTGTCTGCCAGCCGGCGTAAACGGAGGGCTGCAGGACGACGACACGGCCCAGGGGCACCGCAACGGAAGCATGGACCATTCCGACGCTATAGGGAGGGACTTCGCCCTCATAGTGCTCACCGGCTTCCATGCCTTCGTCCTCCTGATAAATGGAGAATCCGTCGAACACATAGCGGGTATCCAGCTTGAACCGGAAACCGCGGGTCGGGAAATAACTCTCGTTGAACGTGTCGTAACGCAGGGAAGCGAAGGTGGAAAACCAGCGGCTCCGGAAATCCCAGCCCTGCCAATGCATCTGGTCATCCAGATAGTTCTCGTACGGCTCCATGTCCATGGCGACGCCGAAACGGACGTTCCCATAGACCAGTCGCGCGTCTTCGGCATAGAGTTCCAGGCGGGAGTTCACGCCGTTGTACCGTGCTTTCGAGAAACGCTCGTCCGGGGAATCGCCGTCCATCCGGTAGCTGAAGTTCCGGTAGGAGTTCTTCCAGGCTGCGCCGAGGACCGGCAACGGAGCGAGGGGTTTATAGGAAAGGTCCAGGTCCAGCTGGGTGACCTGCCCGACCTTGACTTCAGAGATGAAGCGGAGCCCGCTCAGCCTCCGGGTACCGATGCCCAGGTGGGCGCCGAGGTACAGCGCCTCGTCCAAGTCCAGGTGGATGCCGACGCCGGCTTCGTTGGTCTGGCCTTTCTGGCAGTCGAAAATGAGCGTGTACGGCTCTTTGTCTCCGCTGATCTGATAGGTGACCGACTCGAAGGCCTTCGTACCATAGAGGCTGGAAAGCACCTGTTCGATTTCCTTCCGGCCATACATCCCGTCCCGGGGCAGCAAGGCCGGGCTGATGATGTACTCCGACTCTTTCTCGGTAATCCCCACATACCGGATCTCCCCGACCCGCACCTTGTGCTTGGTCAGGTCGATGGCCTGACGACGTTCCTGGGCCTGGCCCGGAACCGCGCCGACCCGCTTCGCAACCGCCTCGAAGGCTTCCTTGTTCTCTACGGCCCGGGCATAGCCCTGGGCAATGATGTCGTCCACACTCTTCGAGTCAAAGGACAGCATCGTGTAACCTTTCAGTTCATGCTGGAGCAGGATGTCCGTGTTCCGCCGGTTGGTCTCGCAGATGTCCGCGGACATCAGGGTGATGTTCTGCAGGATCAGGTTCGCGATGCCGCCGAGATCGGCCAGGGTGCGGGGGGTGGGCATTTCCGAGCCGATGACGATATCGGCGCCCATCGCCCGCGCGATGTCCACCGGGAAATTATTGCGCGTGCCGCCGTCCACCAGCACCATGCCCTCCAGGCGCACGGGCCGGAAATAGCCGGGAATGGCCATGGTAGACCGCATGGCATCCACCAGGCTGCCCGAAGTCCAGTTCTTCTCCTTCATGCTGAGCATGTCCGTGGCGACGCAGAAAAAAGGAACCGGGAGACTGTCAAAGGCCAGGGAATCCTGGTAGCCGACGGTGACGGAACTGAGGGTGTTCCGGACATTGAACCCGAACAGGAAGCCATCCGGAAGACCCATGCCCACCTTGGCCATCATTTCCTGGCCCATGTCACCGGTCCGGGTATCGCTCTGCTCGTAATTGTCGTTGATGCGGGTCTGCCGGGCGATCCGGTCCTGCATGTCCTCGTCATCGTAATGGAACGGAACCGTCAGGGCGAAACGCTCCTTGTTGCGGCGGACCTTGTACGTCTGGTAACTGTCAGGAATCTTGTCGGACATCATCACGGTCCAGTCGATGGCACGCACCAGCGAATCCAGGTACTGCGCCCCGAAGCCGAGCGAATAGAGGCCCGAAACCAGGCCGCCCATGCTGGTGCCGCCCACCAGATCCACCGGGATCCCCATTTCTTCGATGTACCGCAAAACGCCCAGATGAGCCATGCCGCGCGCACCGCCGCCTCCCAGCACTACCGCAACGGTGGGACGGTACTGGCGGATCGAGTCCATCTTCGCCCGCACGCGGGCGACCGCGAGCGAGTCTTCCTCCGGATTGACACTGGGCGCAATGATTCTGTTTTGCGCAGCCAGGACGGTTGGAATGCATGCGCAGATAAGGAGCAGGGTACTTTTAAGAGTCATGGTATCTATTCGGTTTTCAATTTTCTGTTCAAACCAGCACGCGTCTCAGGATCCAGGCGAACCAGATTTCCACGGAGATGGTGACCATCTCCATGACCGCAAGTCCCCAGGCGCTTTCCAGCAGACCTGTCACATAAAAAAGGACCGGGACCAGATTGACCACCAGGATGCGGACGATCATCCAGAAGCCCGCATTGCCGAGGCGCCCGCGATACCAGACCAGGAGGAAGGCTCCCAGCGGAATGTAGATGAGCGGTAGCGCGGTGGCGGTAGCGGCCGACAGTCCGGCCATCGATTCTCCCAGGCAGAGAATCACGAAGTCGCACAGATTCAACCCGATAGCAATCCACCAGAGCACGGTCAGCGGGTGGGGAAGCCCTTTCATCCCGCGAAGGAAAGCATAGTAGATGACAACCATCCCCACCGTATGGACCAATCCGGCCACAACGGGAATGTGTGAAGACATCCAAGTATTGACGGGCCCGTAGGTGCAGATGGCGGAAAGGACCATTATCACAAAGGCGGCTTCAATGACGGGGCGCGGAAGTCCGCTTTGCAGAGAGTCGATCTGCAGCTGCTTATTCATATTCTTACAAATGTAAGGAAAAATGGAAAGAATCCGATGATTATATCCCTAAAAAGCCCAAAAAACCGGACATTTCGCCACAATGCCGCCGAATCAGCCAAAGTTTTATGATCGTAATACGAAAGAAATCCTTACTTTTGCGATTCATTTGAATTGAGATGTTTGCGCCCTCTACAATCGTTGTCCTGGCTTCGCTCCTGGCCTTCCTGGCCATGGCTCTGGTGATGGTCCTGCTCATCAGGACGACCCGGAAGGTTGTTGACAACAATGCGCAGCTGGTAGAACAATTGAAAAAGACGCCGGTCGACAGGATCAGGGAAGACGTTTCCTCCCTGGAACAGCCGATGAAGATGGAAGACGCCCAGCTGATGGCCTGGCTGGACGGGAAAATGCAGGAGAACCCGCTGTATCAGCAGCCGGACTTGGACTTGAAGACGATGGCCGAATCGCTGGGCGTTTCCCAGCGCCGCATCGTCCGGTTGTTGAAAAGCCAGCCGAAGTACGGCAGTTTTGGCACCTACATTACTGAAAAACGTTTGGAGAAGGCCTGTGAGCTGTTGAAATCACACCCCGAATATACCATTGAGAGTATCAGCCAGGACGCCGGTTTCCCCTCCAGACGTACTTTCCAGACGATCTTCAAAACCCGTTTGGGCATGAGTCCGTCCGAATACCGGAGCGCCGTGTCGAATGAAAACGAATAATTTACCAATCCTAAATTTATCAACCATTAATTTTTTAATCATGAAAGCATTTAAACTTATTGCAATCGCGGCGGCTGCCTGCCTCGCCCTCGGCTTCTCTTCCTGCACCAAGATCTCCGGTGACGACAAGAACGTCGGCTCCTACGGCGCCATCTGCGACACCCAGGTTTCTACCTCTGAAGGCTCCGGCGTTATTTTCAGCGCCATCAGGGACGCTGTCATCATTGCCTCCAGAAGTTTCGATGTCCGTTCCGACGCCAATGACAAGGCCGTCATCGCCGCCGCCGACAAAGCGGCTGAAGAGCACAAGAACCAGGCCAACAAGAAGATTGTCGTTTCCGTCGTCTTCCAGCCCGGCAACGCCATGGGCGAAAGCGAGAAGAAGCCGATTGTCCTCAAGAGCTACACCTTCACTCCCGCAGAGTAAAAGTTGCATCTTGAAGTCTTCTTTCGAGGCTGACCAGAAAGTCAAGGTGACTTGAGGTCAGCCTCTTTGTATCCTTCTTTTGAAGGGTGTTGACTGTTCCTGATCACAGCCTTGATCCTGCTCCTGCCGTGCACTTTGCATGCCCAGTGGCGCGTGGGGCTCCTCGGCGGAGACCAATCCCAACATCGTGATGGTCCTGAACCCCGGCGGCATCCATGCGACCGACTTCCTGAACCAGAACTCCTTCACGAAGGAGTCCTCCCAGCTCATCCAGACCTGGACCAAGGCCTTCCTCGGCCTGTAACCCGGGAGACCTCAGCCTTTCAACTCTTCGATCTGGCCGAGCCGGTCGTCCGAGGCGTCCAGGATGTCGCGACGGTTCTTGAGACCCAGGACCAGGCCGATGGCCGAGCCGCAGGACCGGCGGAGGTCCCGCCGAAAAACTACAGCACGAAGATACAATTTTTTCCATGCTTGTGCCGACCCGGGGTATAAACCGGGCGGCTGCGTTCAGGTACGGATTTTGCGGGGATTCGGATATGGAATGATGAAATGACATTAAATCGATAAGCTATGAAAATGATGAGAATGCTTGCCTTGGCAAGCGCGTTCCTTTTTGCGTTCGCAGGAATGACCTCCTGCAACAAGGACAATGGCGGAAAAAACGCTGACCAAGTGACCGGTAAATTCGAGATCAAGGATGCTTCCAGCCCCGTCAAGTCCATCGAGCTCACCCCGGACGGCGAATACATCGTCACCAAGAACCCCGCTGTCACCAGAAGCGGCGAAGACCTGGACCTCGATGATGTCTGGGTGTATGGCAAGTTCACCTTCATCGACGGATGCTATGTGCTGCAGGGTTTCGGCAAGATCGTCATAGACTGGCTGAACGGCGGCGCGGCCGAAATCGCCATTGAAAGCGGCGGCTGGGATCCCTTCACGGTCCAGGCCAGCCTGGCATCCAACGTCCAGGAGACGAAGATCAACCGGAGCCTTTGCCACCACTGGGTCTTCGACAAAACCCACTTCTCCCTCACGTACAACGACCTGACCTTCCTGGATTTCGAACTGGCCGGCTGCGACTTCACCCGCTGGTTTGCGGAATCCGGCGATGCGGACGGCGATGACATCGAGGAGGAATGCACCGGCCTCATCTTCACGCAGGCCGGAACCTATGCGGTCGTCTATGACAACGGCAAGGTCAACGTCGGTTCCTGGGCCTGGGAAAACGCTGAGGACGGTTCCCTCAAATGCGACTGGAGCACCCAGTATCAGTCCTTCTTCAAGGATTATCGCTTCCAGGGTTCCCTCGTCGTAGACGTCGTGGAGGGAAATCCCGACACCTGCACCATCATCCGTTCCTTCGAAAGCACCATGGAGAAGTATCACCTCTTCTCCGGTCCTTCCGTCCACAGCCTGAAGACGACCCTCACCTATTACCTTTCGGAGTACACGGACTAACGCAAGAATTTGCAATAGTCTGCGAAGACGTCACGGACGACGTCGTCCCAATTGAGATAAAGGTCCCGGCGCGCTGCGTCGGAGACCTTTTCGTATAGGTCCGGATGGTCCAGGATGTCCAGGATCATCCGCGCATAGGCCTCCTCTTCCGGAGGACAGACGTACCCGTTGACGCCGGGCGTCACGGTGGCGGCCGTACGGGCCCCCTCCAGAAAGACGGTAGGGGTTCCCTGACAGGCGGCCTCGATCTGCACCAGCGAATTCGCATCGTACAGCGAGGGGAACAGGAAGAGTTTCGCCCGGGAATAGAGATTCTCCAGCATTCCCCGGCCGGAAACGAGGCCGCACATCACGACTTCTTCCGTCAGGCCCTGCTCCTTGACCAGGGCGGCGAGTTTGTCCTCGTCCTGCCCCCTGCCGGCGAACAACATCCGGAAGTTCTTCAGGCCCATTGCCTTGGCCTTCGCCAGGGCCCGGACCGTGAAGTCGATGTTCTTGATGAAGTTGATCCGCCCCACGAAGAGGAATACGGTGGCATCTGCCGGAATGCCATACGTTTCGTTGACGGTCCGCGCCGCCTCGGCCGGGGCGAGCACCGGCAGGGGGTC
>JAEEGI010007351.1_pt1 | contig 24682 bp, 21 predicted proteins | sample 8958751 | NCBI WGS metagenome assembly JAEEGI01 (sample SAMN16246545, study PRJNA631951) | gut metagenome | biome: gut microbiome; feature: rumen; material: KS-attached | host: Bos | place: Iran: Karaj | collected 2018-10
CAGCAGGCCGCAGCGGCCGCCGGGCTTTGTTGCGCCTGGGATCAAGAGGACTACACGCCCAGGGTGCAAAACGTTATCTTAAAGGATACGATAGAACACCCCGCCCCGTTAAGCGAGGAAACAAAACTAAATAGGCGGCTTGTAATGATGCAGACCAAAGAGGCCCGCGCGCCTTTCCTGGGCCTGGATGCCGTGCCGGAACTTGAAACCCTTTTGCGTACTGGCGCGCTCTCGATCGGCAAGAAAGGGGAAACCCTAACCGCGCCGGATGCAGCGGAACGCCTGGCGGAGTTTTGCACCCTATACGCGGAAACGGACGCGCAAGCGGCCTTTGTGGAAAACCTGGAAAAGATGCAGAACGCAGCGGGGGAAATGAGCGCGGCCTATGTTAAGACCCTGGCCCAGTTACCCGCCCAGGCCCGCCGGCATTTGAGCGCAAACGCCGGGTTTTATATGCCTACTTTGGGCGCGCTGGCCCAGGGCGGACAAATAGCGCTAACGGCCAAAGATGCAGCCGCCCGCGCCCTTATTACGTTCTTTAACCTGGCCCGCCCTGGCGTTGAGGCAGCGCCAAAGTTTTACAACCTGGCCGGGATTTGGAACTATACGGCGGAGGATGCAAACGCCCTTATAGGCTGCAAACTGGGCGGGCTGCAAAGGCTGGGCCTTTCCAAAGCCGCCGCCGCTGACGTGTACCCGCCTATTTTGTAGCCCTATGGTACAAGAAACCTTTAAGGCGGCTTTTGATACTATGGCCGCCCAGCTGGCCGAAATGCAGAAAGCCAGGCAAGGCAGTACGGGGATAATTGAGGCAAAGACGCGCGGGCGGCTTTACCCGGTTACGATCGCACGGGCAGAGCCTGGCGCGGCCCTGGAAAAGCAATACAAGGAAACCGCCGCCGGGCTGGTAGTGATCCGGCCCAGTTATAGCGAACTTGTGCCGTACTGGGATATTTACACCCTAACCGCAGTAATTTACGGGCCGCCGTGTACGGATTAGGAAAATTTTTCTTACCTTTGCAGAAAGCCGCCAGGAATTGGAGTTTTGGGCCTTGCCTAACTTGTTACACCCTCCAATTTTCCCAGGCGGTTTTTTAGTAGAATTGTTACCAGTTTGTTACTCGTTTAGTTTTGTTACGCGCTATATGCTTGAAAATCATAGGAATAGCAGACCCGGTAAACATTACCTCTTCAACGTCTGACGCCTACAGGATTCCCATAAAAAAGAAGAAGAGGGTGACCAAAAAGTCAAAGTTGACTTAAGTCACTCTCTTTTTTATGTTTAGATATGTAATGTGAGGAATCCTCGGATTTATCAGGTAGCTACCTGTAAGCCGTGGGAGCCATCCCGGTATGTGACAGGAAGAATTTGTAGAAAAGGCTTTGGCTGTTGAAGTTAAGGGCATAGGCTATTTCCTTCACGCTCATGCCTGAGTACCTGAGGAGGTTCTCCGCTTCCAGAATCACAAAGGAATCTATCCAGTCCGGCGCAGAGCGGCCGGACACTTTTTTTATCACCCTCGAGAGATACTTGGGGGTGATATTCAGTTTATCGGCATAGAACGCCACACCCCTCTCTTTCATGTGGTGCTCCGTAACAAGGGTTATGAAGGATTCGTAGAGGAGTTCCTGCCTGCTTGCCGGGCCACGCTCGCTGTCACGGAGCATGGCATCCCCGGAGACCAGGTTTGCAAAGGAGGAGAGGAGCGGCACAATGATGTCTTCCTTGCGTTCACGAGAAGAACTCATCACCCTCCTTGCTATGTGGAAATAGTCCTCGGCCAGGGCGTAATCCTCCTCAGAGAATACTAGGCAGGGGTTTCGGAGTATTGAAGGCTGGAGTTTTCCAAGTATTTCTTTGGAGACCATGAGGAAATAGAGCTCAGAGTCTGCCACCTTGGATTCTTCATAATCCGATATCCTTATTATACTGCCCGGGAACGTAACGAGGAGGGTCCCTTCCCCCACTTCAAGGGCTTCAAGGTTGTATTCAAGGCGTATATGCCCTTTCCTGAGGAAAAAGAAAACATAGCAGTCCAGCCGTATCGGGTAATGTAGGACATCCAATATGCTCTGTTCATCCTTTACCCTGTCTCCGTGGGCTTCACCAAGGACGATGTCAGTACCAAGGACATATTCATTCACAACCCCGGTAAGGGAGAGAATGCGCGAAATATTTACGTCAAGGAGTTTCTCGTTCATGCCACAAAAATACTAAAATTCTACCAAAATACCAATAGTAGCACCTTTTTGGCACATGACAAGCGACAGAAAGGCAACCTTTTTGCATAGCATTAGACAAAATTTTTAAGAACATGAAGAGGATTGACATCTTACTTGCCGCGCTGTTTGTACCAGTCGCAGCATTGGCTCAGGGACAGCGAACCTTGACACTTGACGACTGCCGCCGGATGGCAGTGGAAAACAGCAGGCAGCTTGACATGGAAAAGGCCGCCGCAGAGATGGCCGAATATGACAAAAAGACGGCCGTGGCATACTTCTTCCCCAAGGTATCGGCCGTAGGAGGCTATATGTACAACAACAGGGACGTGGCCCTTGTAAACGAGGAGCAGTCAGAGCGCATCCGCAACATGGGCACCACCCTGGACGACAAGATATGGGCCAGTGCCGAGATGAAAGCCACGGAACACGGAAAGGCAATCCTGGAGACTGTCAGGAACACCGGAATCATGCCGGACATAGCAACCCCGGTCAATGCAATCGGCCAGGAAATTGACGCCGCCCTCCATCCTGACCTTCACAATATAATGGGCGGCTCCATTGTGGTTGAGCAGCCCGTTTTTGCAGGAGGAAAGATTGTGAACAGCGCCATAATGGCGTCCAAGGCCCAGGAACTTGCCGAGAGCAAGCTGGAGACCAGCCGCAGCGAGATCATTACCGACGTAGACCACGCCTACTGGCAGATTATCTCCATCTCCAACAAGAAAAAACTCGCCCAGAGCTACTCTGAGCTCCTTCACAAGATGGAAGATGACGTAATGCGTTCCGTAGACGCCGGCACGGGCACCATGTCAGACGCCCTCCAGGTAAAGGTGAAAGTAAATGAGGCCGACCTCCTCCTCACCAAGGCTACCAGCGGACTTGCCCTTTCCAAGATGCTGTTGTGCCAGAAGATAGGCCTTCCTCTTGACACCGAAATCGTGCTTGCCGATGAAACCGCAGACGGCGTCCCGGATCCGGGATATCTCTCCGGGAAAAGCATTGAAGATGTCTACGACTCCCGCCCGGAAATAAAGAGCCTTACCCTTGCGGCCGACATTTATGACAGGAAGGTTAAGATAGCGGCCGCCGACATGATGCCTGTGGTGGCTCTTGTTGGCGCATGCAGCATCACAAACCCCAACTGCTTCAACGGCTTCCAGAATAATTTCCAGGGATGTGCGCTGTCGGCCGGGGTAATGGTGAAAATACCCATCTGTCATGGCGGTGAAGGAATCTGGAAAGTGAAGAAGGCCAAGGCCGAGGCAAGACAGTATCATGACCGACTTGAAGACACAAGAGAGCTTGTCACCCTGCAGGTTGCCCGCCAGAGGGTGATAGTGGAAGAAGCCAGGGAGAGGCTCCAGATGACAAGGAGCGCGGTTGATGTGGCCGAAGAAAACCTGAGGAGCGCCAATTTAGGCTATGAGGCCGGCGTGGTTACGACATCCACGGTACTTGGCGCCCATACGGCATGGCTCAGCGCAAACAGCGACTGGATTGACGCAGGGACGGAACTCCAGACCGCAATGTCAGAACTCAGGAAGGCAGAAGGATATAAAACAGAGATTTATTGATATGAAACAGGAAAAGAAAAACTACAACATTCTCATTGGCGTTGCGGCACTTATATGCATAGTGCTCACTGTATCGGCGGTTGGTTACATTGTGTCAAGGCCCAAGCCCTACGTGATACAGGGAGAGGCCGAGGCAGCGGAGTACCGCGTTTCCGGCAAAGTTCCGGGCCGAATAGAGGAATTCCGCGCCCAGGAAGGGCAATCGGTGCACAAGGGAGACACCCTGGTCATCATTGACTCCCCGGAAATCCGTTCCAAGATTGCCGAAGCCGCGGCAGCCAAAGCCGCGGCAACCGCACAGAAGGACAAGGCCTACAACGGCGCCCGCAGCGAACAAATCACCGGTGCCTATGAGATGTACCAGAAAGCCAAGGTTGGCGAAGACGTGATGAAGAAATCCTATGCAAGAATCAAGAGCCTCCATGACCAAAAGGTAGTCTCCGACCAGAAATACGACGAAGTCCTTGCGCAGTATAACGCCGCCAAGGCGACAACCCGAGCAGCCCGCAGCCAGTGGGAGATGGCGGTGAAAGGCGCACGCCAGGAAGACAAGGATGCCGCCGTCGCCCTTGTGGAAAGGGCCAATGCGGCGGTGGAGCTGGTCAATTCATACCTTGACGAAATCCGCCTCACAGCCCCCTGTGACGGCGTTGTGGCCGATATTTACCCCAAGGTTGGAGAACTCGTAGGCCAGGGCTCCCCCATCATGACCATAGAGGACCTCTCAGACATGTGGTTCACCTTCAACATCCGTGAAGACCGCCTCCACAACATGCAGAGCGGAGACAGGATTGAACTCAGCATCCCCGCCCTGGACGGCAGTAGGATATCGGCCACGGTATATTATATTGCGGCAAGGGAATCATACGCCACCTGGAAGGCCACGCGTGAGACGGGAGAGTTCGACACCCGCACCTTCGAGGTCCGCGCCCGCCCGGACTATCAGATTGCAGGGCTTCGTCCGGGGATGAGCGCAATCATGATCGTTGACACTGAAAGATGAAACAGCTTGTAAAAATAGTGCGGAGGGAGCTTCTCATCATTCTGAAGCGTCCGGTGTACATCCTTGCCTCGGTGGGGGTGCTCATAGTGAATGCCGTCTTCTACATCACGTTCATGAAGGACGGGCTTCCGCACGATCTCCCTATCGGCCTTGTTGACGAGGACCATAGTTCCACTTCCAGGACTTTTGCCCGGGAATTGGACGGCACCCAGCTGGGAAAGGTGGTGTACTATGACGACATCCACCTTGCAAGGGAGCACATGGAAACGGGGCGCATCACGTCTTTCATCGTGATTCCCAAAGGCTTCAATGCCGATATCCAGGCTTTCCGCCAGCCGCACATAAGCTATTACGTGAACTCCCTCTATTTTGTGGGAGGCGCGCTTGCATACAAGGACATCCTCACCATGGTGAACCTTACCAACGGAGCTGTCCAAAGGCAGGTGCTGCGGCTTAAAGGCATGAACGAGAGGGAGATAATGGGACGAATCCAGCCCATTGTACTGGACCAGCACCAGATAGGGAATCCGGCCGTGAACTATGGCGTGTACCTCAACGGAGTGCTGCTCCCGGGCGTGCTGGAGATGATTGTTATTCTCATCACCATCTACGCCGTAGGTTCAGAACTGAAGTACGGCACGTCCAAGCATCTACTGAAAACCGCCGGCGGTTCCGTGGAGATGGCCCTTCTGGGAAAGCTGCTTCCATACAACATCATTTTCACGGTGCTTGGAATAGCGCTTGAACTGCTCCTGTTCCACTGGCTCAAATACCCCCTCAAGGGACATATCGGCTGGATGTTCCTGGACATACTGCTCCTTGTGAGCGCATCCGAAGCCCTGGGGCTTTTCATAGTGGAGCTGTTCCCGGTACTGAGGCTGGCTATCAGTGTGGGAGCAATAATAAGCGTGCTGGGATTCTCCCTGGCTGGTTTCTCGCTCCCGGTGGAAGCCATGCCGCCGTATGTACAGGGGTTCAGCGCCGTTTTCCCCCTGAGGCATTATTATCTATTTCATGTCCAGGAGACAATCTGGGGAAGCGGCTTTGCCGGATGGTGGCAGGAGTCGGTACATCTGCTACTTTTCCTGTTCCTGCCGTTCACGCTTATCGGCAGGCTTGGACATGCATATAAATATCAGGACTATGAAAGGAATTAGCTACCTGGGCACCTGGATAAGGGACTGGTACAAAATATTTGTAAACGAACTCCGGCTCATCTTCTCGGACTCCGGTGTCATTGTGATCTTTTTTGTCGGAGGGCTGCTGTATCCGGTACTTTACAACCTCATTTACATGAACGGAACTGTGGACGAGATGGATGTGGCAGTGGTGGACAACTCCGGCGGCGCCTTCAGCAGACGCTTCATCCGAAAGGTGGACGCCACCAGGGAATGCAACATCCTCATGTTTGCGGCTTCCATGGAAGAGGCAAAAGAGATGATGCAGAAAGGGCTGGTGCACGGGATTATCTACATCCCGGAGGACTTTGACGCGCGCCTTGTCCGCGGAGAGCAGGGCATTATCTCCACCTATGCCGATATGTCCAGCTTCCTCTACTACAAGTGCCTCACCATGGGTGCCAGCCTCACGATGCTGGACGAGATGCACGAGATCCAGATGGAACGCTACCTTGCCTCAGGAATGGACGCACAGGCGGCATGGCAGGCCGTGCAACCGGTGCTGTCAGACGAGAGCATGCCTTACAACAAGCCCTTCTCATACACAATCTTCTTCATATCGGCCGCCCTCCTGCTTGTTATCCAGCAGACCATGTTCTACGGGTCATCGCTTCTTGCAGGCACGCTCAGGGAACAGAACAGGAGCTTCGCATCCATGTCTAAGGGCCTTCAGGGACTCGGAATAGGGAGGGTGCTGCTTGGCCGAGGAACGGCATACTTCTCCATCTACATGGTTACGGGGACGCTCATCGCGCTTCTAATTCCATGGCTGTTCCGACTTCCTCAACGCGGAGAATGGACGGACATAATGGTTCTCCTGGTGTTCTTTGTCATTGACTGCATTTTCTTCACCTTCACGTGGTCGTCTCTCATAACAAGGAGGGAAACTGTATTTGTCCTCTTCCTCAGCATATCTCCAATATGCCTGTTCCTTACCGGTTTCTCATGGCCGCAGACGGCAATTCCGCCTTTCTGGCAGTATGTGGGCTATATTTTTCCCTCCACCTTCGGGTGCCGGGCGTTCATCAACCTCAACACGGCAGGCGGCTCCCTCTCCCTGGTGGCCCCAGAGATAAAGGCCATGACAATCCAGACGGTTATATACTACGTCCTCTCCAGCATTTCCATCTTTATTGAGAACAAAGTTATAGAGAGGAAAGACAAGATAGAAAGCCTTAAGGACAAGGCACTTGAGCTTAGAGGAATTGACCCGGAAGAAGCCCGCAGGCTCATTGCAGGCGACTAAAAGAGCAGTCGGTAGCTCGTCGGGCTCATAACCCGGAGGTCGTTGGTTCGAGTCCAGCCTCCGCTACTACAGAAGAGGAGGGTGACCACTTTTGAGTCAACCTCTTTCTTGTACGGAGAGACCGGCTCTTTTACGTTACGTTTGTGTAGCTGTATTCATCCGCGGCCACGTTTTTCCGCATTTTCGTGTCCTGGCGTGACATGCCTGTCACCTGCGGCCACGTTTTCCCGTGTTTTTGTGCCCTGGCGTGATGCGGTAGCCCAAAATGCGGGAAGACAGACTAATAAGGGAGCCTTTCGAGGTGCTTTCTGACAGTATCATGTATGCGGGCGCAGCTCTCTTTTGAGTTCGCGGCAATGAACATCGAGGGCTTGTAGGGAGACGGCAGGTTCCCTTCAAAATCGCAGACCGTCCCGCCCGCCTCCGTGAGGATGAGGCTGGCCGCGGCGTAGTCCCACGGCATGAGCCGCATCTCGAAGTAAAGGTCCGCGTAGCCCGCTGCCATTAGGCAAAGCTCCACGGCGGCAGAGCCTGTCCTGCGCACGTCGTTGCACTCCATGTAAATGTCGTAGATGATGTCGCTGCAGGCCCTGGCAAGGTCCTTCCGGTAGGTGGACATGGCTGTGAAGAGGAGGCCCTGCCCGAACGGCCTTCTGGAGACATGGACGGGCTTTCCGTTGCAGAAGGCCCCCTTGCCCTTCTCCGCAGTGTAGAGCTCCCCGCGCCAGGGACTGTAGACCACTCCGAGGAGCGGTTCCCCCTTGCTCACAAGGGCCACGCTGATGCAGCAGTTCTCGTTGCCCCTGGCGTAGTTGGCCGTGCCGTCGATGGGGTCGATGACCCAGGCGGCCTCATGTCCGGAGACGTCCTCGAGGTCCTCCTCCTCACAGAGGAAACCCACCTCTGGGTAGACGGCACAGAGCTCACGCGTGAGGAAGTGCTGAACGGCGAGGTCTGACGAGGTGACTATGTTCTCCCGTGCACCCTTGTCGTGGACCTCGAACCCTCCGGTGCGGTCCATCAGGGTGGATGCCGCGCGGACGATGTCGATGACTATGTTGATGTCTATGTCTTTCATGATCTGTAAAAAGTGAACGTGGACCGTGTCTAGTAGGTGAGTGTCGCCGTCACGGGGTAGTGGTCCGATACGTAGGGGCAGCCGAGGTAGGGCTGTGTTACCCTCGTGAACTCCGTGCAGGAGGAGAAGCCGTCGTACCAGATGAAGTCGATGGGCCCCCTGCCCTGGGCCTTCCCCCAGTCGTGCCAGGTGATGCCGCTGTCGGTGACAGGTGCGGCCTCGCGGGCGTCGGTCATAAGGGTGCGGAGCTCCTCCAGGCCCGGGTTGTCCGGGTAGATGTTGAAATCACCGCAGAGGATCATGGGGTAGTCCCCGGGGTTCATCTTCCCGATGCGCTCAACCAGGAGTAGAAGGCCCCTTCGGCGTGCCTCCACGCCCACGTGGTCCAGGTGGGTGTTGACGAAGTAGAAGGACTTCCCGGCGGCGAGGTCGTCGAAAAGCGCCCATGTGGCCGTCCTCCTGCAGGCGGCGTCCCAGCCGATGGAAGGCTGGTCCGGGGTCTCGGAGAGCCAGTAGGTGCCCCAGTCCCTGAGGGCCACCCTGGTGGTGTCCCAGAAGACGGACATGTGCTCCCCGCCGCTCTCCCCGTCCTCGCGGCCGACTCCCACCCAGCGGTACACGGGACAGTTCTCCCGGAGGTAGTCCAGCTGCATGGAGAGGGCCTCCTGCACGCCGAAGACAGCCGGTCTCTGGTCCATGACCATGGCCGCGGCGGCCTCCCGCCTCAGCGGCCAGCTGTGCTCGCCGTCATCGGCAGTGCCGTAACGGATGTTGTAGGACATCACCTTGATGGAGTCCGCCTTCCTGTGGCATGAGGCGGTCAGGATGAAGGCAGGAAGGGCAAGGAGCAGGAGGAGTCTTTTCATGGGATTACTGTCTGAAAAAGAAATAGAACGCGGCCCACCTCAAGGGGATGCCCTTGGCGTAGCCGACAATGTGGTAGGAGGCGTCCTGGACCGTGCCGTCCTCCTTGACGTAGCCGACGGCCCTGTAGCCAGAGTCCTTTATGGTCTGGGCGCTGACGGATGTGAAGAGCATGAGTGTAAGTAATATGCAGAACAGTTTTCTTGCCATCGGACTACTTGTTGAGTTTATCCAGGAACCGCTGCCGGTTGACTATATAGCGTACGTGCCTGCCCTCGCCAACAATCTTACCGCCCTCCCTGGCGGAAACCGAGAAGGTCAGCTTGCGGCCTTCGACCTTTTCCAGCACGGCCGTGGCAACCACTTCGGCACCTATGGCGGAAGGGGAGAGGTGACTGACGGAGATCTCGCTGCCGACGGTGGTCTCCCCCTCTTCGAGAGAAGGGGCGGCCGCAAGCATGGCGGCGTTCTCCATCAGGGCCACCAGGCGCGGGGTGGAGAGCACCTCCATGTCCCCAGAGCCTTGTGCTTTCGCAGTGTCGGATGTGGCAACGATCAGATAACTGTCGTGGGAGATTCCTTCTTTGAGCATATTCTACTGATACTTTTGAAAGCTGTACTGCTCGCGAAGAGAAGCTTTGGTCTCCTCATCCTGATGGGTGAAGTAGTTCTTCCACCCTGGGCAGAAGTTGATATGCCAGCGCCAGAAACGCCCGACGAGGGACTTGGGGTTCTTGTCATACTTGGCCCTGAAAGGGCAGTGGGCACAGGAGTAATCTTGGTCTGTCATGGTTTTCGTGTCTTCAAACCATAAAGATAGCAATAATCTGTAACTTTTGTAACAGATTTGGTTTTTAGCATCGCTATCAGCGCGACGGAGATTTACTGAAAACCCCCATTGTATTCATCTGCGGCCACGCTTTCCCGTGTTTTTGTGGTCTGGCGTGACACCCCTGTCACCTGCGGCCACGCTTTTCCGTGTTTTCGTGTCCTGGCGTGATGCTCTTGTCATCTGCGGGGGCGTCTTCAGGGCCATGGGGCCAGGCTGTGGAAAGCGTTAAAAAATCAGATTCCAGAGCCAAAGGACAACTTTCCAAAGCCATTTGAAGATGGATATGAGAAGGAATATACCCATCACAAGCACTATGAGAGCAAGCCTTATCAACTGCCATGAGAGGTATCCTACCCAGCCTGTGAGAACTGAAAGGCCGAAGTAATTGGCAGCCATCAGGACTGCAAGGACTCCGAGGGCGATCAGAAGGTACTTGCCCATCCCGAACAGGACGTATGTGAATACCGATCCATGGCGCTTCCGGCTATGGTCTTCATTATTTATCAGGACCTTGATGAACCAGAGAGCGATCAGGAACACGACACACTGCATGGCGGGCAGCCAGCCATACGGCGGCCAGGTGGGGTCGTTGGTGAAAAAGACGTACCTGGCAACCGGGTTGAGGTCGCTGTAGAAGTTGTACAGGAACGGGGTCACGAAAAGGGCTATGAGCCAGAACGTGAGGTCCGTTCCAAGGTTGTACAGGGTATTAAGGTGCTTGCTCACCATCATGCGGAGGCTGTTTATGCGTGCTCCGCTGCCGTAGACGTTGAGGTCTTCGGCCTGGTCCAGGAGTTCCCTGGCCTTGATGGTGCCAAGACCGCCAAGTTTCCTGTCGGCCTCCTTGAGTATCTTGTCGGCGTACTCCGTGATGGGGGAGACGCCGGCCATGAACTGGTCCTCATAGATGACGCCGTTGTAGCGCTTACCCTTGTAGGTGTACTCCACCCACCAGGTCTCGCAGCGAAGGATATCGGCAAGCTGGAAGAGGATGTGGCAGGTGTCGTTGACCCTTCCTGCGTGCGTCACTATCATCGAGTCCAGCTTTGCGGCCATCTCACTCTCTCCCGAGAAGATACCCTTGCCAATCGAGGGGGCCTGGAACTCGAACAAGCGCTCTCCCGTGTAGTGGCCCCTCTTGTCCATAATCTCTGCCACGCCGGCTACCTTCTCGTCGTGGAAGTAGGCGGTGAGGAGGTTGTCCTTGAGTTCCTGGTCTATGGAAAAGCAGTGGACGTTGCGCCCCTTGCCCTCGCAAACCTTGCAGGTAATGCTTCCGCGCCCGTGACACTGGGAACAGGTCTTTGTTCCCTTTCCGCCGCAGGAGGAGCAAGTCTTCTGCCCTGTGCCGCTGCATGAGTAACAGGTGTGTTTGCCTGAACCTCCGCAGGAGCCGCATGAGACATACCTGTAGGCTATGCGGGTGGAATAGATGGGCGTGTAGCCTTCGTATCCGGATATGTAGCGCTCGGAATACGATTCCTGCTTCTTGCCGCTTCCGCCGCAGGACGAACATGAAGAATAACCGCGTCCGCCGCAGGAGCCGCAGGTGAGGTGACCGCTACCGCCGCAGTTGGAGCAGGTAACGTCGCCGCTGCCTTGACAGGTGGGGCAGGTGACAGAGCCCTGACCGCGGCACGGCTCGCAGGTCTCCACATGGTGTGAGCCAGTTACCTCGAACGACTTGCCGTTGTGGACGAACTTCTCCGTGGTGAGGAGGCTATACGACCAGGGGTTGATGTCCGATGCCTTGTAGATACTTCTGGCTCCGTAAGACGCATTGTTGTATGGATATTGCTTTGAGCTGATGGGACGGTTGTCAAACTGGGTGTGAAGCTCCACGACGTAGATGGGGCAGAGTTCATACTTCTCCAGTTTGATCTGGTCTCCATAGTTGCCGAAGGGATGTCCCTTGGACGAGGCGGCATACTGGTTCACCAGGTCTTTCACCCTGTCGCGGGCAGCCTGGTCAATGGCAAGGATTCTGTTTCTCAGGTATCTGTCTTCCATGGCTACTGCTTTTTAGGTGAAACGAAGAAAGCCTTTACCACCCTTATCGTGAAGATGATCACAAAGAGCAGAAGTACTATCATGAAATAGATTGTGAGAGAAGGACTGTAACCTTCTCCCGGAAGGCTCTGACCGGTTATCACTATGCGCTCCATAAGGTTGGGGCGGGAGTCTGCGAGAGCCGTGGAATCCGCCTTGGCGGCTTTCTTCTCGGCCTTCTCCTTGTCCAGTTTCTCTTCTTTACGGAGCTTGTCCGCATATTTCTGCCGGGCTCCTTTGTCGGATGACTCCTTGTATGCGGCGCTGGATTCCGTGAACAGTTTGCCGAAGGATATCCTCTCGAACGGGGATGCCACCTTCGCTGCCGCGGACTTTGTAAAAAGGGAATCGACCGGAACCGCCTGGTCACGGGTCCTCAGGGCTTCCTGCTGCAAGGGATCCGTGATCTTCTCCCTCTTGTGCTTGGAGCAGGATACGACACCCAGGGCGGTCAGGGCAAGAATTAACAATAAGCGTAACCTTTTCATCTATGGGACGTAATAATGATTTCTGCAAATATATGAATAATTAAGTTTACTTCACGGGGGGAAAATAGTTATCTTTGTGAAAAAGAAACCATGGACCTGCACGTAGACTGCCATTGCCACATACTTCCGGGGCTGGACGACGGCGCCCGGAGCATGGAGGAATCCGTGAGCCTTGCCAGAAAGCAGGCAGGCTGGGGGTTCCGAAAGGTTGTGTGCACTTCCCACAGGGTGGGCAAGTACCCTAACCAGCCGCAGCAGGTCATAGAAACCTGCGGGCGGCTTCAGGAGCAGCTGGACAGGGAGGGAATTCCTCTTGAGCTTACTCCGTCAATGGAGTACCGGTTAATCCCCGAAACTTGGCCGGAGACCCTGGAAAGGGGGTGGCTTCTGCCATGGGAGGGGAACCACATACTTATAGAACTGCCAATCCACAAGGCAAGCAGGATAGGGGACATCGTACCGGAAGATGAGATTCGGCGGCTGCTGGACATGGGTTACCAGCCGGTTCTGGCCCATCCGGAGAGGTATCTGTACCTGGATAAGGAGCGGTATTTGAGCCTCAAGGAGGCTGGCGCCCTGTTCCAGAGGAATCTGGGCTCCTTGGAGGGCCTGTACGGAGAAGCCGTAAGCGTAAGGGCTGAGGCTCTTCTCTCAGAAGGCCTTTATGACCTTCTTGGCACAGACCTCCACAACATGCAGTATGCGGAATTCTTCGATTCTATTTTCCCCTGGTCCTGGTGACCGGATTTCATGTCAGAAAAGCCAGCTAATTCCGGCAGAGAAGGACATGATGCTCCGCGAGGGAATTCCGTCTGTGGTGTAATTATCCAGGAAAGAATAATGGAAGGTTGGGGAGAGGTTGAGGGAGAACCTCCAGATTGGGATGGAGAGCACGGCTCCGGCATCGGCCCAGAGGGAAAAACGCCCAAAGGTGCTCACTCCTTCATTCCTTGACGTAGCACCGAGGTATAGCCCCGGTGTTACCCCGATGTAGAACTCCCATCGGCGGAACAGGAAGAAAAATAGATTGGCGATGAGGTCGTTCCAGATCTGGTCGCCGTAGCCGAAGAGCCCGTCCCATACGGCATCGCTGACGGCCCCTGTGAGAGCATACGCTGCGGCGTCGTCGAAGGAGACCGTCCCTGTCTTATAGGATATTCCCAGAGGAATACCTGCCAGATACTCGTAGCCGCCGGGCTCCGGAGCTGCCATGATTCCCGTCCTGAAAGCGAAATGCCTCCGGAAGAGACGGGAGTAGGTCATCTGGAGGAAGATGGTATCCATATTGCCTTCATCCACGGATGTGAGCACGCCGAACTCTGCCGAGATATCCTGTATGGAGTAGTTGGGGTTGAACTTCCCCGTCTGTGCCTGCAGGGATGCCGTCCCGGCAAGGAAAAGTACAATGGATATGATGATACTTCTTGTGCTCATAGTGAGGTTTTAAGTGACGCAAATATAGTCAAAACCGGCCAAAAAGCAAGCGCCGCGTGCCTCCCGGCAAGCGGCGCTTTTCATCTAACCTAAAAACTTAACCTATTAAAACTATTCGAGTTAATTAACTGCAAATTCTGTGCCTTGGGCCTGCAATTCGTTAAGTTCTTTATCTGGTTTTATGGAAATTATGCGAATATCGTTTACGGGACGGTCCATCCGGTCCGTTTTTACTCCTGCAATCTTGTCAATTACGTTGAATCCGGCAACGGTTTCTCCAAAAACGGTGTACTCTCCGTCAAGGTGTACGCAGTGGTCAGGATCCTGTACGATGTAGAACTGGGAACCGGACGACTCCTTGAACGGATTGGCCATGTCTCCGCGGCGGGCGGCGGCAAGCGCTCCCTTGGAATGGCGGTGAAGCGGAGCACCGCTGGCATCCCTCATCTCTGCGGGGATGGTGTAGTCCGGACCGCCCTGTCCGTACAGGGCCACTTTGGCGGTGTCCCTGGTGTAGGGGTCTCCGCCCTGAATCATGAATCCGTTAATCACACGGTGGAACAGCAGGCTGTCGTAGTATCCGGCCAGGGCAAGTTTTTCAAAATTGTCCCTGTGGCGCGGAGTGTCGCTGAAAAGGCGCACCTTGATGGTTCCCATGTTTGTGACGATGTCGAACACCGGAGTGGGAGGGAGGGTCTTTGCTATTGCTGCGGCGGCTACGGTGTCCAGGACCTCCGCTGCAGGCTCCTCCCCGGCGGGCTTCTGTGCCCCTTTTCCCTTGCAGGCGGCAATGGCGCCCATGGCAAGGATTATATACAATAACTTCTTCATGGCATTGAGTTGAACTTTTATGCAAAAATAACTAATTTTGTACTTAATATGGCAAATCCTCTGAAACAATTAGCCGGCGAAACCGCCATCTACGGGCTCAGCTCCATCCTGGCCAGGGTGCTCAACTTCCTGTTTGTCCCCATCTATACCCGCATGCTCACCCAGGTGCAGTACGGCGTGGTGACGGAGTTCATGGCCTATATCGCCATCCTTCAGGTGGTGCTGGTGCTGGGGCTGGAGACGGGCTGTTTCCGCTTTGCCAACAAAGAGGGTGAAGACCCCCGCAAGGTCTATTCCGGAGCCCTGCTTGCCGTAACGGGCCTCAACCTGGCCTTCCTGGCGTGCATGGTGGCCTTCTCCGGTTCCATATCGGCCGCCCTTGGTTATGAAGGCTACAGGTCCCTTATTATATATGTTGCCTCCATCCTGTTCTGCGACAGCGTTACGGCAATCCTCTTTGCGAAACTCCGTCAGGAGCACAAGGCCGTAAAGTTCGCCGTCCTCAAGACCGTAAAGATACTTACGGAGACTGGGGCAAACATCGTCCTTTTCTTCGTGTGGCCGGCAAAGCCGGATTTCACCTATCCCATACTGGCCATATTCATCAGCTGCGTGCTGTGCCTGGTGCTGTTTATACCGGATATCATGAAACTCCGTCTGGTGTGGGACAGCGGCGTGGTAAAGCGCATGCTGGTGTATTCGCTTCCTCTTATGGTGGCGGCACTTCCGGGCGTTGCCAACGACTTCCTGGACAGGATACTCTTCCGTTTCTTCGACACATCGTCAGAGGCCTGGAGGGCGTCCCTGGGCATTTATCAGGCCGCCGTGAAGCTGGCCGTGATAATGAACCTCTTTATCCAGATGTTCAGGTATGCGGCTGAGCCGTTTTTCTTCCAGAGGGCAAAGGACAAGGGCTCAAAGGAACTGTATGCCGTTGTAATGGAGTACTTCACCGCTTTCTGCGGGCTTGTGTTCCTTGGGGTTATCGGATATATCGACATAATTTCCTACCTGCTTGGAAAGGATTTCAGGGTAGGAATAGGGGTTGTCCCAATCATGCTCCTGAGCTACATGCTGCTGGGGATGCTTTTCAACGTTTCCATGTGGTACAAGCTGTCCGGAAAGACTAAGATGGCCATCTGGATTACCCTGGCGGGGCTCATTGTGACAACGGTTGTGAACATAGTGTTCATGCCCCGCTTCTCCTACTGGGCATCGGCCTTCGGGCATCTGGCAAGCTATCTTGTCATGTTTATCCTCAGCGCCGCCCTTGGGGCAAAGTACTATCCCATTCCGTACAGCTGGAAGCGCATAGGTGCGTTTTTCGTCCTTATGGGCGCGGCATACGCCGTGATGTTCTTTACCGCACCTTCCGGGAGCGGCGTGCACTGGCTTAACATCGGCCTCAATACCGTCCTTATCCTTGCGTACGCTGGGGCATCGTGGATGATTCTCCGCAGGCGCCCCGTCCAAACTGCCGCGTAAATGGAGAAGAAGGTGTCGCTGTGGGAGATTTTCGCCGTCTTTGCAAAGATTGGCGCCTTCACCATAGGCGGTGGCTATGCCATGATCCCCATCATCCAGGCGGAAATGTCCAAAAGGGGATGGATAAGTGACGATGAGCTTCCGGACATAGTGGCCCTTTCGCAGAGCGCGCCAGGTGTTATGGCGGTGAATATCTCCATCTTTGCAGGGCACAAGCTCCGCGGGGTAAAAGGCAGCATTGTGGCCACGCTGGGAAGCATCCTGCCGTCTTTCCTGGCAATACTTGCAATAGCCATGTTCTTCACCGCTTTCAAGGATAATCCGTGGGTTGAGAAGGCCTTCAAGGGCATCCGCCCGGTGGTGGTTTCCCTCATTGCGGTTCCTATGATCAACATGGCCAAAAAGGCCTGCAAGAGCTGGTGGGCGTGGCTTCTGGCCATTGCGTCGCTGGCGCTGGTGGCATTTTTGAACGTGTCGCCGATATATATAATTATCTGTGTATTGGTCCTGGGATTCAGTATCACCTGGTTCAGAGATTCCCGGAACAAGTCCGGGAATGACGGAGAGTGATGGAAGCGCTGAGCCTCATACTGCAGCTGGCGTGGACGTTCTTTGTGATAGGGGCGTTCACCATAGGGGGAGGGTATGCCATGCTGTCCCTTATCCAGAACCAGGTGGTGGTGGAGCATCCCTGGATAAGCGAGAGCGCTTTCACGGACATAGTGGCCGTGAGCCAGATGACACCTGGCCCCATAGGCATCAACAGTGCAACATACGTTGGCTATGAAGTGCTCCACAACGCCACCGGAAGCCATCTGCTGGGCGTCTGCGGGTCCCTCACGGCAAGCCTCGCGCTCATTCTGCCATCGTTCCTCATAATGCTCCTGATAGTGCGGTTCTACATGAAATTCCGCACCAGCAAGCTTTATGCGGGAACCATGGACTGGTTAAAGCCCTGCGTTGTGGGACTCATCGGCGCCGCCGCGGTAATCCTCATGGTACCCTCCAATTTCCCGGACTGGAAAAGCTGGTGCCTTCTGGGCGGAGCCTTCGTTGCGGGTTACTGGGGCAAAGTCAACCCCATATATATAATCCTGGCGGGAGCCGTGCTGGGATTAATCCTCTATTAATACCATTTCCACTCCCCGGAATTGCGGTATTCCTCAATCTCTTCCGGAGTCCTTGCGGGAAGGCGGTCCAGGCCTATCAAGCCCTTGTGGTCAAGGCTGTAGGTCATGCCCATGGCGTCCAGAATCTCAAAAGTATGCTCCAGGGAGGTTGTGAACCTGTCGTAGTCCTTGGCATCGGCGGCGCACCACTGGACCTCCGACAGTGCGCACATACGGGGCAGAAGCATGTATTCCAGGTGCTCCGGAGTGGCAATGTACTCTGTCCAGAGGTTTGCCTGGACGCCGATTATATGGCTTTCCGCTCCAGGGGTGATTCCGTCAAGAGGTTCGTAGGAATATACATGCTCCAACGGCTGGTATCCGCCAATTCCGAAGGGCTCCTTGTCCTGCTCGTAGCTTTGGTAGTAGTCGAAGTACAAATAAGTATACGGCGTCATTATGGCGTCGAACCCCTTTGCGGCCGCCTCTATGCCGCCCTGGGTGCCGCGCCAGGACATTACGGTGGCCCCGGGCGCCAGGTTGCCTTGGAGAATCTCGTCCCAGCCTATTACCTTGCGGCCCATTTTGGTCAGTATATCCTGTACGCGTGCCGTCACATAGTTCTGGAGGTAATGCTTTGCCTCCGGGCCTTTCTTTATCCTCAGCTGCTTCATCCTTGCGGCGCATTTGGGGCAGACGTCCCACGGATCCGGTCTGTCGGGTTCCGCGTCGCCGCCGAAGCACTCGTCTCCGCCAATGTGGATGTACTCTGACGGGAAAATCTCCGTTACCTCCTTGAATACGTTCTCCAGGAAGGTGAATATCTCATCGTTGCCGGCGCAGAGGATGTCCTTGGCAACTCCCCATCGGGTCCAGACCTCGTAGGGGCCGCCGGTGCAGCCAAGCTCCGGATATGCAGCCAGCGCCGCCACCATGTGACCGGGCAGGTCTACCTCGGGAATCACCGTTATACCGCGCTCTGCGGCATATTCCACAATCTCCTTCATCTCCTCCTGCGTATAGAAGCCGCCGTAGCGGATGCCATCGTTGGAGCCCCACTCTTTCTTGATTACCGTTCCGTTTCTCCAGGCGCCCACCTCCGTGAGCTTTGGATAGGCCTTAATCTCCATCCTCCATCCCTGGTCTTCGGTGAGATGCCAGTGGAAGCGGTTCAGCTTGTATGCAGTCATTACGTCCAGGTAGCGTTTGGTCTCCTCAATGCTCCAGAAGTGGCGGCAGGGGTCAAGATGCATGCCGCGGTACGCAAAGCGGGGGGAGTCGAAGATGCTGGCGTAGGGGAGAACCCAGTCTGCCGATGCCTTCTTGTTGCCGTAAATGGCAGCCGGGAGCATCTGCTTCAGTGTCTCGCAGGCATACACAAAGCCGTTCAGGGCCGCCGCCTCCACCACGGTGCCATCATTGCCGATATTTATTGCGTACTCCTCGGCTCCCATATTGGGGTTGAGCATGAAGCTGAATCCGCCCTTTCCCTCACGGCACTTCTTTCCGGTAGCCGTTTCCAGGGCTGTCACGAAGCGCCCTATGGCTTTCCGGGAAAGCTGGTCCAGGCTTTCGTCAATACTTACCGGGGCGTCCTTGACGCAAAAAGCTCCGTCGGTGATGCTTACGCTTTCCGGCATTGGGATTACATGGAATTCCTGGGGTTCGGGTTTTGCGCAGGCGGCTGCGATGACTGCCGTTGCAACGAGTACACAGAGATGTTTCATATTATGTGATGTTTCCGCTAAGTTAGTTATTTTTTATAAATGGATACGGGGAAAATTGTTATATTTGAACAATCTTAGACTAATCACAGACAAAAAATGAAAAAAATAGCCCTTCTTTCTGCTATGATTCTTGTTTTCTCCGGCCTTCAGGCAAAAAAACTTGAACCCTGGCAGGATCCTAACGTCTTCCAGGAGAACAGGTTGCCCATGAGAGCCACATTTACCGTAGACCAGGAGCAGCGCCTGAGTCTTAACGGAGTATGGAAATTCCACTTCAGCCAGAGCGTGGCTTCCCGCCTCAAGGGTTTCGAGGCCGTGGGATATGACGACGCCTCCTGGGCGGAGATGCCGGTTCCGGGCCTTCTGGAGCTCAACGGTTACGGCGTGCCCGTGTACGTGAATATCGGCTATGCATGGAAGGGGCTTTATGAGAATAATCCTCCTTTTGTCCCTGAAGACGGCAACTACGTGGGCCAGTACCGCAGGGTATTTGAGGTGCCCCAGGACTGGAAGGGCAAGGATATAGTCCTCACCATAGGCAGCGCAACCTCCAACGTGAGGGTATGGGTGAACGGCAAGCCCGTTGGCTACAGCGAGGACAGCAAGCTGGAGGCCAACTTCAATGTGACCAAGTTCGTGCGCCCCGGCGCAAACACCATCGCCCTGGAGATCTTCCGCTGGTGCGACGGTACCTACCTTGAGGACCAGGATTTCTGGCGATTCACCGGAATAGCCCGCGACGTCTATCTCAGCGCCCGCGGCAAAGACCGCCTGGAAGACATCAACATTGTTGCCGACATGCACGGCAACCTCACCGCCAAAGCCACCGTCACCTCCAGGATTACCGGCGTAAGGTACACTCTCCTTGACAATGGAAAGGCCTTCTGGAGCTATGAGGCAAGGGTAAGGAAAGGAAAGGCCGATGTCCAGGCGGCCGTAAAGGGCGTAAAGCTCTGGAGCGCGGAGGAGCCAAATCTGTATACCCTCAAGGCCGAGGCACTTGTGGGCGGGAAGGTCGCTGAAAGCACCGCCCTGGAAGTGGGCTTCCGTACCTCGGAGATTGAGGGCGGGCAGCTCAAGGTGAACGGCAAGCCGGTCCTCATAAAGGGCGTAAACCGCCACGAGCTGTCCTCGATTAACGGTTATATCGTCACTCAGGAGGAAATGATCCGGGACATAAAGCTCATGAAGAGCCTGAACATAAACGCAGTACGCACATGCCACTATCCGGACAACCCGGTCTGGCTCTCGCTCTGCGACCGCTATGGACTGTACGTTGTTGACGAGGGCAACATAGAGTCTCACGGAATGGGCTACGGTGATAAGACCCTGGGAAAGGAGCCCATGTACGCAGCTGCGCATCTTATCCGTGACCAGCGCATGGTGCAGAGGGACCGCAACCATCCGTCCATCATTATATGGAGCATGGGCAACGAGGCCGGCTTCGGCCCCAATTTCGAGGCCTGCTACAACTGGATCAAGGCAGAGGACCCTACCCGCCCCGTACAGTACGAAAGGGCCCTTAACAATGCCCATGACCGGAACTTCACGGACATAATCTGCCCCATGTACATGAGCCCGGACGGCTGTGTCAGGTATCTGGAAAACAGCCCCCGGAAACCTCTCATCCAGTGCGAGTACGCCCACGCCATGGGTAACTCCGGAGGCAATTTCAAGGACTACTGGGACCTTGTGAGAAAGTATCCGGAATACCAGGGCGGCTTTATCTGGGACTTCCAGGACCAGGCCCTCTGGAACGGAAAGTACTGGGCCTTCGGCGGTGACTACAACCCCGGCGGCCCTTCCGACGGTTCCTTCAACTGCAACGGCGTGGTTGCGGCGGACAGGAGCCTTCACCCGCACGCGTATGAGATAAGGTATCAGTACCAGGACATCTGGACTTCAGGCACTCCCAAGGCGCTCAGCGTATTCAACGAGTTCTTCTTCAAGGATCTCTCGGACGTCATGCTCCTCTGGGATATTGAGAAAGACGGTGAGAAGGTTCTCACAGGCGTTGTTCCCACCCTGAGTGTGCGTCCCCAGGAGAGCGCGACCATTAACCTAGGAGACGTAAAGATTCCGGACGATGGTACCGTTACGCTCAACGTAAGATATGTCCTCAAGCGCGCATGGCCCCTCGTGGAAGCCGGCTCCCAGATAGCCTACTCCCAGATTCTCCTTGCCGACAGGCGCCCCGTCATGGTTGAGCCCGCCGCCGGAAAGACATCTGTATCCCGGAGCGGCAACTCCGTGACCGTGAGCGGCAAGGCCTGGACCATCACCTTCGACAAAGCCTCCGGCGCCATGACGTCATACGTCATCGGCCGTAAGGAATTACTTTCCAGTCCGCTTGTGCCCTGCTTCAACCGCGCTCCCGTGGAGAACGACCTTGGCGCCGCCCTGCCATACCGATGGAACCTCTGGAGGAATCCGGAATTCAAGGTATCGGCCTTCAAACTTACTTCCGATGACGGCAGCAGCCTGGTGGAGGTAGAGTACGAGCCCATAGGCGGAAAAGCCCCGCTCTCCATATTCTACGAGGTCCGGGCCGACGGTTCTATCTCCGTTGTGGAACGAATGGGCGACGCTCCGGGCGCTCCGGACATGTTCCGCTTCGGTATGGCCTTCGCGATGCCCGGCACGTACGGTGACCTGGACTTCTTCGGCCTTGGCCCCTGGGAAAACTACATAGACCGCAGCAGCGCCTGCCTCCTTGGCCGGTATCGTCAGAAAGTTTCAGACCAGTACCACATGGGCTATGTGCGTACGCAGGAGTCCGGCACCCATACTGGATTGAGATTTTTCAGGGTGCTTGACGCCTCCGGAAACGGCCTTGAAATAGCCTCAGTGGCCGATTTCTCCGCATCGGCACTTCCTTATTCAATTGAGAACCTTGACGTCTCCGCCCCCGAAGGCGACCGCCTGGAAACCAATGCCAACGGCCAGCGCGGCGTACCCCGCCACTCCCTGGAACTTGTTCCCTCCGGCCTTACCTACTTACACGTAGACGCTATCCAGATGGGCGTCGGCAGTGTCAATTCCTGGGGCGCCGAACCCCTTGACCAGTACCACGTAAAGCCCGTCGCCCGCGAGTTCCGCTTTGTCCTGAGCCCCGTGGTGGTGCTATAGGTACCCGTCCTCATTTCAGGCCCATTTTTAAGGATGACCCCACCATTTTGGCCGGGTCGTCCTTGTTTTATGGCCTTTTTTGAGGATGGGGGTGAAAAAACTGCGATGAAACTGCGACTAATAAAAAATCGGTAGAGGTGGTCGGAGTCGTGCCCAACCCATTGCCCAGAATCTGGTTTTTGATTAATACGGGAAATGTTTGTACCTTTATAATCCAGATTACTGTCCTGCAATGAAAAACCTTATCATTTCCTTTTTGCTATTGTGCGTCTGCGCGGTATCCTGCTGCACAAACCAGGAATTCCCAAACCGCGCCGAGGCCATTGCTGCCCAGATTCATAATCCTTCCTCTGAATATGTGATTGTAGCCTGCCATCGCGGTGACTGGCGCAACTGGCCGGAGAATTCCATCCCGGCCATAGAGAGTGTCATCAACATGGGGGCGGATATTGTGGAGATTGACATACACATGACCTCAGACTCCGTTCTGGTACTGTGCCATGACTCCGATGTCAAGCGAACCACCAATTTCCGCAAGGTGTTCCGAGGCGAGCCCGGCAAAAGCGCCAAGGTGGCCGACCTCACGCTCGCTGAGATTAAGTCCCTCAGCCTGAACCGCATGCACCAGGCAGCAGTGATTGACACCCTTCGCATGCCAACCCTTCGGGAGGCACTGGAGTGCACCAGAGACAGGATCTGTGTCAATATCGACAAAGGTTATGACTACTATGATAACGTGCTAGCCATAACTGAGGAACTAGGAGTGACAGGCCAGGTTCTTATCAAAGGAAAGAAGCCCATAGATGTTGTGAAAGCCGACATGGAAGCCCATCCGCACAATATGATGTATATGCCCATTGTGGATATCCAGAAAGAAAAGGGAAAGGCCCTTCTTGAGTCGTACTTGTCGCAGGGTGTAGTGCCTCTGGCCTACGAAGTGTGCTGGCAGAATAATGATGACGATGCTTTCCCGGAAGCCTGCCGCAAGATTCGTGAGCAGGGCTCCAAAATATGGGTGAACACCATATGGGCCAGCCTTTGCGGCGGTGTCGGCAACGATGACGATGCCGCCTATCTGGCCTCCGACCCCGGAAGAGTCTATCAGCAGTACATCGACGCCGGAGTCACAATGATTCAGACCGACCGCCCTGAACTCCTCATAGCCTGGCTAACCAAAACCGGGCGACATGAGTATTGATATACACTCCGTCATCCCCGACCTGATCGGGGATCTTTAACAAAACGTGAAAAAAGTGAAATAAAATTTGTCAGTTAAAAAATTATTTCTACCTTTGCAGTCCCGTTCGTTGAGAACGGGATTTTTTACGAGTTTTTTGACAATACTGAAAGACTAAAAGTACAAGCAAGTACCGGAAGTTGTAACAACAATTTCAAACTTAAACGAGCGTCAGTTTCTTAGGAAACTAGAGTGCCTGGACAAGCTTAGATTTATAAAAAAATATACAATGAAGAGTTTGATCCTGGCTCAGGATGAACGCTAGCGGCAGGCTTAACACATGCAAGTCGAGGGGCAGCGGGTTGTAGCAATACAATGCCGGCGACCGGCGAAAGGGTGAGTAACGCGTGAGCAACGTGCCTTCATCAGGGGGATAGTCGATGGAAACGTCGTGTAATACCCCGTAACACATAGGACCGCATGGTTTTATGTTGAAAGATTTATTGGATGGAGATCGGCTCGCGTACCATTAGGTAGTTGGTAGGGTAACGGCCTACCAAGCCGACGATGGTTAGGGGTTCTGAGAGGAAGGTCCCCCACATTGGAACTGAGACACGGTCCAGACTCCTACGGGAGGCAGCAGTGAGGAATATTGGACAATGGCCGGGAGGCTGATCCAGCCATGCCGCGTGCGGGAGGACGGCCCTATGGGTTGTAAACCGCTTTTGTTGGGGAGCAATAAGTTCTACGTGTAGGATGATGAGAGTACCCAGCGAATAAGCATCGGCTAACTCCGTGCCAGCAGCCGCGGTAATACGGAGGATGCGAGCGTTATCCGGATTTATTGGGTTTAAAGGGTGCGTAGGCGGGTTTTTAAGCGTGAGGTGAAAGCTCGGGGCTCAACCCCGGAACTGCCTCGCGAACTGGGAGCCTGGAATGTCCGTGCCGTGGGAGGAATGTGTGGTGTAGCGGTGAAATGCATAGAGATCACACAGAACACCGATTGCGAAGGCATCTCACGAACGGATGATTGACGCTGAGGCACGAAAGCGTGGGGATCAAACAGGATTAGATACCCTGGTAGTCCACGCAGTAAACGATGATAACTAACCGCTGGTATGTTGTGTATCAGTGGCCAAGCGAAAGCGATAAGTTATCCACCTGGGGAGTACGACCGCAAGGTTGAAACTCAAAGGAATTGACGGGGGCCCGCACAAGCGGAGGAACATGTGGTTTAATTCGATGATACGCGAGG
>JAEEGI010007357.1_pt1 | contig 24673 bp, 23 predicted proteins | sample 8958751 | NCBI WGS metagenome assembly JAEEGI01 (sample SAMN16246545, study PRJNA631951) | gut metagenome | biome: gut microbiome; feature: rumen; material: KS-attached | host: Bos | place: Iran: Karaj | collected 2018-10
AACCATATTTTATAACATCAAGATACAGATAGAGACACTTGGGATAATCCTCACCTATATAATTGAGGAGAGCTTCTTGTTGACTATTATTACATTGACTAATCATAATTTACTACTCTCACTCAATCCATATAATTAGTATATGGCCTGTCTGGGTCAAAAATTATCTGATCGTTTTTCTTACCACGTTCTTCAACAGGGGGGTATTTCATAAATTCACCATATTGAATCTCAAGCAGATTTTTGTAACCACCGGGGACAGGTACTTTTATGGTTTCAAATGGCCACATAATTACCTTTTCAAAGTCCACAACGGGATAAATTGATTGTTCTTTCCTCAATATAGTCATTACTGAAATAGCATAGTAGTCCGAGCCGTGGTATTGTGGGTTGGATGCAATTCTGTGTATCTCCTCCCATTCATTCAGTGGATTGTCCGTTGGATATTTCGCAATCTTTTCAAGCTGAGTATCATCCAAGTTATCACAACCTCTTTTCATCCAACTCGAGCAACGCATGATGTGATCTGTGATTTTAGCTCTATCTTCATCGAATTTTAAAGGGTCACAATAGTCCAATGGAAAAATATCAATCGGAACTCCTTTTTTGAATGGTTTATTTTTGAATATTTTAGGGACAAACGATGTTTCTAAATTCATGAGTGCTATTGATGAGTAATAGCAGCTGGGGTCTGTGTATGGGGTTCTAAGAAAATAAGGATACTCAAGTTCTTTCGGTGCTATTTCCATCAGTTTATTATAATCTTCTCTGGGCATAGCCACATCCAAGTCATCATCCCAAGGTATAAACCCATTGTGACGTATCGCTCCCAACAACATACCACTATTAGCGAAATACCTTAACCCATGCTCATCACAAAGTTCTGCCAAAGTCATAAATAAATCAAGTTGTATTGCCCAATTCATTTTCATATATGCAGGAATATGATAGTCGCACTTCACCTCATCTTTAAAGAAATCCTCACCGAGGATTGCCTTCATGTCGTGTTTCATTATTGCAACCATACGCAATACATTTTATGAAGTTTCTTTTATTTATGCGGATAATTCATGAACTTGCACACTGGTTTTTCTATATCCATCAACACTGCTCCAAGCGACATGCCGGTACCAAAGGCTGCGAACATTACTTTCTTAGTCGTCTTGCCGTCGGCAAACATTTCTTCGTTATGTTCGCACAATGTCACAGGGATGGTTGCACTGCTGGAGTTTCCGTATTTGGGTACGATGTCGTTGAATAGCCTCTGTTCGGTCACCTCCAAACGTTGGGCAAGTTTCTTCAGTGTGAAACTGCTCGATTGGTGGCAGACAAAATAATCAATGTCATCCATCTTGTCGCCCGACTTGGCCAAAAGTTCTTCCATCATCACCGGGGTCATATTGATGATGATATTGAAAACCAAATCACCTTGCATCACCAGATGCTGCTTGCCCCGCCAGTTGCCAAACTCGTCCTCTTCTTCCTTAGTTGTCTCAGGAGTAATCGGCATTCGCGTGCCACCGGCAGGAATATAAACCGCAAAGGCATCCTTGCCGTCATTCTTCAGCGAACACCAAACTGGCTTGTCATCACTCGTGTTCTCAATTAGACTTACCGTTACAGCGTCTCCATTAATAGGACGACTTGCCCTGTCTCGTGTTGAAATACGAGTAGTCAACATATCACCTGAAATAAGAAGAGCTTTCTTGTTTTCCAAAGAATTCAGTGTCATAAAGGCATATGTCAATCCAACAATATAGCCACAGCAACCTTGAGAAATATCAATACAAACAGTATCTTCATCAAAATCGAATTTGCCTTGAACGATATTAGAAATAGGCGGAATAAAGTGGTCTGGGGATGTGGTGGTAACAATGATAGCTCCTATTTCACTTTCCTTGAAAACACCATCTTTTAGCATCTGTTCAACGGCATAAATGGCATAGTCGCCGACGGTCTCGCCTTCTTGGGCAACTCTCCTCGTGCCAAAGCCCATCACTTTTTTTAGCTTTTTCATCTGGGCTTCGGTAAAAGTATAATTACCTGCCTCATCCATAAAGTCCACTTCTTTTGTAGGCAGAACAGAATAGACTGCACTTATTTTTTTACCTTTAAACTTTGCTAACATATCTTATTTCCTGTTTTTTTCAATGGTTTTATAAATAGCATCTATGTCACAGAAATTTTCCGGCAATACATCAGCACCAGCAATAGCAACGCCCATTTCAGTTTCAATAGAATCGATAAGGCTTACCATGTCAAATGAATCCAGCATACCTTCTTCAATAAAGTTCACGCCTTCTTGGGTAAAATCGAACTCCGGACGGAGTTCTGTCAAAATCTTGATAATCTGTTCTTTCACTGTTAATACTATTTAATTGATTTATATTGCTCTATAATAAGTTTCCCGTCTGAAAATAACAAAGCTGGCTTGTCAGTATCTATCGTTTTTTCACTATCTTTGGATACATGAGCCCGATAAATAATTAAATCGCCAAAACGAGCACCAAAATAAGGAAGAGAAACACCACGCACCAAATTGTAAGCGTCATGCACACTTCCTTCTAAATTTATCTGACATTGTTCTAATTTTAGTTTTCCATAATAGCTGCCTTCAAGATGTCGCTGAACTGTAACGTGGCGATTGCATACAATATTGTCAATAGCTTCCACCATGATGGTTTTGTAATGCTCCATCCACACCTTTTGCAAATCGCTCACATACATATCGTCGACCAACGGGAATCGCCTCTGAACGATAATGTCACCAGTGTCAGTACCTTCATCAATATAATGTACTGTGATACCAGCTTCTTTATCGCCATTGATTATTGGCCAATGTTGAGGAGCCATACCACGATAGTAAGGTAGAAGTGACGGATGCAGGTTAATAAAGCCCAGTCTTGGTATCGAAAGAATCGGATCTTTGATTAATTTCTCAAAGTGTGAGATGACGCACAAATCGGGTTGCAATTGTCTAACCGCTTCATAAACCTCTTCGGAGTTAATCTTCTTTGCTCTCAACAATGGTACCTGAAGCAACTTGCACACACCTTCAAGTCGTTTGTATATGAGGTTATCATAATATGGGGTTACAACAAGTCCTATCTGATGGCCTGCTTCCGCAAGCGAACGGAGTATGATGCAACTGAAAGCATCCTCACCCCAAAAAACTATTTTCAACTTGGAATTTGACATTATTCTTCAACCAATTTGCTATAGTAAAGACGGTCGATCTTGCCGTTGGTGTTACGTCTCAACTCTGGTAAGTGGTGATAGACTACTGGAATCATATACTTAGGCAGGGTGTTACCGATGGACTTGCGGAAGTCGGCAGCGGTGAGTTCGTTCTCAGCCTCATAGTAAAGCGTAATCTCCTTGCGCTGGTGGTTATACACAACACAGCCATTCTTCACCAACTTCAGCGTATTGATAATGACATGCTCAATCTCTCCCAACTCAATGCGATAGCCCATGTGTTTGATCAGACTGTCCTTGCGGCCTTTGAACACAATCTCGCCACGGTCGTTGATAAACACCAGGTCGCCTGTGCGGTAGATGGTTTCGGGGTAGCTGTGGTTCAACGGGTTCTGTACAAATGCGGCAGCGGTCTTCTCGGGGTTGTTGTAATAGCCCATAGCCAAAGAAGTACCACGGATGCAAAGCTCTCCTTCCTTGTTAGCCTCGGTGATATTCTGGTTGTTCTCGTCGAGAATCAGGATGTCGGTGTTGCGGAATGGCTTGCCAATCGGGATGGGCTCATCGTCGGCAATTTCGCGTTCCACGGTATAATACACACAATCGAGCGTAATCTCAATGGGACCATAGAAGTTGGCAAAGGTGGTCTGAGGAAGACTGCGACGCCATACATTGAACTGTTTGGTGGGGAACACCTCTCCAGCAAACCAGCAGAGTCTCAGACTTGGCAAAGGCACTTGCTGCAACAGACCCATATTGGCGATATTCACCATGATTGTGGGCACCCAGAAGATATAGCTCACACCATGCTGCTGCATCAACTGGAGAATCTTCACAGGAAATGCAGAGAATGTGTCGGGAATGACTACAATACTTGCACCTTTCCCCATTAACAGGCACATCTCATAACTCCAGATATCAAACACCACAGGAGACAACGACCCGATGACATCGTTTTCGGTGAAACCATATTCCTCAAAAGTCTGAGCCATGAAATCAATGAAGCTCTTGTGGTTCAGAACTACACCTTTGGGGGTACCTGTCGAGCCGCTGGTGTTGATAATACAATACGGGTCAGTATCGATAATGTCGCTGTTTCGATTCAGGAACCACTCCGATGCAGGAGCCTGAGCACACTCATCCTGTTCATCCAAATCAATCACCTTAACATTATTGCCTGTTATCGGCTCAATTATGGATTTGTATTTGCCAGTCGTGATGACAGCCTCCGGCTGAATCAATGCCAGAATGTTACCCAATCTCTCAGCCGGGTTTTTGACATCAAGATTCATATACACATTGCCACTACAAGTGATGGCAATATCTGCAATTGCCGCCTCAGCACTTTTGGGCATAAATACGGCCACAGGACGATTCTTACATTGGCAAACACCCACGATTACGTTGGCCAACCGGCGCACCTTTACATCAAGTTCTCCGAAAGACAGCCGTCTCTCACCATCAATTATGGCTATTCTATCTGAGTACCTGCCAACGGTGTCTATAAAGAATTCAATCAGATTAATTTTCATCGCGATTCCACAAACTTAAACATTCAGTCAAAAAGAGCCCAGCCACTCACTCCATACTATTGGTTTTCAATTAAGCAAGTATCCTCCATCTATCACAAGGTTGATACCCGTCACCCACGAAGAAGCATCTGAAAGAAGATAGATTGCACCGTTGGCTATATCCTCTGGAGTTCCCAGTCTTTTCAAGGGATATTTATCCTGCATAATATCCATGTGATACTCTTCCCCCGCTTTCGCATTGGCAAGACTCAAAATATTGGTAGGAACTAATCCAGGATTAATACTATTAACACGGATGCCTTGTGATGCCAACTCCAATGCCGCGCCCTTCATAAAGCCATTCACAGCTCCCTTGGTGGCACAGTACGAGGTGTCCCCCTTGCTTCCGACAAAAGCACCGGTCACAGCCGAGATGAACACGACCGAAGAACCCCGTTTCAGTTTCTTACGTCTGACCAGCATGGAAAGAAGCATCATTGTCGAGATGGCATTGACGTTAAAAATCTCCTCAACACCTTCCCTGTCAAAATGCTTTATCGGGGTAACCTTGGGAATGCCCGCACTGTTCACCCATCCCTGCAGCTCAGGCAACGTATCTGCCAGTCTCTGCAGTTCATCTTGGTTCGACAAATCTGCCACGAACAACTCATGCGAACGACCCTCCATCATCGAGAGGGTCTCCTCCAAACGTTCCCTGTTCCGTCCATTAAGGAGAACCCGGCCTCCCATCTTGGAGCATGCAATTGCAATACCCCTCCCGATGCCGGATGACGCACCTGTCACCAAGACTGTTTTCCCTTCGAGGGAAAAGGGTGTTTCCATTACAAACTTTCTATAAAATGGGCAAGTTCCTCTATAGTGGTGTGCTTGCGCAAGTCAGCTCCAGTGATAGTCTTTCCATACACCTCATCAACCATAGAGACCAACGAGAGAGCCGTCAACGAGTTCCACTCGGCAAGGGTTTTGTAATCAGTTTGGGGGGTGAAAACATCCATAGGGGTTTCATCAAATTCACCCGCAAAGTTTTCAATAAATTCTTTAATGTCCATATCAATTTTTATTGAGGAATAACTTTATAATTCTTTATCTTACCAGAATATTGGGGCACATCGAGCAAAGATTGGACCTTCAACTCCGAGCACATCCTTTGTACGATTTTTTCAAGCGTGTCATCCGTACCCACCTCGTAAAATTCAGTCACGCCGTCCTTGACCATGTTATACGTCATACTTGTCCATAGAACGGGATGAGTGATATGCTGTACAAGATTGTCCTTAATCTCCTCTGGATTCAGATGCGGCAAGGCATCCACACACTGATAAATGGGGATAGCAGGTTCATTGAAATGAGTGGCCCGGATAATGTCACCTAATTCTTCCCTTGCCTCGTCCATATAAGGCGTATGGAAGCTCCCACTGATGGCTAATGGGACAGCCTTCTTGGCACCTTCGTTTTTAAATGCCTTGCATGCCATCCGAACAGCCTTACGGCTTCCAGAAATAACCACCTGTCCCGGACCATTGAAATTGGCAAAATACAGAGGCTCACCCGTCTCATCCCAAATCTCTTTGATACGTCTCTCCACATACTCATCCGGCAAGCCTATCACAGCTCCCATTCCTGTAGGATATTTATCGCAAGCCTTCTGACCAATCAATGCCCTGTTAAGAACAAGATTCAGTCCATCCTCAAAGCTGATAGTGCCATTAATCACCAACGCGGCAAACTCACCCAAAGAATGCCCTGCAACAACATCTGGTACCACATCATCCTGGCATAAAGCCAAAGCCACTTCATATACAAAAACCGCCGGCTGTGTGTTCTTCGTTTCCATCAGTTCCTGCTCAGTTCCATAGAACATCACATCGGTGATTCTACGACCCAAGAACTCATTCGCCCTCTCAAACAGCTCTTTGGCTTTTGGGAATTGCTCATACAGATCCTTCCCCATGCCCTCTTTCTGACAGCCTTGACCTGGAAATATCAGTGCTCTCATTTTGCTGCTTTTCTCAATTGTTTCAAACGACGGATAACACTCTGCATCTCATAGTCACCGGCTTCCTTGTGTGCGAAATACTCCTCCTTCAGAATCGCCGCATAACTGACATCATAGAAACGTCCATTCTTATAGGCTGCCCGACGGAATACACCTTCGCGAGTCATAAACATCAGACCTTCCACCATATTGCTTACCTTATGTCCCAGCAAAGACTGACCATACAACCGGTTCAGGCCTAATCGCTCAAATGCATACTCAAACATAAAGAGAACCGTCTCTACCCACGCGAACCCATCCCTATAATCTGGATCTCCTATTACGATTGCGCCGGTCTCAGCAGAGCTATTTATATAATGGATATTCGTCAGACATGCCCAGCCAATCATGTGGTTGGTTTCCTTTGAACAAATCGCCCAAAAAGCGGAATACGGATGATGTCTCATATGTGACCTTACCCATTCCAAGTCCTCTTCATAGCATGTCCTTTTATTCAATCCAACAGATAATGCATTCAACACATCGTCATTTTTCCATTGATGGATTAGTTGTGCATCCTCCTCCTCAAATGCTCTGAAATAAACTGTCTTCTCCATGTCAAATTATAGCGCGTTCTATTAATTGCTTGCAATTATAGTCTTTAATTCTTACTAAATTCAAAATATGGAATATGCAAATTCTCTAATTCTCAAATTCTTGATAAAAAAGCCCCCTTATTAAAGAACCATTTTGCCATTGTCCGATTGATACAGGAAATACCCATTACGGTCTGCATTGCTCTTAGCCTCAACAAGCGGTGCATCATCTATCTCGTATTCCACTATCTCAGGATGCTTCGCATGGTCACGGATCACATTACCAATCCTTGGAGCAAGCGAACTGTAAAAATACACTCCAGCATAATGTGATTCCTGAATGCAAGGAATAGCAAACCTCCCTGTTGCCAATTCAATCGCACCTTTCACCATATCATACCCAGTAGACAACCTGACTAAATCCGAAGATATATAATCACCGCCCATTCTTGCCCCTATCTCAATAATATACAGCTCACCTCTTGAATTGAGTTTTATCTCGGTATGACTTGGGGAATTCTCAATCTTCAACGCAGTCAGTGCTTTCTCAACAGTCTCTTTAATGCAGTTAGCCTGCTCCAATGTAATGTCGGCTGGCTGATGGTGCTGCATCTCGATAAAATGTGGAGCCCCGCTGGTCACCTTGTCTGTTATCTGTAAAATATAGTGTTTCCCATTATGACTCAACGCCTCTACACTAAACTCTCGTCCATCAATAAATTCCTCCACAATCACTCTGCCGGTTCGGGAACACTCTGCTGCCACACTATACGCAGCCTCTCTACCCTCCGGAACCTCTACTTTTGTAATACCCTGACTTCCTCCACTATCTACCGGTTTTACAATAACCGGATAATTAACACACATGTCATTGAGTTCCTCTTTGCTCTGAATCAAGTGATACTCGGGAGTGGGAATCCCATTCTTTTCAAAAGCCTGCCTTTGGGCGAATTTAGTTTCTGTTAGCCTGATGCATTCCTCCGTATTGCTCACCAAGCCCATAGCCTGGGCAACATAGACTACTGTCGGCAGCGCCGACTCCAAGCTAAAAGAGGTAATCCCGTCAATCTTTTCTTCCCGACACACACGCAATACCTCATCTTTCTCTTTAAAAGATATGGGATAGAACTTGTCGCAATACTGTTTGCAAACTGCTCCCTCTGCCCAGGCAATGCCAATCACATAATAGCCAAGGGCCTTGGCCCGTCTATAAAACGGGATAAGGGGCACATTAGCACCTATCACTGCCAGTCTAACCATTGTAGTGATGCTTTATTCCTCTTACAATCTTCTCCATATCAGCCTCGTCATACCGCTGATCAATGGGGATGGACAAGATATGGCTATAAATATACTTGATTGTGTCATTAATCAACACATCTTCTACACCCAAAGGCCATATCACAGGTAGATAAATATGTTCTTTTGCAAGAGCGCGCTGCAATTCAGACCTGTCATCAACATAAATCGAAAAGTACAACGGGGCAGAAGAGACCTCATTCATGTCCTCACAAAGAATCTTACATTCTTTCACCCCACTCAAACCATTGAGCAAAACACGATAATTGCTCATTCTCTTTTCCTGACACTGATGCCAATCACTCCGACGCAATAAATCCTGCGAAAAAGCAGACATCCCATGTGGGGTGATATGATAGTCTATCATCTTCTCCGCCATCTTATTCATCCGGATAGAGATAGCTTTCAACTCCTCATCACTTGTCCTGTAATATCTTCCCCTCAAGTACATGGCATCCCGCTGAAGCGACACAAAGTCATCATATTCTTCTTTTGCAGAATAACAGTCCCTAGAGGACTCTACTGACCAAAGATAACCACCGTCTGGAATGGCAAACCACTTTCTATAGCTGCCCACATAATAATCGACACACGAAAGTCTCTGAGTCGAAAAGATACATTGAGTCTTGTCAAGAACAACCTTACACCCTAATCCATGCAGCCTCTCCAGCATATTGATTTCCGATTCATTGAGGTCCTTTCCGTAATATGGATGCACAACAATCAATGACGGCTTGTGCTTCTCATACATTTTCTCCACCGCACGGGTATCAATTCTCAACTGAAAATCCACTGGATAATATAGGCAAGTCCAACCCAGTTCTACAAAAGGTATGATGACCGTATCACAGGTGTATGCGGGAATTAGCACTTTCTTTTCACTTGCGCCGAGCCTTTCTCCAACAGCATACAACGCCTCCCGGCATAGGGAGAAGAGAGTCAAGTCCTCTTGCAACTCATGCTGCGGACAGGATTGGGACTCGACCAAATCCTCATCATACAAAGGCATCAGGCTTCCTATATCTTTCATCTTACAACAACCTTTAGCCATGAAGTGATATCGTCCATAGCCTTGTTCATTCCCTCATCACTCTCGAAATTCAACACCAAGGTACCTATTGCCCTGTTTGCGCCTTCGAAAGGCAATACCTTTCCATTGAGTTCCACCCACAAATCCTCCTCCACAACAGTAGCAGGCAGCGAATCGTCTATCTTGATACCTTCAAGGAAACCCTCCTTGTCGGCATGCAGAATTACCTCAGCCCAATGTCCTCGACAAGGACGTTGCACCACCTCCGGGACAGAATCGCCAACAATGTAACGGGTCATTGCCGTAATCATGTCCACACCTGTTACATATCGCAACATCTCGCACAAGCGGTTGCCTCCACCTCTGGGGGTCAACTCCATAATATAGGGCTTCCCGTTGGTTCCTATCCGAGTCTCGATATTATAGACATTCGTCTTCATACCCAAAAGGGTTATCAGACGCTGTATTTCTGATGTCAGATATTGTTCCTGCTCCTTCGTAAAGGTTGACGGCCAACTATAGGCGGCAGGAGTATATGGGTTGAAGGCATTCCTGTCGAAATGCTGCGAATTAAAATTGACAAAGCACAGCTTCCCGTCAATCGAGAAACAGTCAGTGTCGGAAGAGCAGCCCTGCTTCTCAATGAAATCCTCAATGATAATATGACCGGATATAGACTTCTCGAAAGCATACCTTACAGCCACATCCAACTGTTCTTTCGTATCTACACGCGACACACCTTTTGAACCAGCAGAATCAGTAGGTTTCACGATGACGGGATAGTCAAACATATCGCTGTCAGCCAACGCATCAGCCAACGACGAATACCCTTTTGCCTTGGGAACATTAAACCCATTCTCTGCCAAGAATGCTCTGAACCGGTCTTTATTCTGGAGGATGCATACCGATTCGTATGGACCAAACGACGGCAGTCCCATCTTCTCCTGCACATAAGCGGCACTCACCACTCCCGGATCGACACCGAAAGACATGATGCCGTCGATGTGCTTCTCCTGTGCCACCTTCAAAACAGCCTCTTTGTCGATGATACTCACATTGGCGTACTCGTCGCTGTATTTATGGGCCACATTCCCGGGGATATAATCTGCCGTAATCACGTAATATTCCTCTTTGTGCGCCGCCTCGATAACGGGTACAAGGTAACGAATACCGCCAAGAAGCATCAACCGTTTCTGCATCTTACCGTCTTACTAGTTCAATTATTCTGTCAACATCCTCTTCGCTCAGCTCGTGATGCATCGGGAGGCAAATCACCTCATTGGCGATTCTTGTTGCCACAGGGAGGTTTTCCGGTGCCGCCGATGGCAACCCGCGATAGGTGCTGAAATTGCTTATCAAAGGATAGAAATAACGGCGTCCCAAAATGCCATTATCTCTCATCTTAAAGTACAACTCATCACGTGTCATGCCGTACTCCTCGGCATTGACAAATATCGGGAAATAGCTGTAGTTATGGCGTACACCCACCATGTCGTCAAAGAATCTGATGCCATCCACACCTCTCAATGCCTCACGATACCTGATGGCCACCTGATGTCTTTTCTCTATGGCTTCGTCCACCTGTTTCAGATTCAAAAGTCCATATACCGCGCGGACTTCGTCCATCTTGCTGTTGATGCCTGGAGCCACAACCTCCGTCTCGCCAGCAAAGCCGAAGTTTTTCAGATAGTCGATTCTCTTCTTGGTCTGCTCATCATGCATCACCATCGCGCCTCCCTCAATCGTATTGTAGACCTTTGTAGCATGGAAGCTCAACGTTGACATATCACCCATTTCGAGCACACTCCTGCCGTTTACCTCTACACCAAAAGCATGGGCGGCATCGTATATCACCCGCAATCCGTACTTGTCGGCTATAGCCTGAATACGTTCCATATCGCACGGCTTGCCATAGCAGTGAACCGGCATAATGGCTGTGGTCTTGGGGGTGATGGCCGCCTCTATTTTATCGGGGTCAATACCGCAATTGGAGGGGTCAATATCCACAAACACCGGCTTGCACCCGTTCCACCAAATGGCATGAGTGGTAGCAACAAAACTGTAGGGGGTGGTTATCACCTCGCCCGTGATGCGCAAAGCCTGCAACGCCGTCAGCAACGGCAGCGTACCATTGGTGAAAAGACTGATATAAGGCACTTTCAAATACTCGCACAAAGCCTGTTCCAGTCGTCTGTGAAACTGCCCGTTATTGGTAATCCATTTGCTGTCCCAAACTTCCTTCAACAGCAACTCAAATTCCTCTCTGTCAGGGAGCAGCGGTGATGTGACGGTTATCTGTTTGTCAACCATTTTTCTATTTTTATTTCTAACTTCATTAAAGAACTCTTGTCATACCATTTAAAAAATGGTTTTTCTAAGATGATTATTCGCAACTGGTCGACAAGATTACACACTACAAAGACACTAATAACAACAACCAAACTGAATAAAAGAAGTTTACCCATCGGTAGAGTTGCATGCCCAATGCAATCCACAACGTCACACCATAACCATTTACGCATAGCATTGGAATTAGCGTGTATCAGTAATACACCAAATGTAGATCCACCTATCACATTAATAATCTTACTTTGTTTAATATTTACATTCTTTATCCAAATGAAGGAACTAATAGCCACTAAGACTGCAAATATTTTATTACTGTCGTCCACAAAATGGTAACAGTCTTGGCCAATCATCCACATAACAATTACACTCGTTATTGCCATAATAATAAACAATATTGTCAAGCCCCCCCAAATACTACGCCTTTTGAAAAATGGATGTGGATATAATCTTATAAATGACGCTGCAAAAAACAAAACAGCAAACCAAGTCACATAATTTAAAGAAACATGAAAAGTTGGAATAGACCCTAAAACCGAGTAACAACCTAAAAGCAGAAGCAAAAGCAACATGTGCTGCTTCTTTGTCATATTTTTTACAAGAATGCTTAGAAATGGTATAGTCAAATAAAACACCAAGAAACAGCTAACAAAATTGGACGCAATTCCCCATACTGGCATTAGTAGCATTACTATCCTCTTAGCCGAAAAATATTCAAATCCAAAAACAAGAAAGACAATATATATCAAAATGTTATACAGATATATTTCCGACAATAATTTTAGGTATTTCTTTACTGTTATTTTACTTGTACACATATAGTATCCAGTAATCATCATAAAACAGTTTATGCCCGTTTTTCCCCACATTCCAAACAATAACAGCAATAATCTTTTAATACCATTTGCCTGATTATCTAATGGACCACCCGTATCTATCATACCAGAATTCACTACATAATGATGTGCCACTATCATCAACATACAAATGATACGGTATAATTCAAGATTTGAATCCCTTTTCGTTTTTATCGCCCTATTGTCCATATAGAAACACTATATTCTCAACTAATCAACACAATTCTCATTCCTTTATCCTTCCTGAAGCGAACTTGTAGTCATAGCTGTGTGAACCTTCAGCGCGGAAGTCGTCGTGGTAGCGGCGCAGCACTTCTTTGAACACTTCGTCGTATTTCGGGATGAAGAGGTCGTCTTTTGCCTCCAGGTGTTCGATTATCTCTTTGGCCAAACCGGTTGTCAGACTCAGGTCGTTCTTGCCAGAGTTAAAAGCTGTCCCCGGAATACTTCCAGGGGATACGTTCAGTATCCGGTTTTCCGACCCGTTCTTCTCCAGCTCGACATTCACGCTTTCGATGAATATTTTCAAGGCAGCCTTTGTGGCACCATATACAGCAAAAAACGGTGAGGTCATAAACCCCGCAATGCTCACCATCACCCCACAATAGAAATTCTGCGCGGATTCCAATCTGTTATAGAATCTTTTCACCAATCGCATCACGGGAATGGTGTTTACGTTGAACGAGTCTTTGATATGGTGTTCGGGGATGTCGCGGAACAGGCTCAACCGGCCGAAACCCGCCGTTATCATCAAAGCGTCAATATCAGTAAAACGGTCGAAGTAAGAGTAGTCATCTGATGTCAAATCGAACTGGAAAGATTCTATCTTGGTATGACAATAATCCGGAACAAGCGCGGCTTTATCCACTACATAAACCTTCTCAACTTCCTGGCGGTTTGCCATCTCTTGGGCTATTGCAAGTCCGATGCCGTTGGCTCCACCTACAACTAGAATCCTCTTTATCATATCCATGTTATGTTGATGCCTTGGTTATACTGCCCGATAATGTCGGCAATAGCAATACTTTCGCGGCGACGGAGTTTGTAGCAGCTGCGACGACCGTTTACTATCATAGATATAAACTCTTGTATCTCGTAGCGCAGACCTTCGCCGTCGTAGCTGTAGAAGTATTTCTTGTTCTTGGTCTGGTCTTCGTACCGTACCTCGAAAAAGTCTGTCAGCCACCACGGTGCAGGGACATACACATAGCCTTTGGTGCCGGAAATAACCAAGTCGCCTTCGGTTTTCACTCCCACACCCAACGTAATGGACGAAGTAGCATGCGGGAAATTGACTATCACTTTGGTATAGACATCAACTCCTCCTTCCTTCTTGGAAAAGAATGCCGCTTGAGAAAAGTCCCTGCCCAAAATCTTGATGATGGCCATCAGTGTAATAGAGGCATGTTCATTCACTGCCCCTCCCGCCTGCGTCGCATCCAGCTCTCGTGTCGGAGCATTTACCATCTTTGACAGCGACGCCCTTACATCCACTACATCACCCACAATGCCGCTCTTGACGAGGGTAACGATGTGGTTGAATGCAGGGCAATAGGCTGTTTTATTAGCCTCAAGGAGCACAAGATTCTTTGCTTCGGCCAGTTCGTACAGTTCACGTGCTTCATCGCCTGAAAGTACGAGGGGAATTTCGCACAGCACGTGTTTTCCGGCTTGCAGAGCCTGTTTAGCGTAGGCATAATGTGTTAGGTGCGGCGATGCGATATATACGGCCTCTACGTTATCGAGCATGGTCTCGTAGCTGTCGCAGGGCTGCAAGCCAAACTGCTGGGCAAAGGCGGCGGCTTCGTGGCTGTCGGGGTTGAACACCGCCGACACTTGGGCGCCGTTCACCATGCATGCTTCAGGTACGAAACGCCGTGCGATACGTCCTGAACCGACAATCCCTATCCTGTATATGTCTTGAGACTCCTCCCTCAGTTGTGTAGAGGAGATACCCTCGGTGCGGGGGAGATAGACTACTTTGCAGTATTCGTTGAGGTAGTCGAACTTACCTTCCCAGTCAGAGCCTATGGCGAAGATGTCAACGTTATACCTCTGGATGTCGTCGATTTTCTGTCCCAGATAATCTTCAATAATCACCTCGTCGGCATAGCCTGTGGCTTTTACCGCCTCAACACGTTCCAGAACATTGTTGCGCACATTCAGTTTGCCTCGCCCCTTGTCGAAGCTGTCGGAGGTGACCCCAACAATCAGGTAGTCGCCTAATGCCTTGGCTCGACGCAGGAGGTTGATATGCCCCTGGTGCAGGAGGTCGTATGTTCCGTAGGTGATTACTCGTGTCATTTTTTCAAAGATTCTTGGTAGAGTTCGTGGAAGTAGAAAGCGCCGCGGGTGAATTCATGACCGGGCCAGAATTTGCGCTTGACGAGGGTCTTGCGCATACGAGGATAAAGCCCCAACATGATGCAGACATACCAGAGTTTGTCACGGAAGCGCGACTTGTGGCCTTTGCCACCCCAGAACATTTCTTTGTTGATTTCGGGGAATGTATCATGCCACATTTTTCGGTATTTTTTTTCTCCCACCAAAGGCAGCAAGTAGTTTCTTGCATTTATTTTAATGGTATATAATGCAGCAGCATATTTATCAGCACATCCTTTCTTTCTAAGGAAATCATCAATCAACTGCATATTCTCTGAATATTCCTCATAATTCCTCACCAAATGAGCCTTGTCTATGCCGTTGGTTAGAGAGTTCGGATTAAAACAATAATGGTGTAACGGGACCTGAATGTATTCTACAGTTTTAGCGTAATAAGCTACACAAGTGCTCAACACAGGGTCCTCACCATAATTTCTTATTGCCCATACGATTTCATTATCTGTAAAAATCGACCTTTTGATTAGTTTGACCCATAGATATGACATTACCCAGCGAAAGATTATCGCATCGCGGTAGTTCATTCGTTTATTTATCGCCACAGGTGATACCGTTGGAGACACCTTTACGTCGTTGGGCTTGTGCTCATAGAAATCATACAGAACGATGTCTGCACCAGTCTCCACAGCTTTAGCGTATGCCAATTCTGCCAGTTTCGGTTCTGAATAATCATCCCCGTCAATGAAAATAACATAATCTCCTGTCGCGACCTCAACTCCTGTCCTGCGGGTGGGAGCAATACCCTTATTCCGCTCATGCCTTACAATCTTTACTTGCGGCATCCTTTCGGGGTAGTCCTCCATCACCCAGCGGACAATATCCCCACTGTCATCTGGAGAGGCATCATCCACAAAGATAAACTCCAAGTCTTTTTCGGTCTGCTCAAACAAACTTCTCGCACACTGCTCGATATACGCGGCAGCATTATACATTGCCACGATGAAGCTGACCTTTGCTCGGCTCATTTCTTTAGACTATCTCTTTTCAAAGACTCTTGATAGAGTTCGTGGAAGTAGAAGGCGCCGCGGGCGAATTCATGACCGGGCCAAAACTTTCGTTTAACAAGGGTTTTTCTCATGCGTGGATACAAACCCAAACCAATGCAGACATACCAGAGCTTGTCGCGGAAGCGTGACTTGTGGCCTTTTCCGCCCCAAAACATTTCCTTATTGATTTCGGGGAAACTTTTGAACCACATTCTTCTATATTTTCGCTCCCCAACCAATGGCAGCAGGTGGTTTCGAACATTCATTTTGCTGGTGTACAACCCTGCGGCATAATAGTCGGACACGCCCTTCTTGGTGAGAAAATCATCTATCACCCGCATATTATCCATGTAATCACTATAGTTCTTCAACAAATGAGCTTTGTCAATGGAGTTGGTGATTGACTGAGGATTATACCTATAATGATACAATGGGGTTTGCAAATACTCCGCTTTTTTTGCGTAGTATGCCACAGAAATGCTGAGCACAACGTCCTCGCCATAGGACTTCACCGCCCATGCGATGTCGTTGGTTGTTAAGATGTCCCTCTTTATCATTTTGCAGGTGAGGTATGGCAACACCCATCGGAGAATGATGGCGTCGTTGAATTTCATATTCTGTTGTATGGCTATGGGAGACACAGCCTGAACCACTTGCACCCCGTCTTTAGAATAGCCATATAGGTCGTATAGAACCATATCGGCGTCAGTCTCCGATGCTTTTCCATAAGCCAACTCAGCTAACATAGGCTCAACATAGTCGTCACCATCGATAAAGGTAACATACTCGCCTGTTGCAGCGGACAAACCGTCGCGTCGTGTTTCTATGATTTTCTTGTTCTGCTCATGTCTCACAATCTTCACCTGCGGCACCCTTTCGGGGTATTCCCCCATCACCCGGCTGACAATCTCCGTACAATTGTCCGGAGAAGCATCATCCACAAAGATAAACTCCAAGTCTTTTTCGGTCTGCTCAAACAGACTCCTTGCACACTGCTCGATATACTCGGCAACATTATACATTGCCACGATAAAACTTACTTTAGCACTCATTCTTTTCTGATTCAAATGGATTCCTAAATATCATATTTGCCTTAAAATCTCCCTCCAGTTTTATGCCCATCACCACAGATAGTTTATCCATCCACACAGCGGCTCTTTTAAATCCAAACACATGTCCTAAACAGAGATACATGACTGCAGCCCAATATTTTCTGCAATAGCGCGGATGTTTCCTATAATGCGGTATAGCCATACAGCGGGACAGGCAATAACGACCTTCAGCCACCTTACCTGCTTTGAAATACTTGTCAGCGTATAAGAAATATCTGTCCGACACAGCTGTAGACATCACGTTGTACTTTTTGCCATACTTGGCCTCTATCAGCTCGTAAATTGAGTCCAACACATAAACTGTTTCCGTCAGATTAGACGTTCTGGCCAGTCTGGCACAGGACAACCTGTTATCCGCAATATAGGAACGGTATCCGTAAATCGCACCGGGACGATAGACAAACTTCACTCCAGTCAACGACATGGTTACATGCAGCATATGTTCCTGATGGTCTCTCAAGCTGACATCAAATCCACCCACTTGCAAGAGATTCTTTCTTCGATGAAGTGGGCAGGTAGTGACCATATACCAATATCTAAACATCCATTGGTCCTGACTATCATTTAGCTTTTGCAGCAACTCCTCGTCAAGAACATGGTGGTAAAACACCTTCCCGTTCTCGTCCATGAAATCGAAATCCCCAAACACCTCCTCGTTGTCTGCCAGCGAAGCCATCTGCTCAACTTGGGTCGTCAATGCATCCGGATAAAGTACGTCGTCAGAGTCCAAAAACTTAATATATTCCCCTTTCGATTCGTACAAACCTCTGTTGCGTGCCACGTTTGCCCCTTGATTCATCTGTGTGAAAACGTGTAGCCTAGGGTCGTCGAAAGACTTTACCAACTCGAGCGAGTTATCCTTGCTTCCATCGTCAATCACCAGCAACTCAAAATTCTGATATGTCTGGTTCAATACCGATGCAACTGCCTCTTTTACATATTTCGAAGCATTATACACCGGCATAATGACACTGACCAACGGACTATTCATCTTCTTTTTCCTTCTACACAAGATACTACCAAATCGACTTCTCTTCCGGGGCGGCATCGGCTATCTTCTCCACCAATGCTGCGGGGACGGCAGCTGTAGCAACGGCTATCAAGCCCTCCAGTTGTACTATCACCCGCTTCTCGTGTTTGCCGCCAATCTGAAGGAACACACCTTCCACCCCAACAAACGGGCCTCCTATCACCCTCACACGGTCGCCCTTGCTAAAGTTCAGCTTGGCTGGGTCAAGGTAAACAATTCTTTCTTCCTTGTTGCCCGAAACACGGATGAAACTCTCCATGTCGCTGTCGCGCACGACAACAGGCACCAGCAGACCTTCCTCCATTCGCGACATAGTGCGCAAAGCAATCAGCCGCCGGGTTATCTGAAACAGCATCTCCCTCTCGATGTGCACAAACAGGTATCCCGTCAGCACACTCCTCTGCACCCACACAAAACGTCCGTGCCTGTCCTTTTGGCGAACCTTCTCGGTCGGCACGAAACATTCAACCCCAAACAGGGTTTGGATTTTCTTCTGCAAATCCAGTTCCTTGCCATACGGGCAACGGTATACAAACCACTTCAGCATCAGTCGCGCCTGAAAATATCGCGTGTATAAACTTTCTCCTTCACATCATCCAAGCAGGTGTCATACCTGTTGGCGATAATGGCATGGCTCTGCTGCTTAAACTCCTCCAGGCTGTTCACCACACGGCTGCCGAAAAACGTGCTTCCGTCTGGCAATGTAGGCTCATAGATGATGACCGTCGCACCTTTGGCCTTCACTCGTTTCATCACGCCCTGTATGCTGCTCTGCCTGAAATTGTCGCTGTTACTCTTCATCGTCAAGCGGTAGATGCCGATAACGCACTCCTTCTCCTGAGACTGATCCCAGCGGTTGTTCTGGCTGTAATAGGTATAGTAGCCGGCCTTTTCCAGCACCCTATCTGCAATAAAGTCCTTGCGGGTGCGGTTGCTCTCCACAATGGCGCGAATCAGCTCCTGCGGCACATCGGCATAGTTGGCCAGCAGCTGCTTGGTGTCTTTGGGCAGACAATAGCCACCATATCCGAAAGAAGGATTGTTATAGTGCGACCCGATACGGGGGTCTAAGCAAACGCCCTCGATTATCTTCTGAGTGTCCAAGCCCTTGATTTCGGCATAGGTGTCCAACTCGTTAAAATAACTGACTCGCAGTGCCAGGTAGGTGTTGGCAAAAAGCTTCACCGCCTCCGCCTCCGTGGTGCCCATATACAGTATCGGCACATCCTCCTTGGCAGCACCTTCGGCAATGAGCCCCGCAAATGTGTGCGCAGCGGACTCTATCTCCGCATTGCCCGCTTTGAAACCCACGATGATACGCGACGGATACAGGTTGTCGTACAACGCCTTTGACTCGCGCAGGAACTCCGGCGCAAAGATTATACGGTCCGTGCCCATCTTGGCACTCACCGCCTCGGTATAGCCCACCGGAATGGTACTCTTGATAACCATCACCGCCTTTGGGTTCACCTGCATCACCTTCCCTATCACATCCTCCACCGCCGAAGTATCGAAGAAGTTCTTTGCACTGTCGTAATTGGTGGGAGCGGCAATCACCACAAATTCAGAATCCTTGTAGCCGTTCTCCCAGTCGGTCGTAGCATTCAGCGACAACGGTTTCTTCAACATAAAACCCGCCTGCACCGACGGAGCCGCACCCTCTCTCAACTGCACATCCTCGGCAAAGAAGCGCTCTATGTAATCGTCCTGAATGGGCGACTGCCTCCTGTTGACCATATCCACGCGCTCCTGCACGATATCCACAGCCGTCACATCGTTGTGCTGTGCCAGCAAAGTGGCGATACTCAACCCAACATATCCTGTACCTGCTACTGAAATCCGCATTATTACTAAAATTTATTAAACGCCGCAACAAGCCACACGTTTCTCAACTCCTTCGTAACTCACTGTATGGCACGGCGAAGCCGCGGTCAGTCCCATGCAAAACAGACGGACTGACCCCAATTAATTATTCTGCAAAGATACACTTTTTTTTTGTAATATACACTTTTTTCGTACCACAAAACAATTATTTACTAAAGTTTGACGAGTATAATCAATCGTTGAAGCGTCGTCATTTATTCGCTCGTTATTCGATCGTTTTCCCTTTTGTTTCCGTTTCACAAAGGGAAAACGATGGGAAACATATCGAAAAACGATAGGATAAAGAACGACGCAACATCGAGCCCGGAAGGCACACAGAGGAACGTTGGGGACAAATATACGACACTATCGGAACATTGACGCACGTTGACGCAATCCCTCACAAAATAAAGAGTAAATTCCGCGCGAAGCGGCAAACGTCTCACTGTGTTAGCGCAACAGTCGCCAGCTATACTGGACGGGAATAAGATCACGCACTCTTCAACTCTCTCTGTCCAAACCGTCCAAGTGCATTAATCGGGACATTTTTTATCACGGAATGCAATATTATGGCTGAGTCGGCGTTTTTGGAGCATCATGATAGACTACACACGCCACACCTTGGACAACGGACTGCGGGTGCTTCTGCACCGCGACGACACCACCCCGTTAGCCACGGTGAATCTTCTCTACTGTGTCGGGGCTCGCGACGAAAACCCCGACCGCACAGGGTTTGCCCATCTGTTTGAACACCTCATGTTCGGCGGCACACGGCAGTATCCCGACTACGACCTTGTTGTCGACAGTCTGGGAGGCGAAAACAATGCTTTCACCAACAACGACTACACCAACTACTACCTCACCGTGCCGGCAGAAAACCTGCGGCAGGCCTTGCTCTTGGAGGCCAACCGCATGCGCGGCGACTGGAACATACAGGACGGACAGTGGAGTGTGCTCGACGTGCAGCGGCGCGTAGTCACTGAGGAATACAACCAACGCTATATCAACCAGCCCTACGGCGACGTGTGGATGCTGCTGCGCCCGCTGTGCTACAAGCGCCATCCCTACCGCTGGTGCACCATCGGGGCCGACATTCGGCATGTGCAGGAAGCCACCTTGAGCGATGTGAAGCCGTTCTTCGACCGTTTCTACCGCCCGGACAACGCCATCCTGTCCATTGCAGGCAACATCGACACGACGGAAGCCCTGCGCCTGGTGGAGGAAGCCTTCGGCTCCATTCCGGCAGGATGCACACCGCCGCCGACCGATGTGCGCCACAGGGTCTACCCCACCGAAGAACCGCAGCACGAAGCACGCAAATTAGTGGTGGAGAGGCCTGTCCCCAACAATGCCCTGTACAAGGCGTGGGTGATGTGCGACCGATGGGATGCCGACTTCTATGCCTATGACATGCTGAGCGACCTGCTGAGCAACGGACACTCTTCGCGCCTTTATCGCCGCGCCGTGCAGGAACTGGGGCTCTTCTCCGAAATCAATGCCTACATCACAGGCGACCTCGGACCGGGACTCTTCGCTGTGAGCGGCAAACTGTGCGACGGTGTGGAATTCTCCCAAGCCGAAGAGGTTATCGACTCAGAACTGGAACGGCTGCGCAATGAGGCCGTCACCCCGAAGGAGATCGAGAAAGTGGCCAATAAATACGAGAACACATTCCTCTTCTCCCAGTATAAGGCCAGCGACCGGGCACTGGGTCTCTGCTTCTACGAGATGCTGGGATACCCCGAATTGGTCAACGAGGAGCCGCAAAACTACCGCCGCATTCCGGCCAACACCCTCGCCCGCGTGGCCGGAAATCTGACCAACGAGCGCAGTTCCACGCTCTACATTGTGGCCGACAACCGACAACCGGAAAATTGAAACATGACATATCCTTTAATACACAACACATAATTCTTAAATCATCATGCGACAGCTGTTAAGGTTATTGAAAGATGCACTGGCCGCCTTGGGCAGGTGGATTGGGGAAATCCCCTACGGCCGTATAGCCTCCCGCATCATCAAGTTTATCGGCGACCTGCTGCACCGCGTCCTCTTCACCGTGTTGCTGCCCAAACGCTACCGCTCGCTGACCAAGCAGCAGATATACACCATCATCTTCAAGTCGGACACCCCTGCGGGCAAAAAGTTCGACATCTGGCTGCTGGTACTCATCGGCATCAACATCATCACCATCATGATGGAAAGCATGGCAGGCACGGCAGCGTGGTTCTCATGGACCATGCGCACTATCGGTTGGCTCTTCACCATCCTCTTCACCTTCGAGTACTACCTGCGCATCTACTGCCTCAACAAACCTTGGCGCTATGTGCTCTCGTTCTACGGCATCATCGACTTCCTCTCCATCTTCCCAGCCTGGCTCAGCCTGCTGTTCCCGGCAGTGAGCACCCTCTCTGTGCTGAGGTTGATGCGTATGCTGCGCATCTTCCGCATCTTCAAGATGCAGAAGTTTCTCGACGAAGCACGCTTCCTGATGAACTCGCTCAAGCGCAGCGGCGTGAAGATTCTTATCTTTATGATGTTCGTGTTTATCATTGCGGTAATACTGGGTGCCACCATGTATGGCATCGAGGGTGACCGCAACGAGGCCATTTCCAGCATCCCCCGGGGTGTCTATTGGGCTGTCGTGACCATCACCACCGTGGGTTATGGCGACATCGCGCCCGTGACTGCCACCGGGCAGTTCATCTCCACCATTGTGATGCTGCTTGGCTACTCCATCATCGCCGTGCCGACAGGCATTGTAGCAGGCGAGACCATCGAGGAGCACCGCCGTCGCCACACCCACCGCAAACCCACCAACCATTCCCGGCTCGAACAGCACGAAACCATCGAGGAGGAAGACCCCGACAGCCCGGAGCAGACTACTGAAAAGACAGTCATACTCAGAGAAGAAGACCCTGCAGCCCGGGTAAACGAAGAAGATTTATTATGAACAGAGTGTAAGAAATCAGGGGTATTCTGCGTTATTATAGTAAAGTCTCAACAACATCTATGATCAAAAAACTTATCCTGACCGCCCTATTGTTGACAGTCTCCCTGGGTGTCTGGGCGCAACACACCATTAGCGGCACCGTCACCGACAGCCGCTCAGGCGAGACCCTCATCGGTGCCACCATCTACGACACAATCTCCCGCAAGGGCACCATCACCAACCAGCACGGACGCTACAGTCTCACCCTCAAAGGCGACAAAGCCGTCATCCGCATCTCTTTTGTGGGATGCGAAACCCAGTTCCACACCTTGGCTCTCGACGCCAACCAGCGCCTCGACGCCAAACTGCAGAGCACCCACACGCTGCAGGAAGTTAAGGTAGTGGGCGAGCGCACCCAGCACGTAGAGAGTTCCATCCCCAGCCGCATCGAGATTCCCGTGGAGCAGGTGCGGGCCATTCCCATGCTCTTCGGCGAAACCGACGTGATTAAGGCCATCCAGCTCCTGCCCGGCGTACAGAACGGTAACGAGGGTATGGCGGGCATGTATGTGCGCGGTGGCGGCCCCGACGAGAACCTGTTTATGCTTGACGGCGTCCCTATGTACAATGTGAACCATTTGGGCGGTTTCTTCTCGGCTTTCAACTCGGATGCCGTGAAGAACATCCAGCTCTACAAGGGCAGTTTCCCTGCCCGCTTCGGCAGCCGCCTGTCGTCGGTGCTTGACATCACCACAAACAACGGTAACGACAAGGAAATCCACGGCGGCGTCAGTGTGGGGCTCATCTCTGCCAAAGCCTATATCGAAGGGCCGATAGTGAAGGAGAAGACCACTTTCTCGGTTTCTGCTCGCCGAACTTATGGCGATGTTCTCATACAGCCTATTATTGCCATAGGCATGAGAGCAGAAGGCGAGGATGCCAAGGTCAACGCCGGCTACTACTTTTACGACCTCAACGCCAAAGTTACACACAGGTTCAATGAGCGCAGCCGCCTATATGCTTCTTACTACATGGGCGACGACGACCTCTATGCCCGGTATCGGGTGAACGACAGCTACAACTTCAAGAGCCATGAAGGACTGGGTTACTACTGGGGCAACATTGTGGGCAGCTTGCGTTGGAACTACGAACTCACGCCCAAGCTCTTCATGAACATCAGCGGAGCCTACACCCGCTACCGCAGCAACCTCAAGGTGACCGAAGAATACCAGAACAGAGACTACAACGACCAATACGCCTTCTCCCTTATCTTCAAGTCTGGCATTCGCGACATTCTAGGATGTGTCGATTTCGACTACACACCCACTCCCGACCATTCCGTTAAGTTCGGCACCCATTACACCTTCCACCACTTCACCCCCGAAACGGCCAGCGTGAAAGCGGAAGACAACGGAACCCCTGAAGAGTGGACTATAGGACAAAGCACTGTGGGCGCCCACGAAGTGATGGCCTACGCCGAAGACGACTGGCGCATCAACGACCATTTCAAGGTGAAC
>JAEEGI010007363.1_pt1 | contig 24659 bp, 40 predicted proteins | sample 8958751 | NCBI WGS metagenome assembly JAEEGI01 (sample SAMN16246545, study PRJNA631951) | gut metagenome | biome: gut microbiome; feature: rumen; material: KS-attached | host: Bos | place: Iran: Karaj | collected 2018-10
GTGGCATCGACCTCGACCAGTGGCTAGAGGGATTTAAGGACACACCGACCTCCGTCCGTAAGACTGTTGAGACCATCAAGACCCATCCGTTGGTGCCGAAGGATATCGTGGTTCGTGGGTTTATCATTGATTCAGAAACAGGAACTTTAGAAGAAATCCAATGAAGTATATAGCCTTTACATTCTTTTTTGTAGCCTTGCTTTTATGCTCATGCAATAATAACAAGGTGAATGATACACAGTCCACAGATGTGCAAACGGAAGATACGCTAAGAACCATTACAGAGGAAATGGCATACGAGGGCGTGAACAACTATTGCCATAAGGAATATGACTGGAGCGTAGCTAAGGACAATCCTGACATTATGTTTGTACAGATTGGCGAAGAGACGGATTCTGCGTATCAAGTGGTATTCCGCAGTTACACAGGTGCCTTTGTTCATTTCTATGTGGATAAGACAAGTGGCACAACGAGAATGGAAGAATATGTTCCCACCCTTGATGTCAGAAATGATGCAGGGACTATAGAATTATTCGATTACTTAGAGCAAAAGAAATGAAAAAGAGAAAAACATGGATTTTGCTGCTTGCCGCCGTCTTTTGCATTAGCGGCGCTTGCATAACGACTTGCTGCAGCAGTAACGATAATCCTGTTGTTGAGATACAAAAGCCCACCATACAACGCATTACTGAGCGAGGCAAGTTGTTGGTAGGCACTACTGGCGACTATCGGCCACTTTCATATCGCGAGGCTGACGGTAATTACTGGGGCTTCGGCATTGAGATGGCAGAGAAGATTGCCGAGCGTATCGGTGTAGGCATCGAGTTTGTACAAACCTCATGGCCAACGTTGACTGCTGATGTGCTGACAGAACCACAGACTTTTGACCTCGCCATCGGTGGCATCACTATTACCGACACACGAAAGGAGACGATGCTGATGAGTGACGGCTATTTAGCCAATGGCAAGACCATCCTTTGTCGCTCATCAGAAGCAGACCACTACCAGTCGCTGGCTGACATCGACAAGCCAGAAGTGCGCGTGATGGTGAACCCCGGTGGGCTGAACGAGAAATTCGCCAACGAGAATCTGACCCATGCAACCATCATCGTCTATGATAAGAATGAGGAAATCCCCAATCAGGTGGCTGAGGACCATGCCGACGTGATGATTACCGAAATCACTGAGGCTCCGTGGTATGTACAGAATGACCCACGCCTCGCTGCACCGCTTTTGAATGCTCCCTTCACCCATGGAGAGATAGGTGTGCTGATGCGCAAGGGTCAGGATGATCTGCTACAGGTGGTCAATAATACTATCCGACAGATGAAGTCTGATGGCACCCTCCGTCAACTTCATGAGAAGTACGGATTAGTATACGCGTATTAAAAAGAATTATGGAGAAGATATAATGAAGAAGATTTTATTCGCATTTTCAGTGTTGCTTGCAATAGCAGCTTGCACAAACAAACCGGTGACGGCAGTTGAGAACAATGAAGAAAGCAGCGAGGTAGCCATTGAAGTAGCCAAGAACTACTTTTTCAAGAATGACCAGGTGATTCCTGAATACCCTAAAATAACCACAGAAGAGGAGTTCACCAAGCTCTTCGGCATGGCCACGACGATGGGTGAAAACGGCAAGCCTACAGCCATCGATTTCACCAAGCAGTTTGTGTTGGCCATCGTGCTGCCAGAAACAGACTTCGCAACGGAAATCAATCCCGTGAAGGTGGAGGAAAAGGGCGATTCGCTCCTCTATACCTACGAAGTGAAGACTGGCGAGAAACAGTCATTCAGTATCCAGCCCGTTTCCATCATCATCCTCGACAAGCAATATGAGAACAAAAGAGTCGTGCTTGTCAATGAGCGGGAAACTAACTATTTCCCTGCCATTGACCGCTATCTGGCAGACTCCATCGGTAGCCGCTATGCAAAGGGTGAACACTGCGTACCTATCCACAGCATCGTGAGAGTTGACGAGCGCAATTCAGAGGACATCCTCGTATGGGGCGATTTCTGGGTCTTCAACTACAATCAGGTGGGCGACACACTGAAATGCGTTTCTGGTGGCAGCCATCCTGGACTATTGCACATCCGTCAGACAGAGAAGGGCTTCGAGGTGACGGCCTTCGACCAGGTAGAGGACGGCTCCAGATACTTGCCGACGGCCAAGAAGATCTTCGGCGACAAGTTTGATGCCTTTAAAACCATCAACAGCGATGAGAAGAATCGCGAAAGATTGAGAGCAGAAGGTTTGGCGACTTATGCCAAGAAGAACGGCCTCGCAGTGACTATGTATCAGGACTATGGTTGGCCCGCCAAGAAACTAAAGGAATAAATATGACGACAATGAATAGACCAAATCCCAACGAGGTATTTCCAAATCCTAACCTGCCACGACTTTGTTTTATCAAGAATGTGGTAAAGAACCCGCGTATCATCATCGGTGACTATACCTATTACGATGACGTGGATGGTGCTGACCAATTTGAGAAGCACGTCACACACTTCTATGACTTCATAGGTGACAAGCTGATTATCGGGAAGTTCTGTGCTATTGCCAAAGGCGTAGAGTTTGTGATGAACGGGGCCAATCATAGGATGGATTGCGCGACCACCTATCCGTTCTACATCATGGGAGGTGATTGGGGAAGTGCTATTGCGCCAGTGAAGGAGGAACTACCATTGAAAGGCGATACCATTATTGGCAACGATGTTTGGATTGGTCAGAACGTCACGATTATGCCAGGCGTACATATTGGTGATGGAGCTATCATTGGAACAAATTCGGTTGTCGCTAAAGATATTCCTCCGTATGCTATCGCCGTTGGGAATCCCTGTCGAGTTGTTAGGAAACGTTTTGACGAAGAGTTGATAGACATTTTGCTCAAACTCCGATGGTGGGACAAGAGCATTGAAGAGATAGAAAACCTCATGCCGATACTATCGTGTAGTAATTTGGAGAAGGTCAAGGAAGAGCTGAAGACAAGACTATGATAATACTAATAACAGGTGCTTCACTTACAGGTAAGACTCTTCTGGCACAGCGGATGTTGGAAGAGTATAGAATACCGTATGTCAGCATCGACCATCTGAAAATGGGATTGATTCGTTGTGGTATGACCGACCTTACACCAGAGGATGACGAGGCATTGACAGATTATCTATGGCCGATTGTTAGGGAGATAATAAAGACTGCAATAGAGAATCAGCAGAACCTTATCGTGGAAGGTTGTTATATCCCCTTTGACTGGAGGAAAGATTTTGATGAAAAGTATTCCCGGTTCATTCGGTTTGTGTGCCTTGCGATGACGGACAGTTTCATTGATGCTCATTTCGAAGAGATAATGAATCATAACTCCGATATTGAAACAAGGCTACATAATGTTGACATAAAACCAGAATCTCTAAAAGAAGACAATCATTTCTATATCAATGGCTTTTATCGATATGGAGAGCAAGTAATGTTGATAGATACTGATTATGAGGATACAATAAAATCTATTTTAGAGAATAGAAACAATTGAAATGAGCTTCATAAAGTACATAGCAGATGAGAACCATTACAAGGAAGTCCTCTCTTTGGTAGGTAAAGCCAAGCAGATGGTGTGGATAGGGAAGGATGCAATTGCCGGATAGTCCGTTGTAATCTGTTCCACTTTCTCCAGCATAACATTACATACTCCACAATCCGGGGCTTTGATGTAGAACAGACAGAGACGGTTGTCTTCTATCGTCTGTTCTATGTCATTTATGTTTGTCAGGTGCTTCATCTTCTATACTCCTTAATTGCCGTTCTAATTAGCTCCCTCTGTGCCATAAAAGAGCTGTAAGCCGTCTTCACCAGGCCCCAGTTTCCTGTCATCAGTCCTATGCCCACGCATTTCTTAACTGTCGGCCAGAAAGCATTTCTGTTCGTGCGCATATAATCCTTGATGATGCCATCGTTACTGACACCGTAGGACTTTAGCAGTGCCATGCTGACGATGCCCGTCCTGTCCTTTCCTGCCGTACAATGGTAGAGCGTGCAGATGCCCTTCTCTGCATTGCTACGAAGGATTCCTACGACCTTGTCCAGCTGGCTCCTGCTGTAGCCGTCATTCACGATGTCCGTATAGAGTGCCTTGAAGTCAGGTATCATCTCCTTCAGTTTCTCCGGGTTCCTGCGTAAGTTCCTGATGATGGTCATCGGGTCTGATCCTGTCTCATGGGTGATGCCGACGGCAGCGTCTTTCAGCAGCGGGACTTGCATATACGTCACCCCATCAGGCAGCGGGTCGGGAAATTCCGCCGACTCCACTGGTGTCCTGAGGTCGATGACACACCGGATGCCGTATCTCTTATATAGTTCGTAACATTCGTCCTTAGCGAGAATACTGAGCTTGCCGCTGCGCAGGAACAGCCCTTTGGGGACGATGCCGCCTCCAACCCAGCTTATGTCTCTCAGGTTCAGTTCTCTCTTCATCATTTATGCAAGCAGCATCACGATGACGCTGATGTGAGGATGGCCAGCCCCTGAACGCCTGTCTTTGACATTCCGACACAGACGGCCATCACGAACAGGACCACCCATGCCCACTCACTCTTTATGTATGCCGAGAAGTCTATCATCCGCTAACGGCTTGCTGCTCTTGTACTTATTTTCTTTCCCTCTTTGCTCCATGTGTATATCCATGAACCGAGCTGACTGGTAAAGGCCTCTCCGGTGACGGACAGCACTTTTCCGACCGTCGATTCGCTCAGAGCCTTCGTCTTTTTCCCCGTGGCATCATAGATATAGTACCATACACCGCTCTTGACAACGAAGAACGATGCGCTGAAGCCCTGCAGCTCCCCAATGTTGGTGCTGAGTGTTTTCGTTTTCTTCCCATCCTGGTCATAGATGTAATACCATGACTTCGTTGTCTCGATATGGCTGATGCTCTGTGCCTTCATTACAACAGCCCAAAGGAGCATGACCATGATAAAAAACGCCTTTTTCATATCGCTTCCAGATAATTGACTTTCTTTCTTGTTCTCTCCGCGTAAGCAATCTCACGCCGTGTGCTCTCACCGATATAGCCTCCCACATTGATGACATATATTTCATCTGCCATGTCAATCTTACGCAGGCGCATGTCGTCAAGCATTTCTTTCACGCCAGGCTTCCACACCTCTTCGTCCCCCGAATGACCGAACAGGCCGACGCTGATGACAATACATCCATCGAGGGTCAACCGTTTCTGGGTTTCCATGAACTGCTCTTTGAAACGTGTGCTGCCACAAAGGGTGATTACCTTATAATTCTGTATCATGGCTTCACTGCTTTTGGAGTCCAGTTTTTGAAAAAGCGCAGCACCTTTTCTTGGTTGTAACCCTGCCCCTCCTCCAAGAAACTCGAATCCTGGATGTGGATTACAGTCCCTTCTCCATCAAGCACCACGAACACAGGGAAGCCGAAGCGCCCGCAGTTATTCAGCCGTTTCATCAATGCTGCCGCCTGTTGCGCTTTCACCTCTCCCTCTGATTTGCGTGGATTATAGTTAACGTGTGCATAGACGAAATTATCTTCAATGACCTTGCTGACAGTTGTGTCATTCTCAATGAAGTCAGCGAACCGCAAACACCACGGACACCAGTTTCCACCCACCTGACAGATGACGAACTTACCCTCGGCCTTGGCTTTCGCAACTGCCTGGTCGATCTGCTCGATGGGGTTGACGGTCTCGTCATAAACCTTTTTCAAGCCCTGTGCCTCTGTTGTAAACATACAAAAGGCAGCAAATAATGTGAGAAAGACTTTCTTCATATCAGTCAATAACGGAAATCCTCATTTCTATATCATCTATGGGTCTATCACCTCTTCCTGTTGCAGAACCCTGTATCAACTCAACCACATCAAGTCCTTCCTCTACCTCACCGAATACCGTATATTGGCCGTCAAGATGGGGCGTGCCTCCGATGGTAGCGTATATCTTCTGCTGTTCCTCAGTCAGTCCGGCATAGTCCTTGGCTTGCTGCTCTGCCTCTGCAGCCAGACGGTCTTGCAACTCCTGCAGTCCTGCACGGTTGCGCTCACGGCGCATCTGCATAATCTCGTCATGATGTGCAGATGCCAGTTGGTTGAAGACTGTCTGAACCTTCTGCATCTTCAGCTGCTTGGAGAACTGGCGAAGCTGTCCTTCGTTGTACTGCTGCCCCCAGACGATGTAGAACTGCGAACCGCTGCTTCTGCGCTCAGGATTCACCTCATCACCCTGACGGGCTGCTGCCAATGCTCCGCGCTTATGAAACAGACCGTCCTTTATCTCGGCCTCCAGCGTGTAGTCAGGGCCGCCCATGCCCAGCATCTTGCCTGCCGGTGCGTCCTTGGAGTCAGGATCGCCGCCTTGAATCATGAAGTCCTTTATCACCCGATGGAACAGCGTACCATCATAATAGCTCTCCTTCACCAGCTTCACAAAATTGTCGCGGTGAATGGGTGTCTCGTCATACAGGCGAACCACGATGTCGCCCAGCATTGTCTGTATCTTTACTTTCATATCAGTATTGGTCGTTTATATAGTTCTTTGTGCTCATGTCATAATATAGAGTCTCCAACTCCTGGAGTGTCAGGTTCTCCACAGAGTGCTCAATGATGCGTATCAGCTCTTCGCGCCGATAGTCATCTGATTGTCCGAAACGTCCTGTATAGGCCATACTATCTTACGATTTCTTCAATAGTCTTTCGGTTCTTGGGCTTAATCTCATCTGCAGCATAGCCCAGAGGGATGACCACTGCTGGCTCTTCATTAGCAGGGAGGCCGAAGAGCTGCTTGCACAGCGCGGCATCGAAGTTGCACACCCAGCAGGTGGCCAGGCCTTGCTCGGTTGCTGCCAGACAAAGGTGCTCAACGGCTATGGCAATATCGATGTCCCCATGATGCTTGCCGTCAGCGCGTACCCATTCCTCGTCGTGCAGGATGGATGCAATGACGTACATCGGTGCCGTCTTGAACCAGTCGCGGTTATAGCACTGCTGCAGCCGCGCCTTGTCATCGTCTTTGGTGACGATGTGGAAGTGCCAAGGCTGTTTGTTCACTGCCGAAGGTGCGTAGCGCACACACTCCAGGATATAGTCAAGCTTCTCACGTTCAACATTGAGGGGCTTGTATGCCCTGCAGCTATATCTGTTTTTTACAAGTTCCAAGAAGTTCATGTTATTCTCCGATTATCGTTACTACTATCTTTCTCGCTCCACCATAGTTACGGTATTCACAAAAGTAGATACCCTGCCAGGTTCCCATGTTCAATCGTCCGTCGGTAATGGGAATCGTCAGGCTGACACCACTTAGGGTTGACTTCGCATGAGCCGGCATGTCATCGGCTCCTTCAAGCATATGCTCATATTCAGGGCGATTCTCTGGGACGATACGGTTGAAGATCGTTTCCATGTCCACACGCACATCAGGGTCTGCATTTTCATTGATGCTCAGTCCACAGCTGGTGTGCTTGCAGAATATGTTGATGATGCCAATCTTCGGCAGCTTGGGCAAATGACGCAATATCTCACTCGTCACCAAATGAAAGCCTCTCGACTTAGTGGTAAGTGTTATCTCTACTTGCTGAATCATTCCTTATTTTGTTGAAAGTCGCCACAAAATTACAAAAAAACGGGCTAATTCAGTCTTTTTGCAAGTGAATGTATGTTATTTAGGCATTTTTATGGTGAAAATTGAGTAATTTTGTGCCCTAAATGAAATGTATATGGTTTGAAGACGGTGGTTTGCTGGAGCATTACCACGACACGGAATGGGGGATTCCCTGCCATTCGGACAGACTGCTGTTCGAGTATCTGATGCTAGAATGTATGTCTGCCGGACTCAGCTGGTCACTCATGCTACAGAAACGTCAGATATTCAAGGCTTGCTTTGCCGACTTTGACTATAAGAAGGTAGCAGTGTTCACGGAAGAGGATGTGACCAAGGCAATGGAATATCCTGGTATGATCAAGTCCAGAAGGAAGATTGAGGCCGTTGTGTCCAACGCCCGGAACTTCATCAAGATTCAGCAGGAATTTGGCAGTTTCGACAAATACCTATGGTCATTCACAGACGGAAAGACTCTCATCTATCAGAGTCATATCGATGGTAATTGGGAAACGAAGAATGTGCTATCTGACCAAATAGCAGGCGACCTTAAAAAGAGAGGCTTCAAGTTCTTAGGCTCAACGCTCATTTACTCTTATCTCCAGGGTGTTGGCATGATCAACGACCACATGCCAGCCTGTGATATGTTTGAGAAGATTGGTGGAAAAATAGTTTAGAAAGATTATGGAATATTTGCCAAAAGACCCTGCCATTCTGGTTTCGAGTGTCAACATGCTCCTGCGTGATGAGGAGTTCGACACCTTAGAGTCACTTTGCTATGCCTTCAGCCGGGAGCCGCAGGAGGTCAAGGACTATCTGGCGGACAGAGGCTTTGTCTGGAGTGAGCGACAGAAACAATTCAGGCCAATAGGCTACGACGCATGATAACGAAGGACGGTATTGAGACAGCATATAGCTTCCTGCATCAGAAGCGGAATGTCTATATCCATTCTACCCTTGACTGGCAGAAGGATGATATAGAGTATGCCATAGCTTCATACGTTGATGGAATGAGCCAGGAACTGTATGATGCAATATCTGATGGCCGTTCAGACTTTCTCAGAGACCATAGAAGATTTCAAGAGGATATAACAAAAGCAGTAGAACAATTAGAGAGTATGTTATGAAGGAACAGGTTTTATCAGATAAGCAAAGACGGGCTAAACGCATATATGGTATAGTCGGGATTGCACTCACTATCCTGTGTATCATTTTGAGCTATTTCTACCGCCCTTATGCTTATTCTCATCACCTTAATGATTTCCATCTTGCCGATAGTTATACCAGTTTCTTTGGCGTGCCGATTATCGTCTGCGTGACACAAGCATTCTTCCAGGAAGAAAGTGAGAAATGGAGCATCCCCAAGAACATTGTTTACGCTGTGCTTTTCTTTTTCTTATGGGAGGCCGCTAGTGGTCTTCTTGCAAAAAGGATGGATTGGGTAGATATTATAGCAAGTGTTATTAGCGGATGTTATACTTATTTACTCTATCTCCTTTTCAGATTCAAACATATAGGAGGATATAAAGAATGAACGACCTCAGCCTCCTACATATCGTCCTTATCTACCTCGTCATTATCAACGTGGCCACCTTCTTCGTGTACGGTATCGACAAGTGGAAAGCGAAGAAGGCCAAATGGCGTATCAGAGAGACAGCACTACTGGCTCTGGCTGTACTTGGTGGAAGCATCGGGGCATGGCTTGGAATGAAGGTCTGGCATCACAAGACCCTGCATAAGAAGTTTCGGTTTGGTGTCCCAGCTATTATTATTGTCCAACTCGCTATAATAGGATATGTCCTATGCCAACAAAAGATATGATAAAACTGATTATCTTTGACTTTGACGGTACGTTGGGTGATACCCGACGCAATATTGTAACGACGATGCAGATGACCATTGCAGAGTTAGGATTGGCCAGCCGCTCAGATGATGAGTGTGCCTCAAAGATTGGGCTTCCTCTCGACGGCTGCTTCGAGGCTCTGTATCCAGATGAGAGCAAGGAAACCATTCTGCTTTGCATAGATACCTACAGGAAAATCTTCCAAGAGAACCTGCTAACGATGAAGCCCCAAGTGTTTCCGAAAGTAAAAGAAACCCTGATGAACCTGAGGGTGCAAGGATATACACTCACAATAGCATCGTCACGCTGGCACAAGTCCTTGTCCGAGTTGATACGTGACCTGGGCATAGCAGATTATATATCTTACCTCGTTGGAGCAGATGATGTAGCGAAAGCAAAGCCAAGTCCAGAGCCAGTTCTAAAAACACTTTCTGCTATGGATTTCAAGGCCAGTGAAACCCTTGTCGTAGGTGATATGAACGTAGATGTTCTGATGGGGCTTAATGCTGGAGCGAAGACCTGCGGTGTGACGTACGGAAACGGGACAAAAGAGGAACTTGAAGAGTCAGGAGCAGACTATATTATTGACAGCTTTGCCAAACTAATAGAATTATTGAGGACAGATGAACAGTAAGATGGATCCGATGGGCAGAGCCATCGCCGACTACCAGAAGAATAAGCGGGCAGCGAGGCTCAGGGTGTTCTCCCCGATGTTCGAGGAGGATGAGATACCCTTGCGGACTCTTTTCCGCACCTACCAGTCGATGCCCAAGATTGAGCAGACGGCACTGGATATGGCCAAGGGCAGGACGCTGGATGTGGGTGCTGCCTCAGGTTGTCATTCGCTCGTCCTGCAGGAACGGGGCATCGATGTGACAGCCATCGACATTTCTCCGCTGTCGGTTGAGACCATGAAAGAGCGTGGTGTCAAGAGTGTCAGAGAACAGGACTTTTTCATGTTGGAGAATAAACAGTATGACACCATCCTCATGCTGATGAACGGCATCGGCATCGTAGGGACGCTCGCTCGTATGCCGGAGTTCTTCAGACTGCTTGACAAGATACTGGCTCCTGGCGGTCAGGTGCTCTGTGACTCCTCCGACATCAGCTATGTCTTCGAGGGTGACATGCCCGACATGGACTACTACGGCGAGCAGAGTTTCCAGTGCAGTACAGGGACACCATCGGCGAGCCCTTCCCCTGGCTCTATATCGATGCAGACACCCTGCAGCAGGTGGCCGAGGCAAGCGGATATGCAGCCGAAGTGATAGCAGAAGGTGAACATTATGACTATCTGGCAAGAATAACCAAGAAGTGATATGAACATTGAAGAAGTAAGAGAATACGCACTGAGCATGAACGAGCAGGTGACGGAACGGCTGTTTGCCGACAAATGGCTCTCTTGGAGAATCTGCGGCAAGTGGTTCCTGCTGATGGAGTTGGACACGCCTGAGCCTTGGGTGGCAGTGAAACTCGAACCAGAGGTAGGCGAAAGGTTGAGAGAGCAATACGAAGGTGTGCGTCCTGCCTATCACATGAACAAACAGCATTGGAGCGACCTCGTTCTGGACAAACTCGATGATGTTTTTGTAAAGCAACAGATAAAGGCATCATACGACCTCGTGGTCAGTAAACTGCCTAAGAAACATGGAATCAAATAGAGGAGGATTTGACAATGAAGATTATACTTACAGGAGCCACAGGCTATGTTGGCGAAGGTACGCTGCTGGAACTGCTGAAGGTGGATGCAGTAGAGAAAGTGCTGTCTGTCAGCCGCAAGCCTACAGGCATCAAGCATGAGAAACTGGAGGAATATCTGGTTCCAGACTTTATGCAACTGAAGGAAGGTGACGAGCACTTCAAGGGCTACGATGCCGCGTTTTTCATTGCAGGCATCACATCCGTCGGAACGCCTAAGGATGTATATGTGCGTATCTCGCAGGAGATACCCCTGCACTTTGCCGACATCATGCCCGACAAGGAGCGGATGACCTTCGTCTATCTCAGCGGTGCAGGCACATCACCTGAAGGCAAGCAGTTCTGGCAGCAGGTGAAGAGCAAGACGGAGGCAGAGATTCAGAAGAAGGGCTTCAAGCGAACATTCGCACTCCGTCCGGCTATCATGCGATGGGCCAAGGGTCAGAAGCATATCCAGACGATGCAGTATTTCTTCCTGCCCTTCTACCCCTTGTTCCGTTTGATGGGTCAAGGCAATAGCATGAAGGAGATTGCGCTGTCACAACTCGTTCTTGCCCGTGACGGCTATCCGAAGTTCGCCGTCAATCCCAAGGACATCATTGAACTGGCCAAGCGGTACTAAGGCATGGAAGTAACGAACCTGCTGACATTCACGGACAGACGGCAACTGAGGGAATGGCTCACGCAGAACCACCTCTCAGAGAGATGCTGCTGGGTGGCTTGCAACAGGTCAAAGACTCCACGGCCAGACACCCTTCCATACATCGACATCGTGGAAGAAGCTCTGTGCTTCGGTTGGATAGACTCAACGCTGAAGAAACTGTCTGACGGACGGCTGGCACAGAGGCTGTCGCCGAGACGCAAAGGCAGTCATTGGACGGAATTGAACAAGCAGCGATGCAGAGACCTCGAACGCCGGGGGCTGATGACCGACTTCGGGTTGAAAGTATTACACGAAAGTAACGATAAATAAGGTATGATGACTGTAGATGATTATCTGGAGAAACCCTACTGGCTGATTGACATCCTGCCCAAGCAGGTGCCCGCAAATAGCCGTGGGCAGTATTTCAAGATAGAGAGATACTGGCTGCAACAGCCGCAGTTCGGCAGCATTTGCCGTAAGTTTGCCAATCTGCTGATGAAGCTGAACTGCTACTATGAGGTCTCAGTGGCAGATGCATCTGGTGCTGCCTCAGTCGGCCTTCAGCCAGAATCTCTGGAGAAGATGCTGACAGGCGGTGATATTGTCTATATGGTCATAGACTCAGAGAATGGGATGATTGGCTTCAGCGGCGATGACCACTACATGACCCTGTATAACCCCAGCGAGGAACTGCTGGAGTTGGTTTCCCTATTGGCGAGTTCCGAGGGGCTGTTTGTTTGGAAACCTGATAGTCGGTAACGAGATATGAGCTACATCAAGTACATAGCAGACGAGAACCACTACAAGGAAGTCCTGTCGCTTGTCGGCAAGGCCAAGCGAACGGTGTGGATTGGAACGGCTGACATCAAGGACTTGTATGTCGATGACAAGCCATTCCTTGCCATGATTGCTTCTTTGCTCAAAAAGGGTGTGGAAGTCAGGTTGATTCATGCGAAGGAGCCAGGGACTGCATGGAGGGAGGATCACGAGAAGTATCCAATTCTCTATGATGGTATGGAACGTGTGCTGTGTCCTCGTGTCCACTTTAAGCTTATTATCATCGACGGCTGTGTTGCATACGTTGGCTCTGCTAACCTGACAGGTGCCGGTATGGGCATGAAATCACCAAGAAAAAGGAATTTCGAGGCTGGCATCCTGACCGATGACCCTGAAATGGTGGAAGCAGCCATTGAGCAGTTCGACAATGTGTGGATAGGCCGGTTTTGCAAGGACTGCGGCAGAAGAGAATATTGTTCAGACCCTATAAAATAACAAACATGTATAGCTTAAAGTATAAAGTAACGACAAGCACCTGCGACAGTGAAGGAAGGCTGAAGCTCTATTCCGCCTTACAGATGATGCAGGACTGCTCGGAGATGTGGATTGACAGCGAACCCGCTGTGAAAAGGTATTTCTCAGAGCAGAATATGGCCCAGCTGTTAGCCACCCGACAAGTGGAGGTAATCAGAGTTCCCGAATACAAAGAGGAGCTGACCGTGACCAGTACCGTCTATGGCATGAAGCCCATGTTCGGTTTCCGTAATACGTTCATCTACGATGCAGAAGGAAAACCATGCTATAAGACCTGGAGCATGGGGGCTTTCGTCGACCGGGCCACTGGCAGGCTGAAAAGAGTAGATGCTGCCACGATAGACGCTATGACACTGGAGCCTCAGTTAGAGATGAGCTATAAAGACCGGCGGATTGTCCTGCCTAAGGAAGGTGGTGAGGTTCTTGAACCTATCAAAGTCCTTCGTGCCGACATCGACTACAACAAGCATTTGAACAATGCCAATTATGTCCGCATGGCGATGGAGTTGTTACCAGAGGATTTCGTTATAAGCGGTTTGCGGGTGGAGTATCGTGTGGCTGCCAAACTTGGCGACTCGCTCGTTCCAACCATCTATAATAATGGCGAGACAATTATTGTCTCTTTGTCCATAGGAGAAAATGTTGCAGCAATTATAGAATTCTGTTGAAATATGACAATACAAGAGTTTAGGGATTACATGGCATCAGGACAGCCCGTCGTAGGCGGCGGGGAGGTTCATAGGATGTTTCATCAGTTGTCGCAGGAGGCACTGAGGATAACGGCAGAGATTAACTGCAGGTATCATACTCCAGACGAACTGCATGCCCTGCTGGAGCAGCTTTGGGGGCGTGAAGTACCCAAGACGGTAGGCATGTTCCCACCATTCCATACCGACTGTGGGAAGAATACCATCGTGGCGGAACATGTATTCATCAACATGGGATGCAAGTTTCAGGACCAGGGAGGCATCACCATCGATGAAGGAGCCCTCATCGGCCACAACGTCGTTCTTGCCACCATCAACCACGACCTTGACCCTGCCCGACGTCAGAGCATGAGCTATGCACCTATCCACATAGGAAAGAACGTATGGATAGGAGCCAATGCGACAGTTCTTGCCGGAGTGACTGTCGGTGATGGAGCAGTGGTAGCTGCGGGAGCCGTTGTCACCAAGGATGTGGAGCCGAACACCATTGTCGGCGGAGTGCCGGCTAAGGTTATAAAAAAGATAGAAATTGAAAAGACGGATTCTAATGCTAAAACAAACTTATGAAAACAGAATTTGAAAAGATGCGCAGCGAAGAGTTCTATGACTTCTCCAGCGAAGAATGTCTGGCAAGTTACTACAGGGCCAAACATCTCTGTGCAAAACTGCAAACGATGACCATTGAGGATGCAGACTATAGGGAAACTATAGAAGCCCTGATTCCCGGCATACCAGAATCATCTACCGTGTCGCCCCCGTTTCATTGTGACCACGGACACGGCATCAAGTTGGGCGAGAATGTGTTTGTCAACTACAATGCCACCATGCTCGATGGAGGCCTTATTTCCATTGGTTCCAATACTCAGGTAGGCCCTAACTGCCAGTTCCTTACTCCAAGCCATCCCATCGACTACGTTGAGCGTCGCAAGCCAACAGAGCGATGCTCTCCGATAACGATTGGTGAGGACTGCTGGCTGGGTGGCGGTGTGACGGTATGCCCGGGAGTGACCATCGGCGACCGTTGCATCATTGGTGCAGGCAGCGTGGTGGTTAAAGATATACCTTCCGACTCGATGGCCGTCGGCAATCCCTGCCGGGTCATCCGTAAATTGTAATTGATATGAAAGAGAGAATAGCCTTTGTAGATTACATCCGTGTCGTCGCCTGCCTGCTGGTGATGATGGTACACGCCAGTGAGCAGTTCTATAACCTGGGGTCTGTGTCGCAGGTGGCCAATGAGGGCAACCGTCTGTGGGTGTCGGTCTATGACGGTTTCTTCGGACGCATATCCGTCCCGCTGTTTATGATTGTGTCGGCATTCCTGCTGGTGCCGATGAGGGAGGGCATGACGATGAGCCAGTTCTACCGCCGCCGGTTCCTGCGTATCCTGCCGCCCTTCATCTGCTTTTTGGTTCTCTATGCGGTGCTGCCGGCCACTTGGGGCGCCCTGACGTGGGAGGAAGCGGTGGAGCAGCTGAAGATGGTGCCCTTCAATTTCCCGCTGTGGGGCGGCCATCTGTGGTTCATGTATCCGCTCATTAGCCTCTACCTCATCATACCCGTGGTGTCGCCCTGGCTCGAACGGGCCAGCGCGAAGGACGAGCGGCTGTTCCTCGGCATCTTCGCCTTCTCCACGCTCACCCCCTGGCTGCACCGCTTCGTGACGGCCGAGCTTTGGGGCGAATGTTTCTGGAATCAGTTCTCTGCCTTGTGGTACTGCTCAGGCTTCCTGGGCTATCTCGTGCTGGCTCACTACATACGGGTGCATCTGCAATGGAACAGGCAGAAGCGGATGACCGTCGGAGTCGTCTGTTTTGCCATAGGCGGACTGTTTACAGCCTGGAGCTTCTGGTGGAAGGCCGTGCCGGGCGTTGAGATGGAAACGCCGATGATGGAGTGGGCCTGGGAGTTCTGCACCCCCAATGTGCTGCTGGCTACCTTCGGCGCTTTCTTGCTGTTCAGCTGCATCCAGAAGGCTCCCCGATGGATCAACGGTCTTGCAAAGCTCACCTTCGGCATGTATCTGATGCACATTTTCTTCCTCGTGTTCATTGCCGAGTTGATCATTGGCGGAGATGCTGCTAACCCGAAGCTGCCCGTATGGCTGGCCATTCCTGCCATCGCACTGCTCACCTTCCTGTGCTGTGCAGTCACTACGAAGCTCATCTCATTGATTCCCGGCAGTAAATACGTGATTGGCTAACAATTAAGAAAATCATATATGAAAACAAAACTTGTCTCAATATTAAGCGCAGCTCTCATGCTGACGGCATGTGGGCAGCAGAATAAACAGGAAACGACTATGGATTTCGTGGACGACGTACAGGTGGCACTTGCTGACAGCGGCCACATCGATTTGGGCAGCCTCCAGTGGACGCGGGAGCCTGCGAAGTGTGAAATCAAGAATGATACTATCCTCATCTCCACCGCTCCGAAGACCGACCTCTGGCAGCGCACCTACTATCACTTCCAGAACGACAATGCGCCCGTGCTGCAGATGAAGACCCGCGAGAAGTTCTTCAGCTTCGTGGTGAAGACTGACTTCACGGGCAGTCATCACCGCTTTGACCAGTGTGGCATCGTAATGTATCTCGACAGCGAGAACTGGCTGAAAGGCTCGGTGGAATACGAGAACGAGGAGTTCCAGCATCTGGGCAGTGTCGTCACCAACAACGGCTATTCTGACTGGGCCACGACCGCCATTCCTGCCAATGTGAAAACCATGTGGTATCGATTCTCAAGAAGAGAAGACGACTACTGCATCGAGTGTTCATCTGATGGAGTGACGTTCAGCCAAATGCGCGTCTGCCATATACCCGCTGCCGCTGGGGAGATCAGTTTCGACATCTATGCCTGCTCGCCCGAGGACTCATCCTTCACGGCAGTTTTCTCCGACATGAAGATAACTGAGTGCGCATGGAAGGCACACGACGGCCAGCAGCCAGACAAGTAATAGTAGCAAGTACAAGTAGAAAGCAGCCTAAAAGAACAAAACAAATGGAGATACTTAGAACGACGACAACGGCCGGACGGGCCGGAGCTTATTATGTCAGAATACAGGCCATGGCTCGGAAGCACCAGATTCCCCTTGACGTGGAGTTTGATGAACACGACACAGCGGACACCAAATATATTGTGATAGTCGATGACTATCTCCCCATAGCTACCTGCCGTCTATACGCTATTGACGAAGGAAGTGTGATGCTTGGACGCATTGTTGTTCTCCCAGAATATCGAGGAAAAGGTATTGGTACGCTTGTGGTGAAAGAGGCGGAGAAATGGGCATGCGAACTAGGCTTCAAGATGGCCGTAGTAGAAAGCCGCGACAACAAGATACATTTTTATGAGACGATGGGTTATGTTGCCGACTACTCAAAGAAGATTGTGGGAGAAACTTTCCTATGTTACAGAATGGAGAAAAGGCTAAAATGACAAGTAAGAGAAAGAAGACGATGGTGTCGGTGCTGTTCATGGAGTTCAGCATCGTGTTTACGGTGTGCCTGATAGCCTCCAATATCCTTGAGACGAAGCAGATGGTGTTCGGACCGCTGCACTTGACCGGCGGGCTCTTGATCTTCCCCATTTCCTACATCGTCAATGACGTGGTCTGTGAGGTATGGGGCTACCGCCGTGCCAGCATCCTGATCTGGACGGGTTTCATTACCAACTTCTGTTTCATGGCCATAGCGTCGCTGGCTGATGCCATCCCCGGTGCTCCCTATTGGGATAATGAGACTGGTTTCCATGCCATATTCGGACTGACCCCGCGTATTGCCCTGGCCTCGTTTGTTTCGTTCATTGCCGGTAGTTTTGTCAATGCCTACGTGATGAGCCGGATGAAGATCTCAGACCAGGGCAGGCGTTTCCCCCTGCGGGCCATCATCAGCACGGTTTGGGGTGAAGGTGCCGACTCTCTCCTTTTCTTCCCTCTGGCCTTCTATGGGGTGTTGCCCGACTATGAGTTGCCCTTGATGATGCTCTCCCAGCTGGTGTTGAAGACTGTCTATGAAATAGTTGTCTTACCCATCACCATGCGTGTTGTTCGATGGGTAAAAGACTATGAGGGAGAGGATGTCTATGACCACGGGGTCAGCTACAATATCTTTGCCGTGTTTAAGAGGTAATATCACCGTCTATGGAGAAGATCAAGTGTACTATAGAAAGAATCACGTTCCAGAATCCTGATAACGGCTATTCAGTCCTGCAGGCCAGTGTCAAGGGCTACAGGGAAGAGCAGACGTTGGTCGGCATCTTCCATGAAGTCACCGTTGGTGCAGTGCTGACGGTAGAGGGTTACTGGAGGGTGGACAAGCGTTATGGCAGTCAGTTCGCGGCGGAGTCCTGGTCTGAGGAGCTTCCCGCTGACCTCATCGGCATCGAGAAGTACCTGGGCAGCGGGCTGGTAAAGGGTATCGGCCCCAAATTCGCGAAGCTGATTGTCGCCAAGTTCGGTCTTGACACCTTTGATGTAATCGAGAATGACGCCGACAGGCTCCTTGAGGTCTATGGCATCGGCAAGGGACGTGTCGAGAAGATCCGTGCGTCATGGGAGAAGCAGAAAGATGTGAAGGACATCATGGTCTTTCTCCAGGGCCATGGCGTCAGCTCCACCTATGCTGCAAAGATCTACAAGCAATACGGCAAGGAAAGTATCGAGAAGGTACAGTCTAATCCCTATTGTCTTGCTGATGACATCTGGGGTATAGGCTTTAAGACTGCTGACAGCATCGCCGAAAAGCTGGGCTATGAGAAGAATGACCTGCGGCGGTGCCGAAGCGGTATCTTCTATACCCTCAACAAGCTCTCGGAAGACGGTCATGTCTTTTCGGAGCGCGAGCAGCTGGTCAAGTCTGCCAAAGAGCTGCTTCTGGCGGACGAAGAGCCTGTTGTCCAAGCCCTCGACCAGATGATTGCAGCGGAGGACCTGGTGCTAGATGAAGAAGCGATATTCCTGCCGCCGTTCTACTATGCGGAAATCGGTGTGGCCAGTAAACTGAAGAGACTGCTTGGAGAATCCACGGGTAATCTCTTTGACGGTACACTTAGCATAGATGAGATCACAAAGAAAACGGGCATCCAGTACGATGACGTTCAGATAGCTGCCATCAGGCAAGCTGTCCAGTCAAAAGTGATGGTGCTCACCGGCGGTCCCGGTACAGGAAAGACAACCCTTTAGGTATCATTGCCGCCCTTGAATCCCTTGGCCAGAGCATCCTTCTTGCCGCACCGACCGGACGTGCGGCGAAGCGGATGAGTGAGGCGACAGGCAAAGAGACAAAGACCATCCATCGGCTGCTAGGCTACAACCCTGCTGAAGGCTATGGCAGGAACGACGAGAATCCTCTGGAAGGAGACGTGCTGATTGTCGATGAATGCTCTATGATTGACGTGATACTGATGAACTCCCTCCTGAAGGCCGTCCCTTCTCATATGCGGCTCATCCTTGTCGGTGACATTGACCAGCTTCCCAGCGTCGGTGCAGGGAACGTGCTGAGGGACATCATTGATTCCGGTGTCGTGCCCGTTATCCGGCTGACGAGGATATTCCGTCAAGCCCAGAGCAGTCGTATCATCACCAATGCCCACAAGGTCAACCAAGGTGTTTTCCCGGACATCAGTAATGGCAGGGATTCTGACTTCTTCTTCGTCAGGCAGGAAGACCCGGAGGCTGCTGCCAGGGAGATTGTCAATATTGTCAAGAACCGCATCCCCAAGGCCTATCACTACAGCACCAATGACATTCAGGTGCTGTCTCCGATGCAGCGGAGTGTGGTCGGTGCCACGAACCTCAATATCATCTTACAGGAGGCCATCAACCCTATAGGTGACTGCTTGTCCCGTGGCGGCTTCAGGTACAGGAAGGGTGACAGGGTGATGCAGATACGTAACAACTATGACAAAGAAGTCTTCAATGGTGACATCGGTTTCGTCAGTGCGGTAGACATGGATGACCGCAGCCTCACTGTCGTTTATGAGGGCAGGTATGTAGAGTATGAGGATAGTGAGCTGGACGAGCTGACCCTGGCGTATGCCACGACCATCCACAAATCACAAGGCAGTGAATACCCTGTCGTGGTGATTCCATTGTTGATGACCCACTTTGTCATGCTGCAGCGTAACCTGATCTATACTGGCATCACAAGGGCAAAGAAAATCTGCATCATTGTAGGAACCACCAAGGCCCTGGCATACGCCATACACAATATGGTGGTACTGAAACGGAATACCAGGCTGAAGGAAAGGCTGAGTACATAATACACACAGAAAGGCGCGGGCATTGGTTACTAGTTCAGATGCGACATCTTTGAAGTTTCCTACGTTTCAAGGCCACGCCGAATATAGCAAATGCTGTTGGGTACTGCTGTCTTTGACAGATGGCAGTATTTCTTATGCAAAAAAATGGTGACTATGCCGTGTGCATAATCACCAGGGCAGAAGATGCAGGAAATTCTTGAAACGACTCTCGTCCGCTCTTTTATCCCCTTCCTCACGGCTTAGGGCATCTTCTTTATAGCTTTATTCTCTTAGCTCCCTTCATTTTCAGGAATTTCTCCGTTCCGTCTGTCCACAAGCCGATGTTCTTGAATGACGAGTGAACCCAGAACCGGTTGAAAAATGGGTCGTCCGAGAAATAGAACACATGCTTTGTAATGGATGGCGTCTTAGCGAAGAACGCTTTTATCTGTTTTGTCTTTTTCGGGGTGAAAGCCATGATTCCTTTCCTGCCGTCTTCTAATTCGATATAGCAAAGATGATGTGGCTCACGGACGGTATCGCTGTCAAGTTCCTCTGGAAGAATCTCTTTCCGTGATTCAACATGTCGCCCATATTTCTTGTTTATCTCTTTCACCACCTTTTCAAATTCTGGGCCGTGCGTGGCAGTTATGGGTATTCCGGCCACGATGATATAGATGTGTATCATCTCATGGATGATGATGTCAATCAGTCTCTCTTCCGAGATGTCATAGCGTTTAGAAATACCCAATCCGATGGTCTGTTCCACTATTTTGCCAGTCTCATCATGTCTGTGCCACCATCTGACATTGCCCCATATATTCTTTGTGTTTGATATTCGATATTCCGGAGTGGGAAGAATACCGCCAAAGCATTTCTGGTTGTATTCCTCATACACTTTCTTGACGAAAGGAATTGTTGCTCTCATAGGTCAGATTTCTATTATCTGGGGTACATGGTCACTGACATTCTTGTCCCATTCTCCCACTTCGTATGTTTTCAGTGGCACATTGGCGAATGTGTAGTCGATGAAGAAAGTTGCGCTTTCCTTGAATTGGTGATGGTATGTCACGGCAGACTCCTTACCCAAGACCTCTCCAGTCCTCTTGTGGTAGGCGCTGTAGAAACCCAATTCGTCGAGGTAGTCTACGATAGTTTGTATGCTGTACTCCTTACTCTCTCCCGCCTGACCTTTATAGCAGTTCATGTCACCCGTGATGATACATGGGTATTCGTTCAGGTGCTGGGCGTATTCCCGTAATGCTTCCATTGCTATCTGTGGATATTTCTTCGGGTTGTTCTGTTGGGTCGTTGTCGGCCATGCTGCCAGAATCAGTATGCCATCAATTACTACAGGAAGGAAATACTGGTGCATAGGATTGAACCATCCTGGTATTACTCCTTTTAAGCCAGACCTAATGATAACGCCCAAGCCCTTGTGGCTATAATCGCCCATCCATTCCATCTTGAAGCCTTCAGGGAGTCTGATTTGGGATGGGCAGGCCACTTCTGGGAGGACATATATATCTGCGTGACAAGATAGTATCTTGTCTACTTTCTCCTGAGAAGAGAGATGGATGTTGTATGCTATAATTTTCATTTTGTCAAATAATGTTCTGTTAGCCATTCCTCAAATCCTTCCGACGGATGATAGGGGTCGGACCAGTACATATACCGATTTAAGAGCAGTCCTACCAATGAAGACGGTATTCCGTATTTCTTGGGAAGATGGTCAAGGTGCTCAGATGTCAGTCTCTGCCGCCATTTGTCACCTTCCTGGTATGACTTGGCCATTCGCTCAACCCATACACTCTCATAATCCCACATCAATTCATCTGAAGTCTGAACGAAAGGATTATTCTCTTCCCCTTTGTAAAATCTGCATTTGGCTGTCAGTTCCACCTTCCGCTGTCTTGTTCTCCGCTGTAGGTTCGTTTCTCTCTTTTGATAATATGTCTTGTACCACTTCTTGAATTCGGAGGAATCCTTGTCGAGCCATCCACCCCAGTGATAGTATCGATTCCAGAAGGTTGCTTTCAGGGAGATGGGCGTGCCGTCTTCCTCCTCAAACCCTTTACAGCCGTAAGCCTGGTATTCCTCTATCTCGTTCTTGAAGTCTGTCTTTTCTCCAAGACAGGCTTCCACCCACCATCGTTCGTACCCCCATGCACCTCCTGCGTGCTGCAGCTCTGCTACTTTCTCTGGAGAAATGGTATATTCTGCCTTCATACACTCTGGCGGTGGGAGATGTGAATTATCAATCTCATGGATCTCAAGTATCTTGGCAAAGGGATTCTCTTCCTCGCCATTATAGTATCTGCACTGCAGTATGAGATACTTCCGTCTGTCTTCTTTAGAATAGTTTTCATTCATGGTTCATACTTTTTGAATATGAAGGGCATAGCATCAGCATCAAGAGGCTTTATGTCCAATAGACGGAGTGACTTGACCATGTGCAGTGTTCCCTGCTTGTAAGTCTGGAAATGCGGTGTGGTCAAGTGATGCTGATACGCTTCTTGATTACGGTAGATTTCCACGATGCGGAATTTCGTCTCATCGTCCTTCACTTGATTAGGGAAAATACAGATGACGCCAGGCTCATTCTTTACCGACTCTGCCCCGACGTTCCTCGCTGCCGTCAGATACTCCTTCAGATACTCCGGATAAACTTCTATCTCTGCTATTCTTACTACCATCACCTTTTGTTCTATCAATGGTTTTATCTCACGCTCAAAGATTTCTCGCTCGACAATTCTGTAGTGAGGGCGGTATGCTTCACGGTACTCAGGTGAATGACTGATAGCATACTTGCCGACAGAAAGGATGCTGTCAATAAAACGTCTGTCCTCCTGAAAATAGGGTAGGTCAGGCTTCATCTGCTCAATAGTTCCAATAATCTTATGCCATCGGTCTTTCCACGAGTCAACTGTTGGTCTTTTATCAGAGTTGGCACTTCGGATGAAAGCATCCAGCAATAATTCCTCTGTGATGATGTCCTCTTTGACAGTTCTAATACTGACACGGTAAAAGCTGCTGTCTATGCCGCATGGCTCATAGTGCCAAGGCATGAGGTCATCGAGCGTTGTTGTATTCAGCTCCTCGTCAAGATATGCCTTTACTTTCCGGCTATCTGACACTAGGTGCTCTGCTCCCATATAGTCCTGGAAGCACGACTTGTAGATGTCAAGCAGCCGGGACTCAGGATAGGTCGGCAGCTGGTGCTTGACAAATCTTTCTATGTCTTGTGCCACTGCCACTACCGAAAGCAGCAACAAGACGGAAGTCATAAACGTTTTCTTCATAATGTCAAGTGTTTCATCGGGTGCCCGCCCCACATACTGTCATTGGCATATTGGAACCCCAGGGAGGCATACAATGCCTCTCCAGATGGGTTTCCCTTGTCAACCAAGAGCCCCACACAAGGAAGTCCGAGGGAATCAGCCTTTTCCTTTGTCGCCTCAATCAGCTGTCTGGCAACACCCTGACGTCGATATTCCGGCAGGACGGCCAGGGAGTCCAGATACAGTTCCCCAGGCTGTGTCTCGTCGTCTATGTCAGAGTGATCCTTACCTATATACGCTTTGGCCTCCTCTATGAATGCCTTACGTAGCAGATGCAGTTTACTGCCATCGTAACTGACGGAGATGCCCACTACTCTGTTCCCATCAAGGGCGACCAGTGTGTTCCTGTAGCTATACTGAGAATCTTCCCGTTCCACCAGCAGCGTCATCATCCTTTGGAAGTCGTCAAGCCCGTAACCGTCACCACAGAAAAAGAGACAACAGTCATCAGTCATTGCCATCATTATCAGGCGTGCTATTTGTGCAGCCTGGCTTTTTGATGCTTTCCTTATCTCAATCATATTCAATCCCAAGTCCAGAACCTTCTTAATTCCGCTACTATCTTATCCCAGTCCTGCAAGGTGAACGTACCCGGTCCAATCATCATTATCGTCATTTCAATGTCATCGAATTTACGGAAAATATTGGTGTCCCTGAACCCGTTCCGCAGGTAGAACCCGTGCCTACGCTTTCTTTGCTCAGGGTTGGGACACGGATTTTGGTAGGGAGATTCCATGTCAAGGACGCACGGACGGCCCTTATATTTCTTCATCAGCTGCGTTAGGATCTGCTGGCCGTAGCCTTTACCTCTTAATTCTGGCATAACGGCAAAGTACCAGTACCAATTGACAGAAGGTCTTGGATAGACGATTGTAAATCCTACAAACCCGTTATCCTCGTAATATGCAGTGAAGTCAAGCCCCATCTCACCTATCAGGCGCATCAGGTCATCCCATGGAATCTGCTCGTCTTCTGGAAATGCGGTCTGGTAGAGTGTCCTTAGCTGTCCGTTCCCGTTGTCAGCTGCCGTTACCTGTTTTGTGGTCATCATTATATGCTCAGTTTTTATTCTTCCGTCTGACGATAGTAAACGGCACCCTGTTCGTTCTTCAAGGTACGAGGAAAACCTTGGTTATGTCACCAGAAAGGTGTATCTTTGCACCAAAATAAAAATCAAATTCGTGCCACAAGGGCACGTCTGAAGGGTGGAACGTAGACGATTTTGCCAAGTTGCACTCCATTGCAGAAATAACGATGAAGAACGGAAACTCCAAA
>JAEEGI010007365.1_pt1 | contig 24658 bp, 20 predicted proteins | sample 8958751 | NCBI WGS metagenome assembly JAEEGI01 (sample SAMN16246545, study PRJNA631951) | gut metagenome | biome: gut microbiome; feature: rumen; material: KS-attached | host: Bos | place: Iran: Karaj | collected 2018-10
GCCGCCCGTGCCCAAGGCGCCTGAGCCCCCGAAGCCCGAGACGCCGGAGGAGACCTGCGCCCGCATTGCCAGCGAAGCCAAGAAGGACGTGCCCGAGCTGACGGAGGAAGCCAACAGGACGCTGAAGGCCATGGGGATGGAACCCATCGACCCCAGGCAGGTCGAGGCGCAGATCGACAAGCAGGCCCAGCAGATGCTGGCGACCATGAAGAAAAGCCAGCCGGACTTCCACAAGACCATGGCGATGGCCGGCTACACGCCCGAGCAGGCCGACAAGCTGGTCGAGGCCGCCCTCATGACGCCGCCTTCGCCCCAGGCCTTCCCCAGCCCCCAGGCCTACGACATGGCGCTTGCCCGCTACGCCGACCGCTTCGCCGAGCTGACGGGCGCCTCCAGGGACCAGCGCGACGGCCTCGTCGCCCGGCTCAGGCACGTCGACGCCCTGCAGGCCGAGCAGCTGATCCAGACCAGGAACGTGGCCGCGCTGGAAGCCAAGATTCCCCAGGCCTCCCTGGACGTCCTCGCCAAGGCCGGCTTCAAGGCCGATCCCAAGGCCTACGACGCGGCCCTGGAGGGGCTTGCCGGATCCGGCCGCTCCGATGCAGAGCTTCTGGGCTCGCTCACGCGCCTCGGCACCTCCCTCGGACTGGAGCCGGGCGCCATGAAGGGCGCCATGGCCAAGGTCTTCGGCGCCGTCCGCGCGCAGACCTACCAGACCCCAGACATCCAGGGCGCGCTCATGCTGGCCGCCTCCGGCTTCCCTGCCCAGCAGGGCGCCATGGACCGGCTGCGGGCGCTGCTGAAGAGCCCGCCCCAGGGAGAGCTCTTCGACCTCGGATCGCTCGCCCGCAAGGCAGGCGTCAGCGATCCCGAGCTCCTTGCGCTGCTCGAGGCCGCCGACCCCCTGCCCATGGGCAAGCCCGAAGCGCCCAAGCCCGAAGGCCCCAAGCCCGAGACGCCTCAGCCCGAGGCGACGAAGGTGGAGGAGGCCGCCGCGCCTCCCGAAGAGCCCCTGCCGGAGGCCGAACCTGAAGAGCCGGCTCCCGGCGCCCCGCCCCTGCTCGACGGCCAGCATCTGGCAGGCGCCAACCTGGCAGGCCTTGCCCTGGCAGGCGCCCAGCTGGCAGGCGCCGACCTGGCCGGCGCCGACCTCTCGGGAGCGGATCTCGAAGGCGCCGACTTCTCGGGAGCAAATCTCCAGGGCGCCAGGCTTGCCGGCGCCAAGCTCGACGCCTGCGACTTCACGGAAGCCGACCTGAAGGGCGCGGATCTGTCAGGCGCCCGTGCGCACGACGCCGTCTTCGACAGGGCCGTCTTCCTGGGCACGGCCGTCCAGGGCCTCGACGCCGCGGGCTCCCGCTTCTCGGGCACGCTATTCACGGAACAGGAGCTTGCCGGCGCCAGCCTCAGGGAAGCCGTGCTCAGCCAGACGCGACTGGAGAACCGGGTGCTGGCAGGCTGCGATCTCACGGGAGCCTCGCTCGAAGAGGTCTGGCTCGACGGCTGCGACTTCGAGCAGGGCCAGCTTGGCATGGCGCGCTTCGACCGCTGCAGCGTGAGCGGGACCTCCTTCCGGCACGCCAATCTGGCCGGCAGCTCCTGGACAAGAACGAGGGGCGTGAAGGCGGACTTCCGCAACGCCCTGCTGGCAAACGCCCTCTTCGAGGAATGCACCTTCACCATGACCCGCTTCACCTGCATGTCGGCCAGGGGCTGCCGCATGCTCTCCTGCGACCTCTGGGGTTCGGACCTCAAGCGGGCCGACATGCTCGGCGGAGCGCTGCGGGGCACGAAGCTCGGCAAATGCGATCTGACCGAGGCCAGCCTCTTCGACGCCGACCTCTACCTGGCCGGCATCGACAGCGAAACAAGCTTTTCAGGCGCAAATCTGACGAGGACCTGCCTCGCCCTGGGAGAAAAGCCATGAGCCAGGAAGCAGCACAGCTTATCAAGGGCCAGAACTTTGCCGGACAGAGCCTCGCCGAACAGACCCTCTTCAACGCCCGCTTCGAGAACTGCGACTTCTCTGGCTGCGACCTCGCCCTGGCCGGCGTCAGCCAGTGCGTCTTCGCGTCCTGCGCCTTTGCCGGCACATCCCTGGGCCAGGCCGAACTTTCGGCATGCTCCTTCGAGGCATGCTCCTTCGAGGGCGCCTCCCTGGCAGAGGCCAGCCTTGCCCAGTGCATCTTCGTCCAGTGCGGCTTTGCGTCCACCTCCCTTGGCGACGCCTCCCTTGCCCGCTCAAGCTTTGCGTCCTGCAGGCTGGCAGGCGCCGTCTTCGACAAGGCCGTGCTCGCCTCCTGCAGCTTTTCGAGCACCGTCTTCGAGCGGACATCCCTCTCTTCCTGCACCTTCCTTTCCTGCCAGCTGCCGGGAACCGTCTTCCAGGGCTGCCTCGGCAAGCTCTGCGTCTTCCGCAAATCCGACCTGACGGGCGCGCGCTTTGCCCAGAGCCAGCTTCCCCAGCTCATGGCCTTCGCGAGCATCCTCGAGGGCGCAGGCTTCCAGGAATGCCTGCTCGCCAATGCGGGCTTCCCCGGCTGCCGGCTCAAGGGGGCCGTCTTTGCAAACTGCGACCTTTCCGGGCTCTCCTGCCGCGACGCCGATCTCTCAGGCGCCCGCTTCGACGGCCACAATCTCGACAAGGCCCAGCTGCAGGGCGCGGACCTGCGCTTCGCATCCCTGGCCGGCTGCTCGCTCAAGATGGCAGACCTCTCCCACGCCGAACTGGCAGGCGCCAACCTGGCCAATGCCTCCCTTGCCCTTGCCAACCTCCACTGCACTGATGCAGACTCGTGCGTCACGGCAGGCTGCGACATGACCGGCGCCCGCCCCACGGACCAGGCCCTGCTTCGCGCCGAACGCTTCGTCCCCGGCGAAGCCCGCTAGGACAACCTCTCAAGGAGCCCCCATGCTCGACGTAGCACGCAACAACGATATGCTTCAGCCGGCCCTTGCCTCGGGCAGGGTCCAGCAGGCGGACCGCGGAGCCGCCCTCGTAGCCGGCCCATTCGGCCTCGTCCGCGCCCAGCGGGCCGCAGGCTGCCTGCTCGAACCCAAGACCGGCGACACGGTGGCGCTCTTCCTGACAGCCCAGGAGGCCTGGATCATCTCGGTGCTCTCAAGAGCCTCAGGCGACGAAGGAGAGCTTGTCCTGCCGGCAAAGACGGCCGTCCGCGCCCGCGAGCTTGCGCTGCGAGCCGAAAGCGGGCTTGCCCTCCAGGCCCCCTCTGTCCGCGTCGAAGCCGGCGTTCTCGTGCAGGCCGTCGAGTCCGTCAAGACTTTCGCCTCGAAGATCTTCGAGAAGGCCAGCCTCCGCTTCGGCCTCTTCGGCAAGCATGCCGAGCACGTCTCGGGGCTAAGGGAAACCAAGGCCTCCCGCATGCGCGTCACCATCGACGAGAACCTCCGCGTGCGCTCCGCCTCTGCCGACCTCAAGGCCAGGGAGAGCATGCGCATCGACGGCGGGCACATCAACATCGGCTAAGCGAAAAAGGCAGGACGCATCCATGTTTGCCTCAACCAATGCCAGCGGCACCTTTACGGCCATCGTGCCCGACACCTGCAACACGCCGTCTCCGACAGGCGTGACTCCCATTCCCTATCCCAACATCGCCCAGGCAACGACCACGGATCCCTCCTCGGCCTGCACCAAGGTCATGGTCAGCGGCGGCCTTGCACTCAATCTCGGCTCCAAGACGCTGCTCTCCAGCGGCGACGAGGCAGGCACCGCTGGCGGCGTGGCCAGCGGCAGGTTCATCGGCGAGTGCGCCTTCACCCAGGGAAGCATGAAGGTCCAGCTCGAAGGCAAGGGCGCCATACGCATGGGCGATTCCACCACGCACAACGCCAAGAACACGACGGGAACGGTGGCCGCGCCCTCCCAGTCCAAAGTGCAGATGTCATGAGCGCCTTCTTCCGCCCGGCACGGGGCAAAGCCGGATCTGCCACGGCGATGCTGGCGCTGCTGGCCAGCCTCGCCCTTGTCCACGGCTGCGGGGGCAGCTCCCAGCCGGCAGGCGCCGTGCCTCCGCCTGCGCCTGCCGAAAGCACGGACAAGGTGGCCTGGGCCTTTGAGGCCGGCGCCATACGCCTTGCCATCGATGCCGACTCCAAGCTCAACGCCGTGGGGGGCGTGCCCCACGCCATTTCCCTGTGCGTCATCCAGGCCGCCTCGCCGGACAAGCTGGCCGCCCAGGGCGCAACGAAGGAGGGGCTTCGCACGCTGCTGGAGTGCAAGGCGAACCCGCCGGACACCATCTCCGCCGTCCAGTTCTACATCCAGCCCGGCGAACGCAAGGTGGTCCCGCTCGACAGGAGCGAAGGCGCGCGCTACATCGCCGTTGCGGCCGGCTACGACGCGCTCAATCCCAAGCAGTGCTTCCGCACGGTGCAGATGCCCGTGCACACGGACTCGCACCACAAGTTCCTGCTTTTCGGCAAGGTCATGGACTACACGGCCGCCAAGATGAACCTCAACGTCAACCTGGGCCAGGACACGCTCGACTGCGCAAGCGGCGAACAGCCCCAGCCCTAGCAAGGCGCCCCCGATTTCCCGCAGCAGACTATGGAAAGCAGCTACCAGACCATGCAGCCAGGCGCAGTGCCAGCGCCTTCCGGCTGGCGCCGGCGCCGGCTGGACGGCGCTCTGCTTGGCTTCGCTCTGGAGGGATGGGAGCAGAGCGGCATCTGGGTGCACTGCCGAGCCGACCAGACCTGTCCTGCCCGTCTCAAGGAGCATCTGCGCCGCGCAGCGCAGCCCCTGCTCTTCGGCGCTGCGCCCCCCTCCCTGCTTGAGGCCGACGGACTTGCCATGGTCAGTTCCGGGAAAACCGGCGCCGAGGCAGAGCTCGTTGCCCGCCAGACGGCCGCCGTCTGCGCATCCAGCAGCATGGCGCTCGTCTCCGGCGGAGCGCAGGGCGCTGACCAGATTTCCATGTCTGCAGCCCTCGATGTCGGCGGCGTGCTGGCAGACAGCCTGCTCAGGCGGATCCCGGACAGGCAGGCGAGGAACGCCATCGCCGAAGGACGCCTGATCCTCGTCGCCCCTGATACCCCAAGGCAGGCTTCTGCGTCGGGAGCTCCACGGGGCGGAACAAGCTTATCTGCGCGCTGGCCGACTGAACCCTTGCGGCCAATGCCGAATGGCGCAGGAGCGGAACCTGGGCCGGCGCCGAGGAGGAGCTTCGGCGCAAAAGCCCCCAGCCCGTCGCCGTCTGGACAGGACCGTCCGTGCCTGAGTGCAATGCCGGGCTCCTCGAGCTTGGCGCCAGCCCCCGGCCCTGCGGGCTTGGCGAAGCAGGCGACGAAACTAGCCTGCCCGGCCTGCTGGGCCGGCTCAAGGCAGCCATGGCCTCGGCAAAGGCCGGCAAGCCTGCCCCCAAAGCCGTCTTTCAACGCAACCTCGCCGGCATCATCGAGGCCGAGCAGGCCAGGCTCGGCGACTAACGCCAGCGCCATGCACAATCTGTAAGGAGGACGAATGCACATCACACCCCTGCTCTTCTGGGAGCACGGCACCCTGCTGCAGCCCCAGCACTTCCAGCTGTCGGACAGGAGGCTGCTGGAGGAAACAGGCCTCTTGCGCTCGTTCCTCTGCCCCCACGCCTGGGGCGTCAAGGAACTCGAGGTCGACGAGGAGGCGCTGGCGCTCGGCATCTTCCAGGTGAAGCGGCTGGACATGCTCCTTCCCCAGGGCGAGCATCTGGTGATCGGCGAAAACGCCGTTCTGCCGGCTCGGGGCTTTGCGGAGTTCTGGACCGACCCCCAGTCCCAGCTCGAGTGCCGCATCTGCCTGCCCCTGTCCGAGGAAAACGCGGCCAACGTCGCCGAAGTGCCGAGCTTCCAGCCAGGCGACATGGAAGGCGCATCCACGCGCTATGTCGCAGCCGAGATGCCGGACGCCGTGCGCGACACCTACGCCAACGGCCCCGAGGCAGACGTGCGCTTCATGCGCTACAACGCCTGCATCGTCTTCTCTACGGAAAAGGACAGACTCGCCAAGACGCCCTCCTGGCCGCTGGCAAGGCTGGTCCGCGAAGGCAACGAAGTGCGCCTCTCGCCCTCGTACGCCCCCCCCTGCCTCGACCTCTCCTCCTCGCCCCTGCTGCAGGGCGCGCTGCTTGCCGTGCGCAACGCCGTGTGCGCCAGAGCGGGCCAGCTGGAGGACTTCAAGCTTCTGCCTGGCTCTGCCGGCACAGGACCTGCCGGCATGAGCGCCGTCACGGCCCAGACGCTGCTTATGTATTCCATGCTCAGCGTGCTCTCGCGCTGGGCTCCCCTGCTGGAGCACCTCTGCGAAGCCGTCCACATCCATCCCTGGCCGGTCTACGGCATGCTGCGCCAGCTTGCCGGCGAGCTCTCCCTCTTCTCGCCCGATCTCTCCGCCCTGTGCACCACCCGCCAGGGTGCCTGCGCCATGCCGCCCTACGATCACGAGGATCCCGGCACCTGCTTTGCCTCGGCGCGCATCGTCATCTCGCGGCTCATCGATCTGCTGGCCACAGGCCCTGCGCACTCCTTCCCCATGGAGCGCCGGGAGGGCATCTTCGCCTGCGAACTGCCGGCCTACGCCCGCTCCGGCTTCGACTTCTGGCTCCAGATCCGCGGCGCCGGCGACGCGACAGAGGTCCAGGAGGCGACCCGGCAGGCCAAGTTTGCGCCTGCGGGCTACATCCGCGCCCTGGTCGGCAAGTCGCTGCCCGGCATTCCGCTCATCCACTCCAACGTTCCCCCGCCCGGCCTGCCCAAGCGCGCCGACACCTGCTACTTCGCCCTGGACAGCCGCGACCCCCTCTGGGCGCCCCTCCTTGAAAACGGGGCCTGCGCCCTCTTCCTGCCCGGCATGCCCGAGGAATGCAGCGTCAATCTGGTCCTAATCAATTCGGGGCGCGCGACCGATAGGGAATAGCGGGATATTCTGCACTGCAGACGCATCTCCGCAGCACCTATCCTCTCCCAGAGGCCAGAACGCCATGCCGAACGCCAGAATCACCATCGTGCCGCCTGCGGGCACCCCCTTTGTCAATCCTGCCTTCGCGCCACTGTGCCGGCGCTTCGAGCCCCTTGCCGCCTTCGCCCTGAAGGCGGCATCGGCCAAAGGCGCGCGCACTCTCTCCTGGGATGCGTGCCAGGCACGCCTCGACGCGCTGGCCGACGAGGAGCTGGCGCAGCCCCTCCCCGAGGGGCTGCTCCCCGACGACATGGCGTCCTGCCGCATGGCCTGCTACACGCTGATCGACGAACTGCTCAACGCAAGTCCCCGTCCCGGCGAAGCGGTGCCCGGCTGGGCTTCCCGCGGCATGCAGGCAAGGCGCCTCGGCACCAGCACGGGCGGCGCCGACTTCTTTGCCAGGCTTGAGGACCTCCTTGGCCGCGCCTTCGACGAGACGCCGGATCTGCCAGGCGGCGAACTCACCTTGGCGCCGTCCGAGGCACCAGCGATGTCTCCCCAGGTCCGAGCCACAGGCCGTCCCCCGCTGCCAAGTGCGCCGTCCGATGCAGGAATCAAAGGAGGTCTGGACTTTCTGGGCATTCCCCGCCGGCCCCGCATTCAGGGTGCCGCGGCCATGGCCTCCGCTCTGGGAGCCCTTGCACAGGGAGGCGGCAGCGGTTCTTCGGCACGCTCGGCCGCCATTGCCTGCGGCTTCTTTGCCTTCTGCCTGCTCCTTGGCCTGCGGGGCCAGTACTACGGCGAATCCCGCGACGCCGAAGTGAGGCGCCTGCGCGAGGCCGCCGGCAGCCTGCTGGTGGGCTGGTCAGGCCCCGAAGGCCAGCAGCTGGCGCAGAGCCAGGACGATCCCGGCACCCAGGACGCAGGCGCAGACGCAGAGCGCGCCCCCCGTCGAGGCTTCCTTGGCAGGACGCTGGGCGCCCTCGGCGGTGCAGGCGCGCTCTTCATCGTGCTCCCCTTCATCCTGACCGGGCTGTGGTATCTGGTCTGCGCGGCCATCGTGGCGCGCATTCCCCTGCCCTGAGGTTCCCGCCATGATCAAGTTCCTCAAAGGCATTTTCAAAGGCCTGCTCCTGCTCCTGCTTTTCTGCCTCCTTCTGGGCGGGCTCGCTCTGCTCGCGTGGTGGGCCGGCTGGCCCATCCTCACCGTGCTCGCCGTGCCCGTGCTCATGGCGGCATTCGTGGTGCTGTTCTGGGGACTGCGCAGGCTCTGGCTCTGGGGCAAGCGCAGGCTCTACGTGCAGAGCGTGCTGACCGAGGATCCCGCGCGCAGACAGGCGGCCGAAGACAAGGATACGCCCCTCTCCCGCGCCTGGCGTCGCGGCATGCAGGTCTTCTCTCGCTCCAAGGTGCTTGGCGGAAGCCAGCTCGCCGGACGCAACCCCTGGGTGCTGCTCTTCGGCGGAGAAGCCGGCGCCGACTGGGGCGCCGTGCACGCTGGCCAGGCAGCCCAGCCTGAGCCCGGCTCACCCCTGGACTGGCATTTTCTGCAAGACCTCGTGCTCCTCGAGCCCTCCGCAGACATGCTCGAAGCCCACACGCCCGAGCAGCGCTCCCTGTGGGAGGAATTTCTCGCCGAGCTCTCCCAGGCGCGCTCCAAGGAGCCTGTCAACGGCTTTGCCGTCTGCATCGACGCCAGCCTCCTGCAGGCCGGCCAGCCCTCGCAGGCAGACGCCATCCGCAGGCGCGCCCTGCTCTACCGCTCCCGCATCGAGGACGTGCTGGCCGTGGTGCCGGCACGCACGCCCGTGCGTGTGGCCGTGACCGGCATGGATCGCCTGCCCGGGGCGGCCCGCCTCCTGCGCCGGCTCTCGCCCGACTCGCGCCAGGTCATGCTCGGCGCGCAGTTTGCCGTTCCCGATGCCGCACAGGCACGCCAGGGCGCCGTGGATACGGCCTCCCAGGCAAGCATGGCCATAGCCTGCGCTGCCGACTCCCTGCGGGCCCTCATCCTCGACGAAGCCTCGCACGGCAGGGGACCCCGAGGCGGAGAGCTTGCCCTGACGGCGGTCCTGCCCCAGCTCGAGGCAGGCCTCGCCCTCTTCCTGGAAACCCTGTTCCGCCCTGGACCGCTGGACGCGGCCCCCTTCCTGCGCGCCGTCCACTTCGCGTGCACGGGGGCTGATCCGGCGCCTTCCCAACCATCTGGCCAGGCGCTCGGCCAGGCTGCGCAGGCAGCCCCCCGGGCCGTCGATCTGGCGCAGGTCTTCGAGCCCCCTGCAGACGCGTCCGACAAGCCGGCAGCCGGAGCAGGCAGCGGGATCAGATCAGGCTCTGTCTTGGGCATGCCAGCGACCATGAGGGCTGCGCCTGCCCTCGTTGCCACGCCGGCGCAGCAGCCCACGGCTCCCGCCTTCAGCGCTTCCGCAGATTTTGCCGCAGATGCCGGCAAGCCCAGCGAGCCCGTTCCGCCCTGCTTCATCCAGCGTCTTCTGACAGGCCTGGCCCAGGACCGCGGCCTCGTCCAGCCCTGCAGCCAGCCCACGCCCAAGGACGGCCCCTGGGCGGCAGTCTACGCGGGCTGCTGCCTTGCGCTCATCAGCGGCTGCGCCCTCTTTGCCTCGTCTGCCATCTACAACCATCAGGTGCTCACCGAAGCCTCCGCCAAGCTGGAGGAGGCGAAGAAGGCGGGCACGCCCAAGGCCTCCGCTGAAGGCGCCTGCGCGCGCCTGCTGGAAAAGGCCTCCAAGCGCTGGTGGCTGCCCTCCTTCGGCCTCACCCGCCTCCAGGAAGCTCTCGCCCGCCACAGGGAGGCATTCACGGCAGAGATGCAGGGCGCCGTCCTGCCGGGCGTGCTCAACAGCATCTCCGGCGCCCTTGCCGCAGAGCCTGCTGGGAAGTCCGCAGGCGACTTCCCCTACGACGCCCTCCAGCGCGCTCTCTGGCTCAAGGAGTGCCTGGACAAGCGGCAGAAGGACGACAGCGACTACGCACCCTTCCCCGTCGTCCAGGGAACGGACGGCTCCCTGACCACGCAGGGCCATATCCTCTGGAACACCGACTTTGCCTCCCTCTACCTCGACTATCTGCACTTCGCCACCGACGACCAGCTGCGACGCCTTGACCAGGAGCTTGCCTGGCGCACCCAGACCCTGACCGGAGGCGATCAGGAGACCGTCTTCAACCGCCTCGTGGAGCTCGTCAACGCGCGCACCCCGCAATGGGACGTTCCCCTATCCCGCTTCTGGCCCAACGTCCCGCGCGGATCCAAGCGCTTTGCCAGCGTCCCGCCGGCCTACACGGCCCAAGGCTACGCCGAGATAGCCGGCGGCCTCGAGCGCATGGACGCCGACACGGGCGCCCCCTCCTTCCGCGACAGCGCCTGGTGGAAGATGTACCTCGAGCGCTATGCCTCGGTGTGGGCCGACTTCGTCATGAAGAGCGACGATGCCTGGCGCAAGGCCGAACGCGTCGAAGAGCTCAGGCGCACGAACGCCGGCGCCGGCGGGCGCCAGTCCCCGCAGATGAAGCTGCTCGCCGAGATGGCGGTCCAGCTGGGCCCCCTGAAGCAGGAGAAGAACCTCCCCGCCTGGGGCGAGGAGATCTTCCTCATCGACGCCGTCTCGCGCATCGCCGAGGCATCCCAGGCAGCCAAGGAGAAGGACAGGAAGGGCGTGCTTGAACTCGCCTGGAGCAGCAGAGATCTGCCGAAGGACGAGATTGCCACCCTGAAGGAGCTCTTCGCCACGCCCGCCAGGGCCAAGGACCTGGCCCAGGCCGTGGAGTCCTGGGGCAGATACGAGGGCGCTCTGGCCGAACTCGGCGCAACGGCTCTCAATCCCGACGGCGCCCTGGAGCTTGCCAGCATCGAGTTCGGCGGCAAGGACTACGGCGATCCCAAGGCCACGGCGCCCACCAAGGCCAGCGACGCCATGACGGAGCTCTTCCAGGCCCTCGGCACGCCAGGTTCCGCCGACGCCGTCAAAGGCCGCGCAGGCGTTGCCTCGACGCCGGGACGCCAGCTCCTGCTCGGTCGCATCCAGCTCGGATGCCAGACGGCGGCCTACACGGCTGCCATCCAGCTTCAGGCGGCCTGGGACAGCCAGGTGCTCCCCCAGGCCGACATCCTGCCCGAGCACGCCAGCCCCGAGCTCTTCTTCGGCAAGGACGGCATCGTGGCAAAGTTCGCCGAAGGCCCGGCCAAGCCCTTCCTCCAGCGGGAGGTCGGAAGCTTCAAGGCAAGGACGAAGAACGGCGTGGCCTTCCCCTTCACCAAGAGCTTCCTCTCCTGCCTGCAGAAGGGTCAGGAGGCAGGCGCCAAGCCCCCCAAGGAAAAGTACGAGACCACCGTCTCCACGCGCACGGCCGACGTCAATCCTGAATCCGCCGAGCGCCTCCAGTTCTACGAGCTCACCCTTTCCTGCAAGGGTGGCTCCCAGACCGTGCGCAACAGCAACTACCCCGCCGACGCCGCCTTCAGCTACGAACCGGCAAACTGCCACGGCGTTGATCTGCACATCAGCTTCCCGACGCTCGATCTCGCCTACCAGTACAGCGACTTCAACGCCTTCCTGGAGGCCTTCCGCGCCGGCGAGCACAAGTTCACGGCAGCCGACTTCCCTGCCCAGAAGGAGTCTTTTGAACGGCTTCGCCTCGACTGGATGCTCCTCAGGGTGCTCGTCGACCAGTCCGACGACATCCTCGAGGCCTTCACCGGCGAAATCCAGATTCCAGACCGCATTTCGGAGGTGTGGCCATGAACCCGCGCCGCCTTCGCCTGTGCAGGGGGATCTTCCTCGTATGGCTGCTTTCCTTCGTCCTTGTCGTCGGCTTTTCCCTCAGCGACACGGGCTGGGACGGCAGATCCCCCTCCCTCCTCTCCCTCTTCATCCAGCCCCCGGAGGCGGCCCCGGCGCCGCCGGTGGCCACTACGGCCATGGCCGAGCCCCAGCCTGACCCCAAGCCCGTCCAGGCAACGCCGCAGCCCAGGCCCGAGCCGGCCAGAAGCACCCTTGTCCGGGGAAAAAAGGCCGGAGCTGGCACGCTGGGCATCCCGCATGCGACCAACTCCCAGGACGCAGCCACCATCGCCATTCCCTACCGGGGACGCCTTGGCGAGTACCAGGCCTTCAGAGCCCACAACGTCAATTCCTGGTGCATCGACCTGCAAGGCGACTGGAAGCCCTGGGAAGGCACGGTCCGCCCCAGCGGAGCCGGCATCGCCTCCTCGGTGCAGGTCGGCCGCCACAAGGGCTGGGCGCGCATCTCCATGGTGGCATCCGATCCCAGTGCTGTGCTCAAGGAGGAGATCACCTATACGGCAGACACTCTCTACATCCGCATCGCCCAAACCCAGGCTCAGCAGGATCAGGGGCATGGCCAAGGGCAGCCTGTGGCAGAACCCCGGGCCAAGGCCAGGCCGGCGGGACACAGGAGGTAGGCATGGGCGAGACAAGGCTTCTGGAGCGCATCCGCGAAATGACCGCGGAGCAGGGCCAGCGCAAGGACAAGGCCAAGGACAAGCCCAGCCTCGAGCGATCCGTTCTCGCGCATCTGACCAAGCTCCTCAATACCCGGCAGGGCTCCACCATCATCTCCCCCGACTTCGGCGTGCCCGATCTGGCGGCCATGACCACCTCCCCCAGCGCGGAGAACGTGGCACGCATCGAGAGCATCCTCGCCTCTGTGGTCGAGCGCTTCGAACCGAGGCTCACGAACGTCAAGGTCGTCTTCTCGCCCTCGGACGACGATCCGCTGAAAATGAGCTTTTCCCTGCAGGGAACCCTTGCCGGACAGGTTTCCGATGCGGCAGTCTTCTTCCAGACCGTGCTCTCCCCCTCGGGGCGCATCAGCATCCAGCGCGCCCGCGAGGTCCAGTAGTCCCGAGCGGCCGGCACGCAGCCTCTTCCGCTTTCCCCCAGCATCCAGACCTTGCTTCGGCAAGGCCAGCCAAGGCGGCGCCATGGACATCACCCTGACCAACCCTGGGAGCCCTGTTCCCGAATTCACCGTCGAAGGCGCCATCGACACCCTCGAGGCGCCGAAATTCCAGGATGCCGTGCTAGCCGGCGTTGCGGCCGTGCAGGCCAAGAACGTTGTCATCGACTGCTCGGCCATGCCCTATCTGACGAGCACGGGACTGCGCGCCTTCATGACCATAGGCAAGACCATGATGGCTGCCGGCGGCCGCATGGTGCCCTGCGGACTCTCTGGGCTCGCGCTCGAAATCTTCACCTCCTCGGGCTTCGCCCAGGTCTTCCCTCCTGCGGCAACGCGCGACGACGCCCGCAGGATGCTCGGCGGGTAGCGTCATGAAAGAATACGAGTGTCCCGCCGTACTGGACAACCTCAGGCCCGTTCTTGCCGTCGCGGCCGAAGAGCTCATCGCCAGCGGAACTGAAACGTCCCTGCGCCAGCGCTTCTTCGTCGTGCTGGAAGAGCTCTTCAACAACGTGGCCATGCACGCCTACAGGAGCCGGGTCCTGCCCGGCCCCGTGCGCATCTCCATCAAGGCGTCCCAGGACTACGTCGAGCTCAAGGTCATGGACCAAGGGGCCCCCTTCGACCCTACGACCTACGACGACGCCAACCGCCTGCAGCGCCTGGAAAGCATGCAGCTAGGCGGCGCCGGCATCCTCCTCGTCAAGACGCTCTCGAGTTCCGTGACCTACCGCCGCGAGGACGGCTGGAACGCCGTCACGGCCATGCTGGAGCTCCCGCCGGTCGAGGCGTAGCGAGAGCGCCCCTGCCGGGGCGGAGCACAAAGGCGACATGAACGTGGCCACGCCCTGCCTCAGCGACCCAGGCCGAACGAACGCTGTCAGCAAGACGCGGATCCTGCCAGCAGTCCACGTCGGCGCAGCGCGCTTCGACGAAGGCTCTGCCACAGCCTGTGCCGTTCCGCCCTTCAGCACCTCCGGCAGGGATGCCAGACGTCCCCGCAGAGCGTCCTTCTGCCTGTGCGCCTCGGCAAGGCTCCGATCCGGCGCCAAGGCAAGCGCTTCGGAAAGCAGGGCGAAGTTCCCCTTCCAGACCGCACGTCCCGCAGACGTTTCAGAGAGATGATCAGCGGTCGAGCTTGCCCGTCAGCGCCAGCGTGAAGTGCATGCCCATGTAGCGAAAATGCGGGCGCACCCGCAGGCGCACCGTGTACCAGCCCGCCGAGGTGTCGTCGCCCGAGACCTCGACTCGCGCGTAGTTGAAGGGCCTGCGGCCGCGGGTCTCCTTGTCAGGATCATTCATGACGGTGACGTACTGGGCAAGCCAGGCGTTGATCTCGCGCTCGAGCTCCATAGCGCTCTTCCAGGTGCCGATGTTCTCGCGCTGGATGACCTTGATGTAGTGGGCGAGGCGCGTGATGAGGAACATGTAGGGGAGCTGCCGCGAGAGGTTCCAGCTTAAGACCTGCTCAGAGATCCCGCCCCCGCGCTCCTCCATGGGGCGCTGGCAGGAGCTGGCCGAGAGAAAGGCCGCGCTGTCCGCGCCCTTGAGCATGGCAAGGGCGCAGAAGCCGAGCTGGGAGAGCTCGAACTCCCTGTGCTCCGAGACGATAACCTCAAGCGGGATCTTCTTCTGGATGACGTCCATGCTCTCAAAGGCGTAGGTGGGCAGCTCCCGCACGGCGCCGTCCTCGGGACCGACGATGTTCACGCACCAGCGGTATCTGGCGAAGCTCTCGCCGAGCCGCTCCCCCAGAGCCAGGCAGGGACTGCCCCAGCAGGCCGTCTCCGGATCCGAGCTATCCTCGTTGAAGCAGAAGGACTCGACCGCGGAACTGGCGGGGCTGTAGGGGACGCGCAGAAGGAAGCGGGGCAGGAGAAGGGCGCAGTAGCGGGCGTCCTCGCTCTCGCGGAAGGATCGCCAGGACGCGTACTGCGGCATGTCGTAGATGAAGCCCAGATCCTTGATGTTCGGCAGTTCCTCCCAGGAGCGGATGTTGAAGAAGCTCTTGCCGGCAGAGCCCAGAAAGGGGGCGTGGGCCATGGCGGCGACGGCCGCGATGCGGGAAAGCAGGCGCATGTCCTGCGGGGTGACGCCGAACTCGTAGAGCCCCAGCATGGCGCCCACGGGCGTGCCTCCGTACTGGCCGTACTGCTCCACGTAGATGTGCCGGTAAAGGCCGGAGTAGACTACTTCCGAGGCGTCCTCGAAGTCGTCCAGCAGATCTTGCTTGGAGGCGTTGAGCAACTGGACGACGATATTTTCCGAGAAGCGCAGGCGCGATACCAGAAAGTGCATGCCCCGCCAGGCGCTCTCCAGGCTCCTGAAGTCCCTGTAGTGCAGGATTGCATTCATCTGTTCCGAGAGGCGGCAGTCGATCCCGGCAATGACCTGCTCCACGAGGCTCGCGTCCACCGTCATGGAAGGCGGCGCAAAGCTGAGCGAGTACACGAGCGCCTCCAAGCCGAGCACCACGCGCTCCCTGGAAAAGCCCTTGAGGGAGGAGACAAGCTTGTCGACGAGCCCGGACCAGCCACTTTCCGGCGTCTCGGCCAGCACCTCCCGCCCTGCGGAACACCGCTCCGTCTGCATCTGCATCTGCTCCCTGCGCTCCTCTGCGCCGCCAGGCGTCCTGCGATCGTCCGCCGGCGTTCGGCAGACGGAGGCTGCGGGACAAGTGACCGTAAAGGAGTATTCTACTGAAACGGCTCCACCTTTTCAAGCCACGCGCCAGCCACGAATTCCGGCACCTCGGCGTCTTCCGCTGGTTTCCAGCCACGAGGTATTCTGCTACATCTTGAGACATCGCCCTCAAGGCGCCCACTCCCCACCGCCCTCTCCGGGCTCCATCCGCCATGGACAAGAACGCCGGCACCACGCTCCGCACCAAGCTCATCTGCTTCATCATCCTCGTTCTGGCCGTTGCCATGCTGCCGCTCATGGCGCACGACCTTTTCCTCGCCCAGCAGAACGCCCGTGAGCTTGTGTCCAACACGGCGCGCGCCACGCTGACGGCGGCCCGCGAGCACATTGCGCAGCACTTCAGGCAGACCATCGCCATCGAGGCCGGCATCATCCTGTCCACCAGGCGCGAGATGCACAGAGCCGCGATGGTGGCCGCCCAGATGCTCTCCTCCGCCGACCCCAGCCACATTGCAAAGATAACGACCGAGATTACGCGCCAGCATTCCGACTCGCCCCTCATCCTTTTCCATACAGGCCGAGACATCGTGCCCGGTCCCGGATCCGAGAAGACCGAGCCAGCTCTGCTTGCCGCCCTGACGGCGCGGGCCCGCTCCACGGCAGTCCTCGGGGAGCCCGACGACTTCGCCGTCGCCGACTCGGCCGGGCGGAACCACCTTGCCTGCTTCGTTCCCATCAAGGGCGCCTCCTGGCTAATCTGCGCGCTCTATCCCCTGGACGAGGCCGCGGACTTCGCCGGGCTTGTGAAGGAGATGCACCGCGAAGGCATCAACGCCTACCTCAACTCGCTGTCCATCTATCCCGCAGGCGGCATCCACGTCATCCATGAGCGCACCCTCGAGGACTTCCACAGGGAGAAGACCCCTCTCGAGCCCAGCCCGCGCTTCCTGATCCAGCAGGCTGTGCACAGCGGCCTCGACTACGTAGAGATCCCCACGTCGGGCGACATTCTGCACTGCTTTGTCACCACTGTGCCTGGCGCCCCCTGGATCATCGCCTTGACGGTACCCCAGTCGGCAGTGACCATGCCCCACTGGCGCATGATGGTGAGGCAGCTCGCCCTGTTCGCAGGCATTACGGTCCTGGCCTTTGCGGTCGCGTTCAGGCTCGCGGCCACGCAGTTCGGTCCGCTTGGCGAAATCATCGCCTGCGTGCGTTCCTTCCCGCACCAGGACTTCACCAAACCCCTCGCCTTCGGCGACAGACTCCCTCTCAAGCGCAGCGACGAAATCGGCATACTCGCCCGCGCCCTCATGGAGATGGGACGCATGCTGCAGACAACGCTCGACGGCATGCTCAAGGCCACGGCTGCCAAGGAGCGCATGGAGAGCGAACTGGACATGGCACGGCGCATCCAGGAAGGGTTTCTGCCACCGCTGGCGCCGGACATTGCAGACCATCCCGCCTTCGAGCTCTTTGCTTCCGTGACGCCGGCAAAGGTTGTCGGCGGCGACCTCTACGACGTCTTCTTCGTCTCCGAGACAAAGCTCTGCGTCGCCCTGGGCGACGTCTCCGGCAAGGGGGTGCCGGCGGCCCTCTTCATGAGTTCCGCCGTCACCCTCCTGCGCGGCCTCGCCCGCGGCATGGAAAGCCCGGCTACCGTCCTTTCCGCCATCAACAGAGAACTGGCCACCAGAAATCCGGAGAACATGTTTGTCACCCTGGCCATTGGACTCTTCGACACGGAACGCTCGCTCTTCACCTACGCACTGGCAGGGCACCCCGCCCCGATTCTCATCCCTGGCAGCGGCGCTCCCTGCCACATGCTCGGCGGCTTTGCCCCGGATCTGGTCGCAGGCGTCATGGAGGATGCCTGCTACCACGACCACGCCATTGCGCTGGCGCCCGGCGACGCGCTTTTCTTCTTCACCGACGGCATTTCCGAGGCGCCTGGCACGCAGGGAGGCTTCTTTGGCATGGAGGGCATAGTCGCAGGCCTGGAGCAGCTGCGGACAAAGCCACTCGACGAACTCTGCCAGGGCATGCTCAAGCTTGCGGAAGACTTCGGCCAGGGACTTCCCCAGGCGGACGATGCCACCATGCTCGCGCTCAGGCGCAAAGGAGGTTCCCATGCCTGCTGACAAACATTCCCTCCTCCAGCGCCTCAGGTGCAGGGCCAGCCTCCTGTCCGCCGGCATGGTGCTGTCCTCCTTCCTGCTTCTGCCCTTGGCGGGAACAGCGGCGGAGCCCCCCTCGTTTGCCATTGCCGTTGCCGGCCTCGGGGAAAACCTGGAAGACGCGCCCTGCGTTGCCGACAGCCGGGCCATACTCGGCCTGCTTTCCTCGAAGGAACTTGCGGAACGCACCGGCCTTGCCTGGCAGATCTCGGCCGTCGAGCACCTTGCCTCAGATCCAGCAGAGGCGGACCGGACCGCTCGGCAGGCCCTTGCCAGCAAGCCCTCCCTTATCCTCTGCACCAACGCCATCATGCTCAAGAGCGTGCTGATGGCCCGCACCGATGCCACACCCGTCTTCGTGCCGGAGGGAGTGCCAGTGGAAGAAACGGTTCTCGATGAAATTCCCGGCGAAAAGCTGAAAAACCTCTACTTCCATTCATCCAGCCCCAGCACCAACCCCAAGCTGGCCACGCTTATCGGCTATCTCGGCGCAAGGCGAATCGGCTTCCTGCATGTGGACATGCTGGACGATATCCAGGATCTGCTCCCCACCCGTGCGGCCAGAGCCGCCGCAGAGCTCGGCTGCGAAGCCGTTGCCGTCGGCATTCCCCAAGACAGCTATGACGAATGCCTCAAGGGCATGCGCAGGCTGGCCGCCCTCAAGCCCGATGCCGTCTATCTCGGGCATCTGCGCTGCGCCTCCACGGAAGAGCTCGGCGGACTGCTCCAGCCGCTTCTCGATGCGGGCATTCCCGCCGTCGGCACCGAGTCCCTCGGCGAAGCCTCTGCCGGTGCGCTACTGGCCTTCTACCAGCGGGCCGACACCATGGAGCGGCGCAACGCCTACCGCATGCTGCGCATACTCTTCTCCGGCAGGGGGAAGGAGCTTCCGCCTCTGGTCGCGCCTGGAGAACTCGCCGTCAACATAGAGACGGCATCCATGCTTGGCATACGCCTGCCGATGAACGTGCTGGCCGATGCCGAATATATCATCTGGAAGACACGGAGCGCGCCGGCACCCTGATCCGGCAGTCCCCCAGTCCCCGCCTGCCAGCTTTCCTCTGCCAGAGACGCAGGCGCGTCAGCGCGCCTTCTCCGGCGCCCAGATCCGAAGGATGCGGTCCAAATCTTCCGAGGCCCGCAAGCGCCCCAGCAGGCCGGCAAAGCGCGCACGTCCGGCTGCATCTTCCTCCCTGAAGACGGGCACAAGCATCCCCTGCCCCCAGTCCTGCAGCGGAAGCGACACGGCGACGCCCCCAACGGCGTCCTTCAGCGTGCCCGCTGTGCGGGCCGGCACGAGGGCGCTGGCAATCATGCTCCGGGACAGCGCATTGACCAGGGCATCCCTCGAAGGATAGGCCCGAACCCGGCAGGTGCCGTGAAGGCGCATCCGCATGGAGGAAAGAACCTGCTCCTCCCAGCTCCCTTCGATGACGCCGACTGTCTTGGGCGAGTAAACAACGGCCTTGCCGGCAAGTTTCCTGTCCCAGGACACGACGGCAAGAGGACAGGACAGCACAGCCTCCCCGAAGGCCAGTCCTTCAGGCGGAGCTGCGCCGGTCTCGACGAAGCTGAAATACAGATCGACAATGCCGGCGCGCAGAAAGTCCTGAGCTACCTCCTGACGCAGGGGCAGGTGGTGCACCCTCGCCCCCGCCACTCCGGCCAGCGCGTCCACAAGCGCCGGGCAAAGGCCCTCTGGACCGTCGTCGGCGTTCAGCCGCGAAAAGGGCGTCTGCCCGGCAAAGAATCCGTGAACCCAGAAGACGCCTCCATGACTGGACGCGGCGCACGGCGCCAGCAGAACCAGCAGCAGGGCGAACGCGCAGGTGGCGTGCCGGCCCGCTACCAGCATTTCTCAAACCTGCCTTCGCGGAAGCGGTAGACTGTCGTCTCCACGCCCGTCGGATTGCCGTTCTCGTCAAAGCCTATCCGCCCAAGAGGAGTCTTCCAGGTCCCCTCCCGCAGACTCTTTGCGATGTCGCCCGGCGTAAGGCTTTCTGCCGCTTCCAGCGCACCGAGCAGAGCCTGCATGGCCGCATAGGCGCTGAAGAAGTAGGGTTCGGGAAGCGTGCCGTACCAGTTCCTGTGCAGTTCCGCCAGCGAGGAGCCCAGACTTCTGGAGCGGGTCAAGTCCGTGAAGACCGCGTAGACCTTGACGTCTTTCAGCTTTATGGCGCCGACGGTGGCCACGTTGTGGAGCACGTCAGGGCCGACCACATTCACGGTCGCCCTGTTGGCCTCGAGGAGCGTGAGGATGCGCTCGCAGACCTCCTTGTAGGCGCCGATGAAGAGCGTGTCTGCACCGGAGCGCACTAGCGACCGAACAGCGGCCGAGAAATCGAGGGAAACAGGGTTGAGCTTGTCACAGAGCACTGTTGCTACGCCCATCTTCTCCAGCTGGTCGCGTACCCCCATGGCGAAATCCCGGCCGAAGGTCGTGCCGTCGTGCAGGAAGGCTGCCCTATGGACGCGGAGCTTGTCTTTTGCAAACTCGGCCGCGACCCGCGCTTCCTCCCGCAGGGGGTTGATGGTCCTGAAGAACCAGGGATTGAGCTTGGCATCCCCCATGTCATCCTTGGTTACCGAGGGCGAGATGGCAACGATGCCGGCCTTCGCGTAGACGGGAAGCGCGCCCTCCATGGCGTCCGTGCAGGTGTGGCCGAGCACGGCAACCACCTGCTTGGCGGCCAGCCGCCTCGCGACCTCAGCGGCCTTGACGCGGTTGCACTGGTCGTCCATTTCCTCAAGCACCACGCGCATGCCCCGCACGCCGCCCCTGTCGTTGATCTGCGCAACGGCTATCTGCGCGGCCCGGCCTATGGAGGGGCTGTCCACGGCAAACTGGCCCGAAAGCGCATCGGCCACGCCGATGCGCAGCACCGCCTGATCCCCGCAGATGGCGACACGGGGGGCCAGCGCCATCGCCAGAAGAAGGCAAGCGCAGGCGAAGGCTCTGGCGACAGGCCTCCCTGCACGATGCAGAAGAAGGCTACCTGGATGTCTTGCGCGTTGCTGCATGGCGAAGGCTCCTTGAAACTTGAGGTGCAGGCAGGGCCCTGCGGGCGCCTGCGCTTCAGGGAAAAAAGGCCTGAAACAGCCTGCTTGTCAACTGCGGGCCAGCAGCTTCCCTACAGGAAGAACTCCGGCTCCCGGCGCTTCTGGCAGGAGGCTTCGAGCCAGCTCCGGATCGCTTCCTGGCGCTCGTCCTGAAAGGTCTTGGCGCCCTGGGGGCAAAACTTCACGCAGGCGCAGCAGCGCAGGCAGCCCTCGCCTACCAGAGAGGGGTCGACGCTGTCGATGATGCCAAGGGGGCAGAGCCCGGCGCAGGTGCCGCAACGGGTGCAGGAGGCAAGCGTCGCAGGCTTCGCTGGGGCAGAGGGGGAAAGCCTCTTGTAGGGATGCGCGCCCGGAAGTCGCGGCAAGGCGTCCCGGCCCTGCGCGACGGCCTCAGCGGCCCTGGCGGCAAAGCCGTCAAGCAGTTCCAGATCGCGGGCATCCGGCCTGCCTGTGGCCACGGCCGGCGCAATGCAGTGCTCGGCGATCACGGCGCCTGCGGCCACCACCGTGAAGCCCTGCGCCGCCAGCAGATCGCCTGCCTCGAGCAGCGCATCGTCGTAGTGGCGGTTGCCGTAGACCGCAAGGACAATCGCCGGCCGGCCTGCGCCCTCAAGGGTCTGCAGGCAGGGCAGGCAGAGCTCCGGCACGCGACCGCCGTAGACCGGAAAGCCGAAGACAAGGACGTCGCCTGCGCCAAGGCTGACCGGCTCCTGCCGCCCTGCCGGGAGGGTCCAGTCGTGCGGGAGGACGCCGGCCTGAAGCTTCCTGGCAAGGCCCTGCGCCAGCAGAAGCGCCATGCGCTTCGAAGAGTGCGTGGGACTGAAATAGACGGCGTGGACAATCCTGCTCATGCGCTGCTCCTTTGCCCCGGCGCCGGCGCGCCCAGGGCCGAAATGTCTGCCCGCGCTCTCCTTATGCCACGTCTGGCCTCGCTCCGCCAGCCGGAAAGGCGAGGCCTAGCGCCACGAAGCACTGGCTGGGGGGGCAGGATGAGGGGGACTGGCAGGGCTGGCAGGCGCATTGACGGACAGGCGCCCGGGCTTCTAGGCTTGCCGGACGACTTTCCGCCGCAGGAGCCGTCTGCGACTGCCACGGCCCCGCACTCTGCAACCTCTGCCCTCATGGAGAAACTATGAACCGAACTGCGACCGCCTTTCTGCTGGCACTGCTCCTGCTCGCCGGCACCCAGTCCATGGCCAAGCCGCCCGTCCCCGCCCTCGCCCAGACCCTGCTCGACCGCGCGGCAGAAGCCTGGGAGACGAAGGAGGTGCCGAACTACGAGGCCCTCACGGACGAGATCCTCGACAATCTCGCGCTCAAGTTCGCCCTCAACGCCAGGGGACAGCTGCTCAACAGGAACGACAATCCCGAGGCCTTCCAGGGCGCCGGCCCCGAATTCGACTGCGCCCTGCCCCGCGCCGAGGCCGCGGAGCTCGCTGCCTGGTACCTCGGCCGCAGGGCGCCCCTGCAGGGCGTCAAGGGGAAGTACGTCTACGGCATGGCGGCCGACGGCCCCCGGATGTGCCAGGCCAAGCTCGAGCGCATCGAGCCGCAGGGGCAGGGCTCCTTGCTCAAGGGCGCCCTGCTGTGCTTCGAGAGCTCGGGCGACGACGAGCCCAGGCCCGCCGGCACCATCGAAGCCTTCATCGTGCCTGAAGCAGGATCGCCCTCGGGCTACGCGGTGACGCGCCTCCATGCGGTGCGGCGGCAGTAGGTCCCGCTCTGGGGCTCCGCTGGTCTGCCGGAGCGTTTGCAGCATGCGCTTCCGCATTTCTAGTATATTTTCTACTAGAAATCGAAAGGGCATCCAGCTCTGTGCCGGATGCCCGAAATTTCTGGTGGGTCGTGCGGGGATCGAACCTGCGACTCTCTGCTTAAAAGGCAGATACTCTACCTACTGAGTTAACGACCCGTATCTCGTTGGAGAGATAGTCCCCAAGGCCCTGCATGTCAAGGAAAACATGCAAAGCCTTCCGGCGCAGGCGTTTTAGCCCTTCTTCTCGATCTTGGCCCAGCTGTCGCGCAGAGTCGCCGTGCGGTTGAACACGGCAAGCTCCTCCGTGCTGTCCCTGTCCTTGCAGAAGTAGCCGACCCGCTCGAACTGCACGGCCTCGCCTACCTTGACGGCGGCCATGGCCGGCTCAAGCCGAGCCTGGACCGTCTTCATGGAGTCGGGGTTGACAAGATCGAGGAAGGTCTTGCCTTCCGGCACGTCGTTGGGATCATCGTCCAGGAAAAGGTGGTCGTAGAGGCGCACCTCAGCGGGGATGGCATGCCTTGCGCTCACCCAGTGGATGGTGCCCTTGACCTTGCGGCCGTCGGGGCTGTTGCCGCCCTTGGACGCCGGATCGTAGGTGCAGTGGATCTCGAGCACGTTGCCGGCCTCGTCGGTCTTCACCTCCGTGCAGGTGACGAAGTAGGCGTAGCGCAGACGCACCTCGCGGCCTGGAGCCAGGCGGAAGTACTTCTTCGGCGGATCCATGCGGAAGTCGTCGCGGTCGATGTAGAGCTCCCTGGCAAAGGGCACCTTTCTGGAACCGTAGGAGGCCTCTTCCGGATGCAGGGGCATCTCGAAGACTTCCTCCTGATCTTCAGGATAGTTGTCGATGACCACCTTGACCGGATCCAGGACGGCCATCCAGCGGGGCGTGTGGGCGTTGAGGTACTCGCGGATGCAGAACTCGAGCAGGCCGTAGTCCACCACGGAATCGGACTTGGCAAGGCCGATGCGGCGACAGAAGTCGTGCAGGGCCTCCGGCGGAACGCCCTTGCGGCGCAGGGCGCAGAGGGTGGGCATGCGGGGATCGTCCCAGCCCTTTACGTAGCCTTCCTTGACAAGCTGGATGAGCTTGCGCTTGGAGAGGACGGTGTGGGTCAGGTTCAGGCGGGCGAACTCCGTCTGCTCGGGATGGTAGACGCCGAGCGTCTCAAGGATCCAGTTGTAGAAGTCCCGGTTGTTGACGAACTCCAGCGTGCACAGGGAGTGGGTGATGCCCTCGATGGAGTCGCTCAGCGGATGCGTGAAGTCGTACATGGGATAGATGCACCATGCATCGCCGGTGCGGTGGTGGGCCGCATGGCGGATCCGGTAGAGCGTGGGATCGCGCATGGTGAGGTTGGGCGAGGCCATGTCGATCTTGGCGCGCAGGACGTGGCTGCCGTCTGGGAACTCGCCGGCGCGCATGCGACGGAAAAGGTCGAGGTTCTCCTCCACGGAGCGGTTCCGGTAGGGGCTCTCCCGGCCCGGCTCCTTGAGGGTTCCGCGGTACTCCCGGATCTCGTCGGCCGTCAGGTCGTCGACGTAGGCCTTGCCCATCTGGATGAGCTGCTCGGCATAGGCGTAGAGCTGCTCGAAGTAGTTGGAGGCGTAGAACTCCCTGTCGTCCCAGCTGCCGCCGAGCCAGCGCACGTCCTCCTTGATGGAGTCGACGTACTCGGTCTCCTCCTTGGTCGGATTCGTGTCATCGAAGCGGAGGTTGCAGAGGCCGCCAAACTCCTTGGCGACGCCGAAGTTCAGACAGATGGACTTGGCATGGCCGAGATGGAGGTAGCCGTTGGGCTCGGGGGGAAAGCGCGTGTGCACCTTGCCGCCGAAGCGGCCGGAGGCATTGTCGGCAATGATCTTGGCGCGGATGAAGTCAACGTTCTCTTTGGCAGGGGCTTCCTGCGCTTTTTCCTGTGACATAGGGGGCTTCCTCGCAGAGAGAGTGAAATCTGAAGCGAATATTCTACGCGCGAGGCAAGCTACGGTCAACAAATGTGAAACGCTCTTGACATTTCTAAAGCTTTAGCCTATAAGTCACAGGTCAAGCGGAAAGGTGTCCGAGTCGGCCGAAGGAGCTCGCCTGCTAAGCGAGTATACGGGCTTAAACCTGTATCGAGGGTTCAAATCCCTCCCTTTCCGCCACACCCTTAATTCTCCCCCAAATTACTTAGGAAATCAGCG
>JAEEGI010007369.1_pt1 | contig 24652 bp, 14 predicted proteins | sample 8958751 | NCBI WGS metagenome assembly JAEEGI01 (sample SAMN16246545, study PRJNA631951) | gut metagenome | biome: gut microbiome; feature: rumen; material: KS-attached | host: Bos | place: Iran: Karaj | collected 2018-10
TTATACTTTTTCGATGGCAAAGATAAGGAAAAAATCGCGAATACCATCTACTTTCTCCCTGCAAAATCGCCACCATCCCTTCAGGAGTCTCGTTTTTGTGCGTATTCGCACACTTTTGTGCGCTATCGCACGGCAATATACGCTGCGGCGGGGGTCAGTCTTTGGTGGCAGACTTGGAGTAGCTGGAGGGTGTCACGCCAAACTCCTCCTGGAAGCTGCGTGTGAAATATGAGGCGTTCGAGAATCCCGTGAGATACATCACCTCCTTGGTGGAGAAATGCTCGGCACTGGCAAGCAGGCGTGCTGCCTTCTGTAGTCTCAGATGACGGATGTAGCCAATGGCGGTCCTGCCTGTCAGTTGTTTGATCTTACGGTAGATTTGCTTGCTGCTGATGCCACTGGCCTGACTGAGCATGTCGACAGACAGGTCAGAGTTGTCGATGTTCTCCTCTATGATATGGGTGAGGCGCAGCAGCAGCTGGTCGTCCTGCGACAGCTCGGTGTCGTCGCCGGCAGCAGCGAGCATCGACAGGCGCAGCTCCTGTTCGAGCATGGCTTTGTCTTCGCTGAGCTGTGCCTCTTTCTTTTTGGCGCTTTGCAGGATGCGCTCTTTCTCCTTCCTTTCCTGACGCAGTGTGCGCCGGCTTCTCAGATAGAGGCCAACGAGCGTCAGCAGTATGAAGAGCAGCAGGATGTATATAGTGACGGCCAGCCGTGAGTGATACCAGGGCGGGCGGATGCGGAAATGAAGGCTGTATTTAGCTTCCGGCTGCTGGGCATCGCTCAGATAGAGCGTGTAGCTGCCAGGCTGCAGGCCGGAAAGCAGGAGTGTGCTGCTGCCGGTGGGCAGTTGCACCCACTCGTTCTGCAGCCCGTCGACACGGAAGGCGAATCGTGTGGCCTTCTCCGTGCCGTAGTCATAGTCGCTGAGATAGAACAGCAGGCAGTTCTGATCGTGGCTCAGTTGCAGACGGCGCTGATGCAGCTGTAGCGCATCGCAATATCCCTGACCCATCACTTCGACATTCGTCACCACGGGCACGGCCGATGGCGCATGGCGGAGTATGTCGGCCTTGACGGCAGCGAACTTGTCGATGCCTCCCAGCCATATCGTCTGGCTTTGGGGATTGTAATAGACGGCAGTATAGCTGTCGACGGTGCTGAAGCTACCCAGCAGTTGCTGCTGAGCGTCGGTGATGCGCAGCCCCTCGTCAGTGACGTTCCATGTTCCGGCAGGAGTGACCGCCGACCGTCCCTGTGGTGTATACGGCAGCGCGTTCTCTCGCTGCAGCACAGCCACCAGTCCATCGCCGGCGATGCTTTCAGGATCGATGACGTAGGTGGCTTGATAAGTAGTGACCTGCAGGCGACGGTCGCTGGTCTCAATGATGTCGTAAACCCAGTTGCGGCGATCGCCGTCGATGCGCAGCTGCCTGAATTGTCGGGTCGTGCGGTCGTAGAGGAGCAGTGCGCCGTCGATGCCCACCCAGAGCCTCTTCCCGTCGTCTTCCAGCATGCAGCGTATGCTGTTGTGGGGTATGGGCCACTGAGGGTCGTTCATCTTGTACCACCGGCAGCTCTGATGCTCAGTGTCGAACCCCTCAATGGCGATGAGTCCGTGGATGCCGCCCAGCCAGAGGGTGGAGTCGGAGTCCTGATAGACGAGCCGCATCTGGTTGCCCTCACGGGAGCCTGTGATGGCCGGCAGGGGATAGGAATGGAAGAACTGGCTGCGGGGCGACATCGACACGCCGTTGGACGTGCCCACCCAGAGGTTGCCGCCTGCGTCGCTGCAGAGGCTCCACACCACGTTGCTTGCTATGGACTTGGCATCGTTGAGCGCATCGTGGCTCAGATGCCATAGGCGATGGCGCTTGTCCATGACATACAGCCCGTCGTCAGTTCCCGCGAGAATGTTACCTTCGGTGTCGCGAGCCAGGCACTTCACGATGGGCAGGCGGAACTCGAGCTGGCCGGCCAGCAGTTGGTCGAGTGTGCAGATGCCGGCAGCGGTGCCCACCCATACGGTGCTGTCGCCGGGCTGCCAGAGCAGTGCCGAGATGACGGGCGACGAAGCGTGAAGGATGCGCAGCCTTCCAGTGGCGATGGAGTAGCTGGCCAGCGAGCTCAGTTGTCCGATATACAGCAGCGAGTCACCCACGGCCATCAGCTCGCATACCATTTCCACGCCCTGCAGGCGCATGTAGCGACCATTGCGCAGGACTCCCCTGTCGGTGCCTGCCCACACATCACGGCCTACGCGCGTCAGGCAGAGCACGTCGGTGCCGTCATACAGGCTGTCCCTCTGAAAATGGCGGGTGCTGAGGTCGAACTTCAGCAGACCATGCTGATAACCCACGAGGATGCAGCTGTCGGTCGCCAAGGCGCACCTGGTCGACCCCATGTCGGGGAATTCATTGTGAGTATATCGATGCAGGTTGTAGCCATCCCACGCCGACAATGCCCTGTTGTCGACAAACCACATCATGCCGCTATTGTCCTGGACGATGTCTTTCACGGCCAGTGTCTGCGTCTGGCTCTTCAGGTTGCTGAACGACTGGTATCGCAGCGGCGCTGATGTAGCAGCCCTGCCTGTCATGGCCACCATCAGGATGGTCACGCAGGCTATACGTGCGATTGTCTTGCCAATAATCCGAGCAACGTCTATGCTGCACATTATGGTTTTATTCATACCGCAAAGGTACACATTTTTTTCTTTCGTATATCATGTCACTCCTGTTTTTAACCAAATTAGCCCTGTTTTTTCGCTGATTTGCCCGTTTTTCTGTCCAATTAGTGACATTTTTTTATCCTCATGTCCAATTTGTGTTATAAAATGGTGATTATGGTCATGCGTATATAAAATACAAATCGTAACTTTGCACCATCGTTTACTACGAGCACAATAAAGACTATCTAACAACTCAAATAATTAACTTTTTAAAACTACACATTATGAAACATTTCAAACTCTCTCTGATTGCAATTTCGTTGCTGGCAGGAAGCGCCAACTTGTATGCTGACAAAGTTGACTTTGGCAGTGAGTCACAAACAGAATGGGCTGCCACATCGGCTGACGGCTGCGACATGGGTTCGACCGTTACTTTGGACGGCGTCGTTGTCACGTTAGGTTCGCCCGACGATACTGGTGTCAACTGGACCTGGCATGCTAAGAATGCCGGTTTGCTGCCTTCGCAGATGCCTTCGACTGAAGGCACTGTCGAGACACTGATCACAGAGTTCTCGGAAGAGGCTCCCTTTGGCAACCTTCCCTCTCATGGCGCTTTTCTGAAGATTGAGCCCTCGAAGGCTGGTGCTATCACCATCACCGCCAAGGCCTCGGCCAATGCAGCCCAGCCGCTGATCTTTGTCACACTCGACAAGAACGATCCTACCGTCATCCTCTCAGCCCAGATCACTCCCTGGGATGCCAACGTGACACAGTGGACCTATGAGGTCGATGCCGACCACACCTACATGTTCTTCCAGCAGTCGTATCCCGGCCAGCTTGGTGCCTATCGCATCACTCTTCGTGGAATATCGTTCGTCGTCGACGAAGTGGCAACGGGCCTGAACCAGCTGCATGCAGCACCCGCAGCAGAGCAAGCCTTTGACCTTGGCGGTCGTCCTGCCAACGGCAAGAGCGGCCTGCGGATCGTGAATGGCAGGAAGGTCTACTTCAAATAGAACTATAACCAACAAATCAACACACGCTTATGAGACACTACAAACTATTGCTCGTCTTCCTGGCCATGCTCGCCGGCTCGATTAGCTCGTATGCCGACATCAAGCAGTTTGGTAGTCTGGAAGATACGGAATGGGCGGCCACGTCGGATGACGGCTGCAGCAACGGCTCGACCATCGTCCTCGATGGCGTTGTCATCACAATCGGCTCACCAGAAGATGCTGAGGTCAGCTGGTCGTGGCATGCAGGTAATGCAGGCCTGATTCCTACTCAGATGCCTTCAACTGAAGGTACAGTAGAATCGCTGATCACATCCTTCATGGATGTCGAGCCCTTCGGCGACCTGCCCACTCATGGCGCTTTCTTCAAGATTCAGCCCAATAGGCCAGGTTTAATAACCTTCCGTGGAAAGGCTTCGGCCAACTCTGCCCAGCCGCTGATTTTCGTCACCTGCTTCAAAGGCGACCCGACCATCCTCGCTGCAGAGATTACTCCCTGGGACGGCAACGTGACGGAGTGGACCTATGAGGTGGATACCGAACACGATTATTACTTCTTCCAGCAGGCCTACCCCGGCCAGCTTGGTGCCTATCGTTTCACGTTCCGAGGCGTCTCCTATGAGGCTACAGGCGAGGCTCCCCCTCCTGCCGATCAGCGCAACGTGGGCTTCCTCTACAATGGCGACCTGTCGGCTGACCTGGCCTATCAGGTGATTGCCAGCGACCGCAGCAACAAGGTGACAGCCATTGAGGCCAACAAAGCCTTCACCGTGGAGGACTTTGCCGACTATGAGGTCATCACTATCAGTTCGACGGTTACCAACGACGAGGCCATCGCCTCACTGAAGGAGGTGCATCCCTTCCTGCCCGTACTCAACCTGAATCCTCAGATCTATGAGAAGTGGGGCTACGGAGAGGTGGTCGACGCAGGCATCCAGTTTGCTACAACCCGCAATCCGCAGCATCCCCTGTTCCGCAATCTGGAACTCATCGAGGATCCTGATGCCGAAGAGCCCACCTTCGTGCTTGCCGTCAGTGATGCGACATCCTTCCCCGGCCTGCATCTCAGTGGTATCTTTGCCGACGACCCCATCCTGGCAGTGGCCTACCAGAACGAGGATGTGGTGGCCATCCACAGCCACAACATCTCGCGCAATGGCTACCTCTATATTCCGTATACACAGGAGACACTGGCAGATGCCGCCACGCCTGACATCCTCACCAATGCCATCGCCATGATGAACGGCACGAAGCAGCCTCCCCTCAAGGCTCCGCTGCCCACCTTCTCGCTGGATTATGACTTTGAGTCGACTATCGTCAGCATAGCGGATGCCGCTCCCGGGGCAGAAATCTTCTATACCCTCGACGGCTCGATGCCTACTGAAGAGAGCACACCCTACACCGGACCCTTCACCGTCGACCATGAGCTGACCGTACTGGCTGTAGCACGTGGCGAAGGCTACGTGCTGAGCGACGTGGCCGAGCGATACATCGACATCCAGCTAGTTTGCCCGCGTCCCACATTCAGCATGGAGCGCCAGGACGGACGTACCATCGTCACTATCAACTCTGACCTTGATGACGCCACCATCTACTACAACTATAAGGGCGACAACTCCACAGGCAAGAGTTCCAAGTACACTGGACCTATCACCTTCAACACCGGGCGTACGATCTATGCCTTCCAGACCTGTCCTGAGTATCTCAACTCAAAGGTCGGTTCGGCTGACATTCCAGTGACGAATCCCAACGTGCGTATCGACATCCTCACGAAGATGGATGCCAACCAGAGCGAATACTACGACCTGACCAATCCCGACTCGCAGACAGGCAACACGGGCTACTACTTCTCGTGGGGCAACGCCATCTGCAGCATCGGCCCGGAGGAGGTAGTGGACTTCGAGAACGGCTGGAGCGTACGCTCACGTGGGCAGCGCATCGCCTGGGAGAATGTCAGCCCGTCGTTCAACTATGGCGATGACGTCAGCGGCGCGTTCAACCCAGCAACGGTAGAAGACGAGGATTCCTACCTCCCCGTCACCAGCGGTCTTCTCGACCTCTTCGACTGGAACACTGCCGATCCTGCCAATGCCATCGTACAGACCACGAAGGCCTATGCCGGTCCCTTCGATGTAGTAGCCTATATTGCCAACGAGAACGGCACGCTCGACTTCGGTGGCTCGACGCAGACGGAATGGGCTGCCTCATCAGCCGACGGCTGCAACAACGGCACGACCATCACGCTCAATGGCGTCGTCGTCACACTGGGCTCGCCCGACAACAGTGAGGTCACCTGGACCTGGCACTCCGGCAATGCCGGCTTGCTGCCCTCGCAGATGCCTTCTGCCGATGGTACTGAAGAGACGCTGATCACGGAGTTCTCGGAAGAGGCTCCCTTCGGCACTCTGCCCACTCATGGTGCATTCCTGATGATTGAGCCCTCGAAGGCAGGCGTCATCACCATCAAGGCCAAAGCTTCGGCCAGTGCCGACCAGCCTCTGGTGTTCGTCACGCTCGACAAGAGCAATCCTACCGTCATCCTTTCAGCTGTGATCACACCGTGGGATAACAGCGTGACGGAGTGGAGCTATGAGGTGGATGCCGATCATGTCTACATGTTCTTCCAGCTGGCATATCCCGGGAAGCTTGGCTCCTATCGTCTGACACTTCGTGGCATTGCTTTCGAGGCTAATGAAACAGGTGGCTCAGGCGAAGGCGCGGAGTCGTCAGGTGACCTTGCTGCCCGACTGGTGGTTGAGGTGGCTACAAGCGACGCTGCCAATGCTGTATGGACACAGCTGGGCGAGCCGCTCGTCCTGACAGATGCACGCCGTCTCTACTGCAAGTTCGTGCGTAGCTATGAAAGTGCAGCACCAGTCTTCGTTCGTACACGCATTATCAACGACGTCGGCCGGGCTGGCATCTTCAACATCTACCTTGCATACCAGGGCGAAGAGTCGAAGCGCATCATCCAGGAGCAGATGGTCGGCATCAGCGATGTGCAGCCTGAGGTCGGTCTCCCTGCTGGCATCTATAGTGTCAATGGTGTGCGCCAGCAGACGACACGTCGCGGACTGAACATCATCGTGACATCCGACGGCAGGGTCAGGAAGGTGTTTGTGAAATGATCATGCGATGAGTATCTGAATATGAAACGAATCAGACTGTTTCTCATCACGTTGTCAGTGCTTGCCGGCTCTGCGGGGCTGCAGGCCGCTATCGTCCACTTTGGCAGTGCGGCGCAAACGGAATGGACAGCCACCGCAGCCGACGGCTGCGACATGGGTTCTACCATCACGCTTGATGGTGTAGTGGTGACACTGGGATCGGCCGATGACACTGGTGCAGGCTGGTCGTGGCATGCTGGGAATGGGGGCTTGCTGCCGTCGCAGATGCCGTCCACTGAAGGTACTGTCGAGTCGCTGATCACGTCGTTCTCGGCCACAGCGCCTTTTGGACCGGTTCCTACGCATGGTGCGTTCCTTAAGATTGAACCCACGAAGACGGGTGCCATCACTATCAGCGGTAAGGCATCGGCCAATGCTGCCCAGCCGCTGATATTTGTCACACTCGACAAGAATGACCCCACAGTGATCCTCTCGGCAAAGATCACTCCCTGGGATGCCAATGTGACACAGTGGACCTATGATGTCGATGCCGACCACGTCTATATGTTCTTTCAGCAGGCATACCCCGGTCAGCTGACTGCCTATCGCTTCACGCTGCGAGGTGTTTCTTTCGACGATGACCCGAAGCACAAAATTACGGTCTATACCATCGGCGACTCGACCATGGCCAACAAGAGTGCCAGCTCTACCGAACGCGGGTGGGGCATGCTGCTGCCTTGGTTCGTCGATGCTTCACAGGTCACGGTCAGCAATCACGCCCAGAACGGTCGCAGCACCCTCAGCTTCATCCGTGAAGGTCGTTGGGATGCCGTGGCCCGTGCTCTCAACGAGGGCGACTACGTGCTCATACAGTTCGGCCATAACGATGAGAAGACAGATGCCTCGCTGCATACCGACCCCCAGACTACTTTCAAGCAATATCTTACTCGTTTCATCAACGAGACACGTGCAGCAGGTGCTCATCCCGTGTTGCTTACCCCCATCGTACGCCGCATCTTTGGCAGTGACGGCAATATCCAAAGCGAGCATACTGCCTATTCTCAGGCCATGCGCGAGTTGGCAGCAGCCCTCGATGTGCCCCTGATCGACATGGACCTGCTCAGCGGCTACTACGAGAATATTGCCGGCATCGTGGGTTCGCGGGCCCTGCATGAGTATTTCCCGGGGAAGGAGATCGATAACACCCATCTCTGTCAGTTGGGAGCTTACATCACGGCCCGTTGTGTGGCAGAGCAGATTGCCGCCAATGATGCTATCGACATCCCCATCAACCAGAATCCGCAAGCGCTGAGCGGAGCCTGCGCCTCGACGCTGGCTTTCGCCCGTCAGCACTTCACTGCCAGCTATCCGGGAAAGACCGTCCCCACGACGCTGGCTGCCATCGATGCCAGCGTGAGAACCCTGCGCCGGGAAGCCCGCCAGGCACTCGCCACTGCCCAGAAGCCTGCCGACGCCACGTTTGCCCTCGTCAATCCTGACTTTGCTGAGGGTGCCAGTTGGTATAATGCTCCGCAGGCCACCTATCCTATGGGCTGGCAAGTAGACAAGAGCACCAGCGGCACTGCCAATGTCGAGATCAAGGCAGATGCAGGCGGAGGCTTCAACTACTTCACGGTCTGGGCTCCCGTGATCAACTATATCGACATGAACCAGACCATCGTCAATCTGCCCGACGGCACATACGAGGTCTCTGCCCTGGTCAATGCGGGCGGCGGCGGACAGGGTGGCGGCACATATCTCTATGCCACATCGGGCGAAGCTACCTCCCGTGCGGCGGCCACCGTCACTGATGCCTGGTCGCGCCTGACGACTTCCTGCGAGGTCAGCGGCGGACAGCTGCGCATAGGCCTCCGCTCGGAGAATGGCTGGTATGGCCGTCTGGCCGACGTTCACCTCACGATCACCGATGCTCCTGAGGTCATCGACGACACCAGTTCGCTCAACGTCACGAACGAGGCTGAGGATGGTGCCTTTGTCATAGCTGGTGCCGAGGGCACTGCTCCCATCGTCTTCGATGCTGCCGACCATAGTGTGGTGGGCATCGCTGCCCAGGCACTCAGCAGCGACATTGAGGCCGTCTGCGGCCAGCACCCCATTGTGGGCAATGAGCTGGTGGCAGGCACACGCCCCATCATTGCCGGTACGCTGGGTCAGAGCTCGCTGATCAACACTCTTGCTGAGAGTGGCAAACTTGATGTGTCGGACATCGTGGGCAGGTGGGAGGCCTATACGCTGCAGGTCGTCAGCAGCCCGCAGGATAGTATCGGCCAGGCGCTGGTCATTGCTGGCAGCACACCCCGGGGAACGGCCTACGGCGTCTTCGAGTTGTCGCGGCTGATGGGTGTCTCGCCCTGGGTTTGGTGGGCCGACGTCAAGCCTGAGTCTCACTCCGAGATTTATGCTTCGGCAGGGTCGCTCACGGTCGACGAGCCTTCAGTACGTTTCCGTGGTATCTTCATCAACGATGAGGACTGGGGCCTGGAGCCCTGGGCTGCAGCCAACATGGACACCGGCATCAAGAATATCGGCCCTCGCACCTACGAGCGGGTCTTCGAGCTGCTGCTGCGACTGCGCGCCAACATCATCTGGCCCGCTATGCACCCCTGCAGCACTGCCTTCTGGCGGATAGCTGAAAATCCCCAGCTGGCTGCACAGTATGACATCGTGCTCGGCTCCAGCCATTGCGAGCCTATGCTGCGCAACAACGTGGGCGAGTGGACCGCCAGTGCGTCGTCCTACAACTATGCCACCAACCCCTCAGGCGTACAGGCCTATTGGCGCACACGCGTAGAGGAGAGCAAGAACCAGGACGTGATGTACACGCTGGGCATGCGTGGTGTGCACGATGGTGCTATACAGGGCTATAGCGGTGCGGCTAATATTGCTGCAGGACTGGCTAGGATCATCTCCTTCCAGCGCAGCCTTATCCACGACATCGTCAACGAGGACGTGACACAGGTGCCACAGACCTTCATCCCCTACAAGGAAGTGCTCGATGCCTATAATTACGGGTTGCAGGTGCCCGACGATGTCACGCTGACCTGGGTCGACGACAATCACGGTTTCATCCGTCAGATGCCTACCACTGCCGAACAGGCACGTGCAGGCTCGAACGGTATCTACTACCACATCAGCTACTGGGGGTCGCCGCAGGACTATCTCTGGCTCTCGTCCATTGGTCCTTCGCAGATCAGCTATGAGCTTACGCGTGGCTATCAACAGGGCATTCAGCGCTTGTGGATCATCAATGTGGGCGACATCAAGCCAGCAGAGGCCGAACTCGAGTTCTGCATGGACCTGGCCTGGGACATCGACGCCTGGAGTCCCACCAAGGCTGCCAAGTGGAGCCGTCAGTGGGCTGCACGCACATTTGGCAAGGACGTGGGCGACGAGCTGGGCTCCATCAAGCAGGAATACTATCGGCTGGCCGCTGCAGGCAAGCCTGAGCATGTGTCGTTCGTGACCTATACGGCTGAAGAGATGGACCAGCGCATTGCCGACTATAAAGCCCTGGCCGACCGTGTGGCAGCCATCAAGGGCAGCATCCGCTCCGACCTGCAGGATGCTTTCTTCCAGCTCATCGAATACCCTGTAAGAGGAGCCTATCTGATGAACGTGAAGCACCTGCGTGCGAAGCAGAGTTTCATCGAGGCCGGAGCCGGACGTCGTACCACTGCACTGCAGTATGCTGCTGATGCCACATCGGCATACGATGAGATTCAGACGCTCACCAACAAGTACAACAAGCAGATAGCCGGAGGTAAGTGGAATGGCATCATGAGTGCTGCTCCACGCGGACTGGCCACCTTCGGACGGCCTGCAGTTGCAACGGCTGCCGATGTCAATCCCATTGAGAGCAATCTCTTCGAGGGTGCCCATGTCACTGTTCCTGCTGCGTCCTATCTGGCCTCCAGCCCGTCAGTCAAGAAACTCGACGGCTTGGGCATGCAGGAGCAGGCTGTCTGTGTGTGGCCGATGGACCTGACCAGCTACAGCCGTGCCACTGATGCTCCCTACGTGGAGTATGAGCTGCCTGTCAAAGCTGGATCTAACACCATCACCCCGCATTTCCTGCCCACCTTCCCACTCCATGCTGGTGGCACCCTGCGCTATGCCGTACAGTTCCTCGATACGAACACGTCGCCCACCGTCAACAGCATTGCCACCAAAGCCACGTCGAGCGTGTGGAGCCAGAACGTGCTGCGCGGCTGGGCCACAGGCAACAGCTATGACTACGAAGCCACGGCCGACGGAACGGCCAAGATGCGTGTCTACCTGATGGATCCGGGCATTGCCTTGTGTGAAATCGCCATCGACCAGCCCGCTGATGCCACGTTGACCGATCAGTACATCGTGAACGCCGACTTTGAGCTCTCGGCTAAGGGAGTGGTCAACACAGGCGGAGGAACGGTGCGCGGCGTGCCTTATGGCTGGAGCATCAACAAGGAGTTTCCTGGCAATTCGCGAGGCATCAACAGCGACGGATCAAACAAGCACGGCGACAACTCCTGCTGGTTCTGGAGCAAGCCGATGCCCAGCGACTTCGAGTTCTATCAGGTCGTCAAAGACCTGCCTGCCGGACGCTATCGTCTGACCTGTCGGCTGGGCTGCAAGTCGGGCTGTCTGGGCACGCTGAGAATGTTCGTCGACCAGAACGTTCAGTATTTCGGAAAAGAGACTGACTATGCCCAGAGCGTGCTGACTGCCGGCGAGCACAATACCTTTGCTGCGCACAGTGCCACATCTGACTATAACACGCTGCAGAACATGTTCGTCGACTTTGAGGTGAAGCAGTCCTCCGACGTGAGGATTGGCATCCGCACAGGCAATGAGAAAGCCTCGGGCGGTCTTGACAACTCTGGCGAGACAGGCACGTTCCGAGTCGACTATTTCCAGCTCTATTTCATAAGCGAGGTTGACGACGGCATCCAAGCCGTCGCTCAGCCCCAGCCTTCGCCGTCAGTGGCCTATAGCATGTCTGGTCAGCGTGTGCAGAATCCGCAACATGGGCTGTATATCATCGATAATCGCAAACTACTAATCAAATAAAGAAGAAAAACAATGATCAGACGAGCTATTTCTCTGTTGCTGTCCTTCCTGGGCCCGATAGTATGCCAGGCGCAGACACTCGACGAAGTCTTTCAGAATCCTCCGCAGGAGGCTCGTCCGCTGATGATCTGGCAATGGATGGACGGAGTGGTGTCGAGCGAAGGCATCGCTGCCGACCTCGAAGCCTACCGTGAGGCAGGCATTGGAGGCGTTCAGCAGTTCCTTGTGGGAGGGCCGGTACAGGCCATCATTCGTGACACGACCAACGCCATCGGCACTGACAACTGGCGGCAGCTCATGCGCCACGCCCTGGGCGAATGCCAGCGGCTGGGCCTCACATTTGGCACGCACAACTGCCCGGGATGGTCGTCGAGTGCCTTTCCCACCGTGCCTCCTGAGTTGTCGATGCAGAAACTCGTCTGGTCGGAGCAGATTGTCGCTCCTGTTGCTAAGGACAGTCAGATTCCACTGCCTGAGCAACCTGAGGTCGACGCTCAGTGGAACTACTATCGCGACATTGCCGTGTTGGTGATGCCTGCCGACAGCCTGGTGCGCCTTGCTGACATCCGCGTGCTCCAGCCCTCTGACTTCCCGCTGCTTCAGGAGAAGGGTGGGGTGACGCTGCGCGTGCTTCGAGTGGGACACACCACCAACGGAAAGACCAACGGGTCGACGGCACCTACAGGCGGCGTGGGCCTGGAGTGCGACAAGATGAGCCGTAAGGCCGTACTCAGCTACTGGCAGGGCTATCCGCAGATGCTGCTCGACCTGTCACGAACATCGCTGGGGACGACCTTCCAGCGCATCGAGATCGACAGCTATGAGGCTGGCGGACAGGAGTGGACGCCGCTGATGCCTGAAGAGTTTCAGAAGCGCTGCCATTACGACATGCTGCCCTGGCTGCCTGTGCTGAAGGGACTGACCGTAGAGAGCGCCGAAGGCTCGCGAAAGTTCAATCGCGACTATGCCACTGTGGGCCAGCAGCTGTTCACTGAGAACTACTACGGCTACATGGCCGAGCTGGCCCATCAGAACGGGCTGAAGCTGCTCTACGAGCCCTATGGCACGAACAGCTCGAAGCCTTTCAATCCCATCAACACGGAGGCCATCGCCCGACTGTTGCCTGATGATTATTTCTGCACGGAGTTTTGGACGCAACCCACCAGCTGGGGATGGCCCAGCCTGCCTCGACACATGCAGGCAGCTCATAAGGCTGGGGCAAGGCTCATCTTCGCAGAGGGCTTTACGCATTGGCCGAGAGGAGCCTGGCAGGAAGACCCCGCCTCGCAGAAGGTGCTGGCCGACAAGGCATTCTGCTTGGGAGTCAATGCGCTGATGCTGCATGCCGGCGCACAGAATCCCTGGACAAACGTGCTGCCAGGAATGACCTTCGGGCAGTGGGGATCGTGGTGGACGCCAGGACAGACGTGGTGGCGCAGTGGGGCGGCCAAGCTGTTGTTCCAGTATATGGCCCGTTGTCAGGCTCTGCTGCAGCGTGGCGAGTGGGTCGAGGACTTCTCTTCGAAAGGTACTTCGCTCAAGTGCGACCAAGTGGAGCTGCAGTGGACCCGTCGTCGCGACGGCGATGCCGACATTTACTTCCTCTCCAATCCGCTCGACTCGGCCTTCACTACCGTAGTGAAAATAGCATCGACAGCCCGTCTGCCTGAGCTGTGGCTGCCTGATACAGGCCTGCAGACGCGCGATGTGCTGTGCCGCTGTAGCGACGGCAGTGTTGAGCTCGCCCTTCATTTCGACGAGTATCAGTCGTGCTTCATCGTCCTGCGCGAGCCTTTGGACAGCGAAGCCTTGCGGATGAAGAACGAAGCCTTCGCCGCTGCCCTTCAGCAAGGGCTGATGCTGATGCCTACGGAGACCTCGTCGCTGCCTGTCGAAGGCCCGTGGACACTGCACTTCCCTGAGGGCTGGGATGCTCCCGCCGAAGTGACGCTCGACGGCCTGACGCCCTGGAACGAGCACCAGGATGCCGGCATCCGCTATTTCTCGGGCACGGCAACCTACGAGAAGACCATCAGCATGAAGCGCATCGACCGCAAGGCCAGCTATGTGCTCGACCTGGGCGTGGTGAAGAACCTAGCACAGGTGACGCTGAACGGACAGCCAGTCGCTCACTTGTGGAAGAAGCCTTTCCGCTGCGATGTCACTCCTTATTTGAAGAAAGGCGACAACAAGCTGCAGATAGCCGTTACCAATCTTTGGCCCAACCGCATGATTGGCGACGAGCAGTGGCCCGACGACTTGGAGTGGGGCAACGACGATCCGTCGAGCAGACCCATTGCCGGCATGTTCCTGAGGAATGTCCCCGACTGGCTGCGACTGGGTCAGCCGCGACCTTCAGAGCATCGTAAGACCGTCGTCTCCACGAAGTTCTTCAGCAAGGACTCGCCGCTGCTCCCCTCCGGACTGCTGGGGCCCGTCAAGATTAGTGTCTTTGAAAGAGGCTCGAAAAAATAACTGTGAATTGTGAATCTGTGAATGACTTGTGAAAGCTGATTCCTTGGGGGCTCGCTCAGCGACTGCCCCCAGGGGATGGCAGAGGATTGTCGGCAGCGAACTGCTGGACGACCTGCTCAGTGGCGGCGGCATCTATCTGCTTGCTACGCAGCAACTTGATGGGCTGAGCGATGGTCTTGTCGGTATAGCGTCCGCTCTTCCTCAGGGTCAGCTGGAACGAAGCGGCCGTACGTCCGTTCTTCTTGATCTTGAAGTGTGCCTCACAGTCGTTTTCCCACAGCAGGTTGGTTATGGTGGTGTAGTCCGTTGGGTCAGCAGGCCAGTTTGTGTCTCTCTTTTCATATTCCTTTGCCGACATGAAGGGATATTCGTCGAAATCCAAGAACTCGTAATGCTCCTCATCGTAGCCGAAGATCTTCATGAGCAGCTGGGCAAAGCCAGTGAGCGACATGATGGAAGGCACCTGCAGCACGCACATCTTTCCGCTGCGCTCCACCCTGACCTCGTAGCGCCTGCACTGTTCATCCTTGCAGTAGATTCCCTCGAATTCTTCGGCCAACATGCCACCATTTTCTTTAAGGATGTTGTCAAGTAACGATGATACCGATTTGTCAATTCCACCAAGGATTTGATTTACATAGTCATGCAGATATAGCGTCGGCTGGGGGTGCATCTCGATGATCTCAGCCCTCCCGTCGTTCTTCGACTTTTTGATTGGCTTCGAAGGAGTGATGGCCGTCAGCTCCAGGTTTGCCTCGCCACGATCGAAATAATCGGGGTCGAAGTCGTTAAGATTGTCCATCCCCATCCAGCGCATAAACATCTGTGCCTCTTGGCTCTTGGGACTAGTGCCGAGCAGCTGTTTCATGTGCTCATAGCCGGGCATGCCTCCACAGTCCTCAGGCGGGCAGGCTCCCTTTCCTTCCAGGCAGTAGGGCAGATGCTGGACGGTGCTCTCGTCCATTTCCAGGAGCGTGATGTCGTGAATCCAGTCGTCGCCGAAGTCGTAGACATAGACAAACTTCTTCAAGCCGTTCTCCTTGATGAAGTCGCCCACGAGCGTTGCCCTCGCGTCGATGTCCTCAGGGCCGTAGCCTAGTTCTGCCTCTTTGTTGGGCACCACTATCGTCCAGCCGCCGTCGTAGGGGCTGCGCTGGAACTGGTACAGATGGCGGTTTTCCCATCCGAATGCTGTCTGAATGGCCTTGTGGAAATCGTCGAAGGTGAAGTTGCCCGGAATCTCCATCTTTCGCCACACTGGAGGCTTGGTGATGCCCCTGAGTTGAATCCTAAATATCAGTTTCATGTGCTCGTTATTATTAATAATGTGCAAAGTTACGAAAAATATCGCCAATAACGAACTTTTCTCAAAAATAATTCCATTTTGCAGCAAACTTTTACTAGCGATGGTACTGTGGTGTTAGTCCGTTTCGGACGGAGCGTATATTCCTCCGCGTTGGACCGTCAGTCCGTCCGCGATGGACCGTCAGCCCGTCCGCAACTAGCAAGTGCTTCCTCGCGGATGGGCGTGACTGATGCTGCCGACCGTGAGCCTTATACCTTACGACCGTGAGCCTTACACCTTACGACCGCGAGCCTTACACCTTACGACCGCAAGCCTCACACCTTACGACCGTGAGCCTCCATTCACAGATTCACAATTCACAGTTTTTTTTTCGTGCCCTCCCTGAAAAACCTGCGTTAAGAATGTTAATATTTATATAAATATATAAATAAATATAAATAAATTAAGATAAAATTCTTTATTTTCAGAGGGTACCCCTTGAAAAATAAACTGTGAATTGTGAATCTGTGAATTTATTCGTATCTTTGTAGGCGCAAAAGAAAAATCAGAGCAGATGAAATCGAAAATGCTGAAACTGGACGCTCCCTACAATGTGATATACGCAGGGGGGCTGATAGGACGACACATCGCCACGCTTGTGACGTGGACAGAGGACGACGAGGAGCAGACGATCGTCGACAGCGTGTCGTATCCTGTTATTGATATGGAAGACGAATATCCTGGAGGAAAGCTGGTGACGGTCGACCTTGACGACTGCCGCGTGCTCTGCCCTCCTGAAGGCACCAATCTGCTCTGGCTGGGCAAGATCGTGGAATACGACTTCCAGCAGCTGGAGCCCGCAGGCCCCGGCTACATCCTCGACCGCATGCAACGGCTTGGCTGCGAGATACGCCTTTTGACGGACAAGGAGGGCGCAGAAATCCTCGACTACAAGGTCTCGCTCTCGATCCTGCCCCTGAATGCCTCGTGGGACGAGCCTCGCCTCTATCGCGTGAAGAGCAACCGATATACTGGCTTCTACTTCGAATCCGAAGGCACTGCCGACGAGATCCTCATCGACCTCGAGATGCAGCTGCAGGCCTATCTGGGAGCCTTTGCCGACAGGTATATCAAGATCACCTTCTATACTTACGACATGGAGCTGGAGGACGTCATCAGCAAGCTCAACGATCCTGACCGACACTAGACAGAAAGCCGATGGAGACAACACTGACACAGCTGCCGCCCATACCCGTGGAGTTCGTGGTGGGCCACGCACTGACCAAGAAAAGCGAGATCCTGCGCCGACCCTACTGCGAACTCATCCAGCAGTGGGCCGAGCACGAGGGCAGAGAGGAAGAGGGCCGTCAGGCCGCCCGTCGCATAGCGGGCAGCAGCCTCATTGATGCCGAGCACATGCCCAAGGAGTTCTATCAGCGCTACCGCGAGCAGAAGACTGCCGAGCAGCTCATCAGCCTCGTTCAGCAGCTTGACGAGCGAATCCGGAGCAAGGGTGAGGCGTGGACCTGGGCGCACGTGATGCGCGTGATGATCGATGAGCACATACTGATGGCTCAAGTCACGGTCAATCGCTTCGATCAGATTATCTGCTCGATGATACCTGGCAAGGGCCGTGACAGCGTCAGGAAAAACGGCTCCTACAGCATTGTCGACGACCGTGATGAATGCTATTTCACCTGGGTCACCAACTCGAACATCAACCCCGTCCAAGCCTCCAATCACGAGATCTGCGTGCAGATAGCTCAGTTCCTCTCGCCCATACTCAGTCGCAAGCTGCATGTGTCGGTCTGAGCGTTAAAATGTCCGGAATTATTCCAACATTATTCCGGCACTTTCCAACTTTTTTCCGAACTTTTCCGTAATCGTTCCGAAATCGTTCCGAAATGAGGATTATCGGCGAAATACTTGGTTTACATTATTATTATGTGTAACTTTGCAGTGGATAAATCATTCGAGAGGCGCCCTCGGATGTGTCCGCCAATAAGTTTTACATAAGTAGTAATAATGTATGGATAGAATCACACAAATGGGCATTGCCCAAAGCGTCAAAGGCAGGGTGACGACCTGCACAATTGAACATCTGTATGCAGCAATGGATGCAGATGTGACCAACCGAGTCTGCGCTGAGATCAGCGATGCCCTCGAACAAGTGAAGAGGGGAGAGCTGAGCCGCGAAGACTTTGAGACTCTCAAGCGCGAGAAGAAGCAGCAGCTGATGGTGATTACGCCGCATGCCACCTACACCGACGGACAGCGGCTCAATGCCAATGCTGTGCCCTCAGGGCTGTCGATGTACGACATCGATCACATCCCTGATCCTCGCGGATACTTTAATACCTTCATCCGTGACCGCTGCAGCGAGCTGGGCATCAACCTGGGTTATGTCACACCTTCGACCGAGGGCCTGCGACTCATCTTCGAGATGCCCGAGGGAATGACCCTGGCTCAGGCTCAGCAGTGGATGTCGGAGCAGCTGGGCGACGACAACTACGACGGCTCGGTCAAGGACTATGCCCGCTGCTCGTTCATCGCTCCGCGCGCGTACCTTCTTTATATAGATGAGGAGGAACTCTGCAAAGAGCGAAAGCCCCAGCCAGCGCCCCAAATCGAGGCGGTGCCCCAGCCAGCGTCGCAAATCGCGACAGTGCCCCAGCCCGTCGGTTCAGTAAGCTGCGACTCTGTCGCAGCCCCCTCGTCATCCTCCCCATTGTCGCCCGTCCCCGAACGCAACCTCCGCATCTTCGACCTCTGTCTGAAGGAGGCCCGCCTCACCATCGAGGAAATCGACCAGGTGGGAGTCTACAACTGGCACAACTCCCTCGTGGCCATCCTCTCAGTAGGCATCTGCCGACTGATGAGCAGGAGCGAGCTCATGGATGTGCTCAGGGTGAAGATGCCCAACTACTCGAAGGAGCAGGACTGCAAGCGACTGGTGGCCGACTTCTACAAGGACTACACGCGCATGAATGCACCCATGAACCAGCGCCTGCGTGCCATCTATGCCGAGAGCATCACAGGCGAGAAAGGAAGGCCCATCAGCACGGAGGACCTGCTGGGAGAGATGCCGCCACAGCTGCCCCGACGACTGCCCAAGCTCATCAAGCTGCTGCTCTCGAAGGAGCCCGACGTCTACAAGCCCTCAGCCGCTATGGCTGCCTTTCCGGCACTGGGAGCACATCTCAAGGACACTCGTTTCCACTACCTCGACAACACCATGCACGAGGCCACATTCATGACCTGCACCATAGCACCTATGTCGTCGGGAAAGTCGTGCATCAACCGTGTCTGCGACCCCATCATGGCCGACATCAAGGCTCGTGATGACGAGAACCGCCGTCGAGAGGACCAGTGGAAGGAGGAGTGCCGGTCGATGGGAGCCAACAAGCAGAAGCCCAAGCGACCCGACGACCTCACCATTCAGATCATGTCGAGCGACCTCACCAACGCCGCACTCGTGCAGAAACTGCAGGATGCCCGTGGACATTTCCTCTACACACAGGTCGACGAAGTGGAGCTCTTCGAACAGCTGAAGGTCAATGGCAAGTCAGGGCACATAGGCAAAATCTTCCGACTGGCCTACGACTGCGGCTACTACGGACAGGAGCGCGTAGGCATACAGAGTGTGACAGGACGGCCACAGATGCGATGGAACTGGAACGCAGCCACCACCATCCAGCGCGGACAGCAGTTCTTCCGTTCCATGCAGGCCGACGGCACACTCTCGAGAATCTCCTTTGCCACCATCGTCACTTGGCGAGGAATGCCTATGCCTGTGCACGGCATCTATGACGAGCAGTTTGACAGCAGCCTCAAGCCCTACATCGACCGTCTGAACGCTGCACAGGGCGTCATCGACCTGCCGCAGGCTCAGCAGCTCATACGCATGCTCGACAAGGAGGCTAAGGACACAGCCTGGCTCTGCGACGACGAGATCTACGAGAAGCTGTCGTTCCGCGCTGTCGTCAGCGCTTGGCTCAGGGCAATGGTGCTCTACATTGCTGAGGGACGCTGGTCGAAGGAGATAGAGCGATTCGCCAGCTGGAGCATGAAGTACGACATGTGGTGCAAGATGCACTTCTTCGGCGAGCAGATGAACCAGCAGATGGCGGGAGAGGTAGTCCGCACTCGAGGGCCCAAGAACATGCTCGACCTGCTGCCCGACAGCTTCACGGCAGCCGATGCACAGGCCATTCGCATCCGCGAGGGCAAGCAGAACAGCAATCCCACTCAGATGCTCTGCACATGGATTGATCGCGGCTACATCTATCGTGATGATGACGGCGTCTGTCACAAGACCTCCAAGTACTTGAAGCGCAAGCAGATAGCCTAAACAAAGAATGGCTCAGGGTTCATCTTCCCTGGGCCATTCTCCTCCCCCATTCACAGATTCACAATTCACAGTTTTTTTTCGAGGGGGGGTACTGATTGCTGTTCAGTCGACGATTTCAATGATCGATCCTGGTCGGGGCTCCTCCTGATAGTCCTCATGGCCGTCATGCTCTCTGGAGTCGCTGATTTCAATAAAGCGAAGAGCACTGCGGTCGTAATCCCAATGAGGCTCCCTGAACCATCTGTTCATCAGGCCTACATACCGCTGTACTGTCTGCTCCCAGCGGTCGCGAGGAAAACCGTATCTCAGGTTGCGGAGGAAACGTTCGAAACCCGCGAGCCTCGAATCTTCTATGGCGTTATAATCGTAGTGACGATGCTCGACGTAGGTCCAGTGATTGTTTTCAGTATGATGCCTGTACCAGCGCCAAGTCTTGGAATGGTCGGACTTTCCCACAAAAAGGCATACCTGCTCTAGCTGCCACCAGCGCAGATCCTCTTCGTCTTTTGCCTGAAAGACAACGATGTCAGGACCGCCACGCTCGCCCTCATGCATCACTTTCAAGCCGTCGAGGTATTCGCCCGAGAAAAAGTCTATCGGTTCGTTCTCGACTTCTTTCGGCAAGTGCGCCCTTATCCAAGCTTCATCTATTTTCATACCATTATTAATAATTCATGTAGTCCTCGCCCAGTCTCCTGAGCGGCTGCTTGGCGAGGGTGGTCCAAGTCTCTTTGGGCTTGACCGTGTCATCGAAGACATTTTCCTTGACTACCTGGCGCTTGTGGGTCAGATAGTTGATGCTGACGGTCTCGGCTTCGCCTGTCATGCGCGACTGGCTGTGCTGCTCTTCACCAATCTTATAGAAGTCGCCGTTCTGGAAACGGTAGAGATAGGTGTTGTTAGAGTTATAGCTGGTGCCGCCAGAGGCAAAACTGCCGACGTAGAATCTGAGTACACCACGGTCGGTGATAGTAATGGTGAGGTCGATCCAGAAGTCGTCGCCTTCCTCGTCGACGGGCAGAATCTCGTCATATTGCTTCCACTGCTCATAGACGCCAGAGGCATTGGCAAAATAGATGGCGAGCACAGGCTGGGCATAGATCACCAGGTCGCTGCGGCCGTCTTTGTTCAAGTCGCCTTCAGCCTTGACGCAGTCAGTGCCCTGAGGCACGATCTCGTCAGCATTCCGTCCCTTTTTAGCCAGTTGCTGTGCTGAGGCCAGCATGGGGAGCACTGCCATCAGCACAATTAGTATTCTTTTCATCATGGTGTCTATAATATAATAATGTGTAAATTGCCGTAGTCGGAGTGAGGGGGATACTAAATCGTATGGAGGAAATAGGCTATGGCGGCTTGTAAAGAATCGAGGTCATTTTTGATGGTGTAGAGAACCATTTCGGCGTCAACCTCGAAATAGCCGTGTGCAATACGGTTCCTCATACCGATAACATCTTTCCAGGGTATTTCTGGACGCTCTGGCAGAAGCCTGCCTTCTGTATGTTCATCAATCTGCTTGATTCCTTCGCCAATAGCCTCAATAAGCATGCAGTTGGCAGCCAGCTTTTGCATTCCCATAGATGAGAGATAGTAATCATCAGCACTCTTTACATCCTCATTCCACTCTTTCAGTTGGCTTATTGCAGTATTGATTTGCTCAAGTGTATACCTGATGCGGTTACGCTTCTCCAATGACGTAAATTCCATCGCGCTCTATGCTTTGAAGTAGATAGGGATTCATGTGATTGTGCATCCTAATGACGTCTACTGGACACATTAGCAGTTGCTCAAGAAATCGCTGGAGCCGTACTACGAGAAAGAGACGTGGAGCCATCTCTACGCAAACGTCTACATCGCTGCCCTCATGCTGCTCACCACGTGAGACAGAGCCAAAGAGGCGCAGGGACTGTACTCCGAACTGAGTACGAAGCTCGTCGGAGTGGGCCTTGATGAGATCGATGTATTCGTTTGTTGTTTTCATCTGCTTAGATGTCGTATACCTTATTTATAATATAAGGGAATACCCCACCACTGCCCCTCTCCTTAAAGGGAGGGGAGCTTTATTAAGCTACCCGTCCCTTTGGAGGGGTTGTTGTGGGAGTTGTCTTAGTCGGCGAGCTTTGCCTTGATCATCTCGCGGTTGAGGCGGGCGATGTTGGCGATGGTCTCGTTCTTCGGGCAGACGGCCTCGCAGGCACGGGTGTTGGTGCAGTTGCCGAAGCCCAGCTCGTCCATCTTGGCGATCATGTTCTTCACGCGACGGGCAGCCTCGATGCGGCCCTGGGGAAGCAGGGCGAGCTGGCTGACCTTCGACGAAACGAAGAGCATGGCTGAGCCGTTCTTACAAGCAGCGACGCAGGCACCGCAGCCGATGCAGCTGGCGCAGTCCATAGCCTCGTCGGCATCCTCCTTGGGGATGAGGATGGCATTGGCATCCTGAGCCTGACCTGTGCGGATGGTGGTGTAGCCGCCAGCCTGGATGATCTTATCGAAGGCACCACGGTCGACCATACAGTCCTTGATGACAGGGAAGGCTGCCGAGCGCCAGGGCTCGACGGTGATGACGTCGCCATCGTTGAAGCGGCGCATGTAGAGCTGACAGGTGGTGGCTCCACGCTCGGTCTTGCCGTGAGGCGTACCGTTGATGTAGAGCGAGCACATACCGCAGATACCCTCGCGGCAGTCGTGGTCGAACACGAACGGCTCCTTGCCTTCGTTGATGAGCTCTTCGTTCAGGATGTCGAGCATCTCGAGGAACGAGGTGTCATCGGGAATATCGTGCATCTCGTGGGTATCGAAGTGACCCGCATCTTTCGGACCATTCTGACGCCAAAATTTGATGGTGAATGAAATATTCTTAGCCATAGTCTTTAATTCTTATAATTACGGGTTTGTACTTTGATAGCTTCATACTCGAGGGGTTCCTTGATCAGAGTAGGCTCGTTGCCCTTGCCCTGATACTCCCAGCAGCCTACGTAGAAGTAGTTCTCGTCGTCGCGCTTGGCCTCGCCTTCCTCGGTCTGATACTCCTCGCGGAAGTGTCCGCCGCAGGACTCGTTGCGAGAGAGGGCGTCGAAGGCTACGAGCTGACCCATCGTGAAGAAGTCACGCAGGTGGATAGCCTTGTCGAGCTCGATGTTCAGGCCTTCCTTAGTGCCAGGAACGAAGAGGTTGGTGTCGAACTCCTTCTCGAGCTCGTGCATCTTCTTCAGACCCGTCTTCAGGCCCTCAGCAGTGCGACCCATACCTACATACTCCCACATGATGTGACCCAGCTCCTTGTGGATAGAGTCGACAGAGCGCTTGCCCTGAATCTTCAGCAGGCGGTCCATCTCGGCATCGACCTTCTTCTCAGCCTCAGCGAACTCAGGCAGATCGGTCGAGACCTTCGGCCATACAGCCTGGTCGGCCAGGTAGTTCTGGATGGTGTAAGGCAGCACGAAGTAACCATCGGCCAGACCCTGCATCAGAGCCGAAGCTCCCAGACGGTTGGCACCGTGATCAGAGAAGTTGCACTCGCCGATAGCGAACAGGCCGGGGATAGAGGTCTGCAGCTCGTAGTCAACCCAGATACCGCCCATCGTGTAGTGGATGGCAGGATAGATCATCATCGGCTTGTAGTACTTCACGCCGTTGATCTCGTTGGCCAGGTCACCAGGGAATACGTCGGTAATCTCCTCGTACATCTCGAAGAGGTTGCCATAACGCTGCATGATGATGTCAAGGCCCAGACGGTTGATGGACTCAGAGAAGTCGAGGAACACAGCCAGACCCGTGTTGTTCACGCCGAAGCCCTTGTCGCAGCGCTCCTTGGCGGCACGAGAGGCAACGTCACGAGGAACGAGGTTGCCGAATGCAGGATAGCGGCGCTCCAGATAGTAGTCGCGATCCTCCTCGGGAATCTCCCAGCCCTGCTTCGTTCCTGCCTGAAGAGCCTTGGCATCCTCCAGCTTCTTGGGCACCCAGATACGACCGTCGTTACGCAGCGACTCTGACATCAGCGTCAGCTTCGACTGCTTGTCGCCGTGAACAGGGATACAAGTGGGGTGAATCTGAACGTAAGAGGGATTTGCAAAGTAAGCACCCTTGCGATAGCACTGAACGGCAGCGGTGCAGTTGCAACCCATAGCATTGGTCGAGAGGAAGTAGGTGTTGCCATAACCGCCAGTAGCGATGACAACGGCATTGGCGCTGAAGCGGACCAGCTTACCAGAGCAGAGATCCTTGGCGATGATACCACGGGCACGGCCGTCGACGATGACCACATCCTCCATCTCATAACGGGTATAGAGCTTCACCTTGCCGGCATTGACCTGGCAGCTCAGCGAGCTGTAGGCACCCAGCAGCAGCTGCTGACCCGTCTGACCCTTGGCGTAGAACGTACGGCTCACCTGGGCACCACCGAACGAGCGGTTGGCCAGCATGCCACCATACTCACGGGCAAAGGGAACACCCTGAGCCACGCACTGGTCGATAATATTGTTCGAGACCTCAGCCAGACGATAGACGTTGGCCTCGCGAGCACGATAGTCACCACCCTTCACGGTGTCGTAGAATAGACGGTAGACAGAGTCACCATCGTTCTGATAGCACTTGGCGGCGTTGATACCACCCTGAGCGGCGATAGAGTGAGCGCGACGGGGAGAGTCCTGAATGCACAGGTTGATCACATTGAAGCCCATC
>JAEEGI010007370.1_pt1 | contig 24650 bp, 19 predicted proteins | sample 8958751 | NCBI WGS metagenome assembly JAEEGI01 (sample SAMN16246545, study PRJNA631951) | gut metagenome | biome: gut microbiome; feature: rumen; material: KS-attached | host: Bos | place: Iran: Karaj | collected 2018-10
ATTCCCTATCTTCGCATTTGTACGGGCAATTCGTTGAATAATCCCAATTATTGGGGATTGTCCCGATTGGGACAAAACTCTATTTTTGCGAACTAGTCTTACTGTCGTATGAAACGCTGTTTTCTGACGCTGGTTTTATTTTTGACCGCACTGGCCCTTCAGGCCAGGGAGAGACAGGCGGCCGTCGCGGTCGTCGTCGATCCGGCCACCTATGCGGCCATCTCCGCCGACGTGGACGCTTTCGTCGCTTCGATGGAGTCGGTCGGCAAACGGGGAATACTTGTCGTGGACCGCTGGGCACAGCCCGACTCGATCCGTGCGGAACTCCGACGGCTTTATGAGCACGAAGGCTTGGAAGGCGCCGTACTCGTGGGCGACATCCCCATCCCGATGGTCCGCGACGCCCACCATCTGACCACCGCCTTCAAAATGAACCCTTCCCGCGACTGGCAGGATTCGAGCGTCCCGTCCGACCGCATCTACGACGATTTCGACCTTCGTTTCGATTACCTGAAGCAGGATGCGGAAAAGCCGCAGCTCCATTATTACTCGCTGCGCTTCGATTCGCCGCAGGTCATCCATTGCGACATCTGGACCTCCCGCATCAAGCCGCCGCAGATTCCCGGCCAGACCGCGACCGAAGCCATTGCACAGTATCTCCGCAAGGCCGTCAAGGCCAAGGCGGAGCCCCGCTCGCCGGTCCGCAACATCCTGCATTTCGCCGGACGGAGCTATAATTCCGACGCCTTCCAGGCCCGCATCGACGAAAAGGTCGCCTTGCAGGAACAGTTCCCGCGGCTGGGCGCCGAACACGGCACCCGCATCGACTTCGTGAACTTCAACCGCGACAAGGTGGTCCGCACGCGACTGATGGCGCTGCTCGCCCTCGAGCGCTACGACCTGGCCATCCTGCACCACCACGGCGAACCGGACGAACAGCTCCTGAGCGGCGCCTCCCCTGCCTCCATGCCGAAGGAACTGCTGGGCGCCGCCCAGACCTATTTCCGCAACAAGATCCGCAGCGCCAAGGATCCGGAAGCCACGAAGCAGCGTTATATGAAGGAATACGACCTGCCCGAGCGCTTCTTCGCCGACTCGCCGGAAAAGGCTTTCGCCGACAGTACGTATTACGCCGAGATGAACCTGTATATCCCCGACCTGTACGGATATACCTCGAACGCCCGGGTGATCCTGCTCGACGCCTGCTTCAACGGCTCGTTCAATAACGACGATTACCTGGCCGGCTACTATGTCTTCAACCCGGGCGGCACGATGGTCGTCAAGGCCAATACCGTCAACACCCTGCAGGATACCTGGACCAACGAGCTGCTGGGCCTGCTCGACCAGGGCGCCTGCGTAGGCAACTGGGCCAAAGGGCAGCTGACGCTCGAAAGCCACCTGCTGGGCGACGCCAGCTGGCGATTCGCCGACTCCACGCCGAAATACAACATCGACCAGACCCTTACTGCACGCAAGGGGGACAACCGCTACTGGCGCAAACTGCTGGCCTGCGACGTCGCCGACCTGAAGGCGCTCGCCATCAAGCAGCTGGCTGAAAACGGCGCCATCACGCCGCAGGAACTGCTCGCCTTCGAGCGCGACGATCCGCACGCCGAGGTCCGCCTGGCGGCCTTCATGGCCCTCAAGCGCCATCCCGACGGCAACCTCACCGAAGCCATCCGTCTCGGCCTGGAAGACAGCTACGAACTGCTCCAGCGCCTCGCCGCGCTGACTGCCGCCGTCAACGGCAACCCCGCCCTGGCCGAAACCGTGCGCTCCCTGCTGGCCGACCCGGCCACATCCGAGCGCGTGTTCTTCCAGCTCAAAGGCGGAGAAGAGGCCTTCTTCCCCACGGAGCGCACAAAGCAGGAGTACGACGCACTCGCCGATCCCGCCGCGCCTTTCAAGCAGAAACGCTCCACGGTCCAGGTGCAGCGCAACGCCTGCAACCCGTTCTGTGTCGAACCGATGTTCGCCTGGTTCAAGGCCTGCGACGACGCGGCCCAGCGCGTAGCCATTGCCGAAACGCTGGGCTGGTACCGCTACTCCCATCTGCGCGACGAGATCGCGTCCCGCTGCCGCGAGCTTCTGGCCACGGAGACCGAAGCGGCCGTGCGAAACGAACTGCAGAAAACCATCCGCAGATTGACAGACAAATAATCATAATCAACCTAAAACTTAATTCGTATGCAAAGGATTCAGAAAACACTGGCACTCTGCCTGCTGCTCCTGACGGGTTTCACGGCCTTCGCCCAAGGCTCCGGAACGCGCGTGAGCGGGCGCGTGCTGGAAGAGGGTACCGGCGTACCCGTTGAATTCGCCGTCGTCGTGCTCGCACCGCAACAGCTCTACGCCACGACCAACCACAACGGCGCCTTTGAATTCAAGAATGTGGACCCCGGCAAGGCGGTGATTACCGTCCAGTATGTCGGCAAGGAGACCATCGAAAGAGAGGTCAACCTGGCTGCGGGCCGCAACAATGAATTCACGTTTGAACTGAAAGAAACGACTTTCCGTCTGGAAGAAGTGACGGTCGTGGCCAAGCAGAGCAAGGCCGGCAATTCGACCGCCTCGACCATCTCGCGCCAGGCCATGGACCACATGCAGGCCAGTTCACTGACCGACCTGATGGCCTTCCTGCCCGGTGCGGCACTCGCCAACCCGAGCCTGTCCTCGGCCCAGCAGTTCAACATCCGCACCGCCTTCGACGGCGTGGGAGAAAGTTCGACCTCCTACGGACAGGACATGAACAGCCTGGGTACCGCCATTATCGTAGACGGCGCCCCGATGTCGGCCAACGCCAACATGCAGACCCTCTCTCCGTCCATCTCGGGCGGTGTAGGCGCCACCCAGCGCGGCGTGGACTCCCGCGGTATCTCGACCGACAACATCGAGAGCGTGGAAGTCATCCGCGGTGTCGCCTCGGCCGAGTACGGCGACCTGACTTCCGGTGCCGTAATCGTGCATTCGAAGGCCGGCCGCGAGCCGTTGAGCATCCGCGTGAAAGCCAATCCCTACACCTATCAGGCTGCCGCCTCCAGCGGTTTCGGCCTGGGCGAGAAAGGCGGCATCCTCAACCTGACCGCCGACTATGCCTACAACACCACCCGCCTCTACGAAGCCTACGCCTACTACCAGCGCCTCAACGCGAAGGCCCTCTGGAGTAAGAACTTCGGCAAGCGCCTGAGCACCAACACCTCGCTGAGCTTCGGCCTGCAGAAGGATACCCGCGACCTCAACCCGGACGACCTGCGTACCAAGCTGATCACCAAAGGCAATGAACAGAACGTCCGTCTGGCCACCAACGGTACGATCGACATCAACGCGGGCTGGCTCAAGACCATCAAGTACAACGTCACCGGCAGCTTTGCCAACAAATACAACTACCAGAGCGAACTGCTCTCCAACGCCGAGAGCCTCCATTCCGCCGCCCTGACCGACGGCGTAATCCTCTCGAACGTTGCCGGCAAGGACGTTTACGACATCAACGGTGTCAAGATCACCAACTTCGGAAGCGCCGACGCCCAGAACTGGATCCGCGTGCTCCCGTACGAGTACACCGAGGTATACGAAATCTTCGGCAAGGAACTCAATGTTTACGCCCAACTCAAGGCCGATTTCAACAAGGCCTGGGGCCGCAGCAACAACCATATCCTCCTGGGTGCCGACTTCAAGACCGACGGCAACCTCGGCGTGGGCAAAGTCTATGACGACGCCACCCCGCCGATGCGCAACAACACCGCCGACTATTCTTCCTACCGCAAGCGTCCGTACTACGACGTTCCGTTCGTCAACCAGCTCGGTGCCTTCCTGGAAGACACCTATACGACGAACTTCGCCAACCGGAACCTCAACCTGAAAGCCGGTGTCCGCTACGACAACATCAACGGCAAGAGCGCCATCTCCCCGCGCTTCAACGGATCCCTCGAACTGTTCCCGCGCGTGCTGACCGTCCGCGGAAGCTGGGGTATCAGCGCCAAGGCGCCGACCGCCCTGATGCTCTATCCGGAAATGGCCTACTTCAACATCAACAACTATGACTACCAGGACGCCGACGGCAACCGTACGACCGTTGCTACGGTCCGCGCCTTCGACCCGACCAACAAGAACCTCGAGATCGCCAAGCAGCGCACCGCCGAAGTCGGCTTCGACCTGCTGATCGCCAACCGCTACCGCCTGTCGGTGACGGGCTTCGACAACCTGATGAAGAACGGTTACGGTTTCGGTTCCACCCTCGACACCTGGCAGCGCGTTCCGTATTACCGCTACAAGGCCGTCCAGAATGACGATGGACAGTGGCTGCCGCAACTCGACAACGACGGCAACCCGTACCAGATCTTCCTGCACTTCACGACGCCGCTCAACGGCGCCTGGTCGCACAACCGCGGTATCGAGTATGAACTCGACCTGGGCCGATTCGACGCCATCCGCACCTCGTTCTATATCAACGGCGCCTATGTGCAGTCACGCTACAAGGCCATGAACCCGAGCTTCGACCAGAACAGCAACGGCAACAACATCGAGCGCCACGTGGCCATCTACGACGGCGGCCGCTACACCCGCTGCAAGGACCGCTTCAACACGGCCTTCCGCATCACGCACAACATCCCTGAGATCGGTTTCGTGATCACCCTCCTGACCCAGGTCAACTGGATGGAGAAGATCTGGATGGAAAGCAACGTGGCCGACGACACCGCCTTCGACCGCTGGATTTCCTACAGCGACGGCCAGGTGCATCCCTACAACGCCTCGATGCGCACCGATCCGGAATACGCCTATATGTTCGATTCCTACAGCGGCGTACGTTTCGTGGAAGAGAAATACTTCCCCACCGTCTTCTTCAACCTCAACATCTCCAAGGAGATCGGTAACTGGCTCACGGCTTCGTTCTTCGCGAACAACATCTTCAACAGCCGTCCGCTCTACGAGTCGAAAGCCTACCCCGGAACCTATACGGCCCTGCTGAGCGACACCCCGCTCTTCTTCGGCTTCGACCTGAAACTCACCATCAGATAAGGAGGAAAACACCATGAAAAAATATATCATCCTGGCGCTTTCGCTGCTGACCGTTCTTTCCTGTACCCAGTTCGAGGACCTCAAGGGAGTCGCCGAAGTGCAGCCCCTGACCACCGGCATCACGGTAACGGCCAACACCGTCGATCCGAGTGTCCCCCGTCCGGACAGCTACACGGTCCGCTTCATCAACTACGACGAGAAACTCGACATTACCACGAAGACCGACGCCACCGGCAAGGTCTCCGTCGGCAACCTGATTCCGGGCCGCTATAACGTAACCGTCTCGGCCGAAGTGGCGCACAGCGGTTTCACCTATTACTACAGCGGCACGCTGACCAACAAGGTCATCACCAGCGACACTTCGCTGACCATCGACGTGGCGGCTTCCAAGGCCGGCGCCCTCGTGCTCAAGGAGATCTACTTCAACGGTTCGACGGGTTACTATTTCAAGGACCAGTTCTATGAGGTCTACAACAACAGCGACGACGTGCAGTACGTGGACGGCCTTTGCATCGGAACCCTGATGCCGGCCACCGCCAGCACCACCATCTACAACTGGATCGTTCCCGACGGCCACCCGGAGAATTACGTTTACCTGGGTGCGGTCTGGCAGATCCCGGGCAGCGGCACCGATTATCCCGTCGCACCGGGCGAGTCGATCATCATCGCCCAGGGCGCCCAGAACCACAAGCTCATCAAGGAGACCAGCCCCGTGGACCTGAGCAAGGCTGAATTCGAGACCTTCATGGTCAACCAGACCGTCAATCCGGACAACCCGGAATCGGTCAACATGACCCTGAAGATCGACTTCAACGTCTTCGGTACCCAGTGGCTCTCCTCCGTGTTCGGCTGCGCCTACGTCATCTTCTTCCCTGACCGGGAATTCGACAACACCACCTGGGTCCAGCCCGACGGCTATACCACGCAGGCAAAAGAGTTCCCGATCGACTGCATCGTCGATGCCGTGGAGCTGGTGAACAACGCCACCAAGATCAACCAGAAGCGTATGCCGACCATCCTCGACGCCGGCGCCACCTTCACGGGCGGCACCTATACCGGCAAGAGCGTGAGCCGCAAGATCCGCGAATCCAAGAACGGCCGCAACTTCTATATGGATACCAACAACTCCTCCGACGACTTCGTTGTCAACGAGGTAGCCGAAGTCCGTCGTGACGGCGCCGGCATCCCGTCCTGGAGTCCGGCTGCCAAATAATGACTGACCCTAAAATGAAGAAGAATATGAAAAGATATTTCCTGATTTCAGTGATGGTGCTGGGCATCGCGCTCAGTGCCGCGGCACAGGGCAGTGGGACCGACTATCCGGCCAGGGTCGAACTGACCAAGGTCCAGTCGGCCTGGTTCAATTCCGCCAACGCGGCGGGTCTCTCCGTCGATCCGCTGGACATCTACCATGAACTTATGTTCGGCTACGGACTCGGCCGCGGCGAATTCCGTCTCCAGCCGGAAGGCAATACCAACATTCTGGACATCGCCACCTCGGGTGCCGCGAAACTCGGCCGGGGCTTTGTCTGGGGTTCGTTCGACTACAAGAACACTTCCGCCAAGGACACCCGTTTCAATACGATGACCCTGAACCTGGAGGACGACCTCCCGTTCATTGTCTCCGACGCCAACGTCAGCCCGTGGAAGAAACAACGCTATGACATGTCGTTCAAGGTGGCAACCCCGCTGGTGGCCGACCTGGTGGCCTTCGGCGTAAGTGCCAATTACTTTACCGAAAGCGGTGCCAAGCAGGTGGACCCGCGCTGCACCGACTATGAATACGGCATCACCGTGGAACCGGCCCTGGCCTTCCACTTCGGCGGCCACACCGTCGGCCTTTCGGGCATCTACCGCAACGGCGGTGTCCGCGAGGTCCCGGTCAACAGCAACAGCCAGCAGGACCAGGTGGCCTATATCCTCCGCGGTCTGGGCAACTACACCGATGCCGTGGTCGGTTCGCTGAGCGGCATCAGCACGTTCTACTACAAGCGGAATCTTTATGGCGGCTCGCTGCAGTACGGTTTCGGCGGCCGCGGCCTCAAACTGCTGGCCGAAGGTGGCTATTCCTACCAGATGGTCGATGCTTTCCAGACCCCGACCAAGCCTCAGCGTATGGGTTCCACCATCCAGCAGAAGATCTTCGGCAAGGCCCAGATCCTCGCGGAGAGCGACGAGGTGCTCAGCAAGGTCACGGCGGAAGGCTTCCACCGGACGACCGAAGGCGTCGAGTTCCTTCAGGAACTGGGCGTAGAATGGCAGACCATCGACAAATACATCCGCAGCAACTACGATCTTTGGCATCTGGCGCTGGGTTACGACTTCTTCCGCAAGGGCGAAGCGGGCTACAGCTGGATGGCCGGCGTCAAGGCGGCCTACGACGAGCACAACGACAAATATATCCTGCCGGCTTCGTCGATGTCCTACAAGAACATCACCGGAGAACTTTATGCCAAGAAAAACTTCCTGATCGGCGACGTATCGGTGCTCGGAACCATCCGCGGCGCCTATCGGAAGAATCTCGACGGTATCTATTCATACGGTGGTCCCGAACCGGAATCGGTCATCATCACCGAATTCTATAATAAGGATTTCGAATACAAGACGGCCGATTGCTGGAAAGCGGGAGCTGCCGTCAATGTGGCGTTCCCCATCGGCGGACGCACCGCGATGTTCTGCCAGCTGGAAGGTGACTACCTGAAGCCGCTGGATCTCGACTGCAAACGCCTGTTCGCAACCCTGACGGTCGGCTTTACTTTCTAACCGGACGGTATGAGAAGAATCCTTCTTTTCCTGACTGCAGTTTTGCTGTGCTCCACACTTGGGGCACAGCAAATTGCTCCCAGGGCCTTTGCCATCTTCGTGGACAAGGCCACGGCGCAGGCCTGCCGCGCCGAACTGGAAGCCTACCGCGACGTCATCACCGCGGAAGGCCTCCCGGCCGAGATCCTCGCCGGTGACTGGGCCACACCCGAACAGGTGCGCGACTGCATCCGTCATCTGTACGACGAAAAAGGACTTGAGGGCGCCGTATTCGTGGGCGACATTCCCGTGGCGATGGTCCGCGGCGCGCAGCACTTCACTTCGGCCTTCAAGATGGACCAGCAGCAGTTCCCGATGTTCGACTCGAGCGTACCTTCCGACCGCTTCTACGACGACTTCGGCCTGAAATTCCGCTTCATCGCGCAGGACAGCACGCGCCACGACCTGTTCTACTACTGGCTGACCGGCGACTCGCAGCAGCGCATCCACAGCGACATCTATACGGGCCGCATCCGGGCCGTCCTTCCCGGCGAGGAAGGCTTCGCGCAGATCCGGGCCTATCTGAAGAAGGCCGTGGCGGCGCACAAGGAAAACAATCCACTCGACCGCGTGGTTTCCTACACGGGCGAGGGTTCGTTCTCCAACAGCCTCTCCGCGTGGAAAGACGAGAGCATCACCCTGCGCGAGCAGATGCCCGCCGCCTTCCGCGACGCGGACGGCGCGAAGTTCTATATATTCTATATGTATCCTGACATCAAGGACGTACTGGCGCGCGAACTGGCCCGCAAGGATGTCGACCTGATGTTCTTCCACGAGCACGGAACGCCCGACCGGCAGTGGCTCACCCACGCGCCGGATCCCGAGTCGGAAGACGAGATGTACCAGGCCGGCAAACTGGCCGCCCGGCAGTTGCTCCGCCGCAACGTGCGTTACGGAAGCGACCCGATGGCCACGATGAACAAGAATATCCGGCAATACGGCATCGACTCCACCTGGTTCGCCGGCTGGGACGACCCCGCCGTCGTCGCCCAGGACTCGATCGACGACCTGAAGACCGGCATCGTGCTGGAAGACGTGCGGAAATACAATCCCAACCCCCGCTTCGTGATCTTCGACGCCTGCTACAACGGTGACTTCCGCGAACAGGATTTCATCGCCGCCGAATACATCCTCGGCAGCGGCCGGACCGTCGCCTGTCTGGGCAATTCGGTCAACGTGCTGCAGGACAAATCGTCGTCCGACCTGCTCGGCATGCTGGCGGAAGGATACAGCGTAGGACAGTGGGCCCAGCAGGTCCATATCCTCGAAAGTCACGTGATCGGCGACCCGACCTTCCGCTTCACCGCAACGGACGGCGTCAAGAAGCCCGACCTGCGCAACACCGACACGACCTACTGGCTCTCCGTCCTGAACGACGCCTCGCTGCCCGCCGACCTGCAGTCGATTGCACTCTACAAGCTCTTCGACCTGAACTATGCCGGGCTGTCCGACCTGCTGTGCGAAACCTATTTCACGAGTCCCTACTACACCCAGCGGCTCCAGTGCCTGCACCTGCTGCCCTTCTACAACGACGGCAACTACGCCACCGTGCTGAAGGCCGCGCTGGAAGATCCCTACGAGTTCATCCGCCGCAAGGCCGTGTACTATATGGGCAAGGTGGGGCACAATGACTTCGTGCCGTACATCGTGAAGCTCTATATGGAAGACTGGCTGAGCGAGCGCATCGTCTTCAACGTGTGGCAGAGCCTGAGCCATCTCGACACCGGGCTGGCCGCCGACCTCTTTGACGACGCCATCGAAAAGGCCGATCTCTACGACAGCGAAGCCTTCCGCAAGACCGTGGACGCCGGCGTGAGCAGCGCCCGCAATATGTACGTGTCGAGCCTGCGCGCGATGAGCGATCCGGACTACAAACGCTACAAGAAGTCGTTCACCTCGTCGCTGCGCAACAATCCCTATCCGGCCCTCGTGCCCGATGCGCTGCGGAAGCTTTCCGACACGTCGGAAGACCTGCAGTACCGCATCCTGCTGGCCGAGGCGCTCGGCTGGTACGTGCGTGCCTGGAACCGGGCCGACATCATCGCCGGCTGCGAGCAGATCCTGGCCGCCGAGCCCGGAATGGATCCGGCCCTGGCCGATGAACTGACCAAAACCATCAACCGTCTGAAGGAGTATATGCGATGAAAAGGATAGCCGTTTTCTTTACGATGCTCGCCGCCCTGCTGCTCGCAGGGCCGCAGCTGGAAGCCGCCCCGAAAGCGCCCAAAGCCACCGGGACCTTCGCCATCTTCATCGACAACGCCTCCTATGCGGCCTGCAAGGCCGAGGTGGACGCCTACCGCGACCAGCTGGTCTCCGAAGGCCTGAACGCGGTGGTCCTGGCCGACAACTGGGCCAAGCCCGAGCAGGTGAAAGCCCGCATCGCGGCGCTGGCCAAGAAGCGCCCGGCGCTCGAAGGCATGGTCTTCATCGGGGACATCCCCGTAGTGCGGGTCCGGCAGGGCCAGCATATGACCACGGCCTTCAAGATGAACGAGAACACCTTCCCGATGATCGAGTCGTCGGTCACCTCCGACCGTTACTACGACGATCCGGCGCTGGACTTCGAATTCATCGGCCTCGATTCGCTGGGACACTTCTATTATAACCTGACGGAAAAAGGTGCACAGCACGTGCAGCCGGCGTATTACTCCGGCCGCATCCTCGTGCCGACCGATTATCCGGGCGACCACGACGCAGTGCTGCGCAACTACCTGAAGAAGGTGGTGGCCGCCCACAAGAAGGTGCAGGGCGAGGGCGATCCTCTCGACCACTTCCTCTTCTTCGCGGGCCACGGCTACAACTCCGACTGTCTCACGGTGTGGCGGCAGCAGCCGCTGCTTTTCCGGGAGTATTTCCCGGCCGCTTTCAAGCAGTCGTCGGGCAACCACTTCTACAACTTCCGGCAGGATCCGTATATGAAGTACAAGCTCTTCACGGAGCTGCAGCGGAAAGGCACCGACGTGTTCATGTTCAGTGAACACGGTGCCCCCGACACGCAGTACATCAACGGAAGCTATCCCGCCCGGGGCCTGCAGGAGAACATTGTGGAACTCAAGCGCTCGCTGCGCAGCTACTACCAGCGCCTGCTTGCGCGCCGCGGCCAGGAGAAGGCCGATGCCTTTGCCGACGAAGCCTGCGCCGAGTATCATCTCGACCGCCAGATGTTCTCGCCCGAAGCCCTCGCCGCCGAAGCCAAGGGTGACTCCATTGCCAAGGCCGACGTGAACATCTCGCTCGAAGACTTGGCCAAGATCCACACCAACGCCAAGTTCGTGATCCTGAACGCCTGTTACAACGGCTCCTTCCACGAGCCGGGCTATGTGGCCGGCTATCACATCTTCGGCGAAGGCGAATGCGTCGCAGCCCAGGGCAACACGGTCAACGTGCTGCAGGACAAATGGGCCGACCATCTGGTGGGCCTGCTCGCGCTCGGCGAGCGGCTGGGTACCTGGCAGAAGGAATTCTGCTGGCTGGAGTCGCACCTGATCGGCGACCCGACCTTCCGCTTCTCGCCCGTGGCCGAAGACGCCCCGGCGCTGGAAGCAGTAAAGCGTGCCGCCTCGCTGAAGCACCGCGCCGAAGCCGGCAAGATGACTTCAGCCGAGATCCGCACCGTCTTTGAGAGCGATCCCTCGTGGATCGTGCGCCGCCAGGCCCTCCAGGCCATCGCACCCTTCGCCGACGAGAACACCGTGCAGGTGATCCTCCAGGGGTTCGACGACCCGTTCGAAAGCATCCGCCGCGAAAGCTGCCATATGGCCGGCCGGATGGGCGATCCGCGCTTCCTCGCGCCGCTCATCAAGATCGAGACGGAAAGCGACGAAGTGGTACGCGCCCAGTATGCCGCCAACAGCGCCATCTCCCAGTTCAATCCGGCCGACCTGCCCGCCGACTACGCCGCCACGCCGCGTATGCAGCGCACGGCCAAGCGGATCGAGGAACAGATGCAGACCATCCTCGACAAGACGGCCGCTGCGGGCGACGACGGACCCAGCGAACGCGAGTTCGCCATCCGCTCCCTGCGCAACTATCCACTCCACTGGCGCACGGACGACCTGCTGAAAGTGGTCACCGACCCCACGGAAGACGAGAACCTGCGCATCATCCTGGCCGAGGCCCTCGGCTGGTTCTGCTACTCGATTGAGCGCGACAAGATTGCCGCCACGCTCACCGACTGCCTGCACCACCAGCACCTGTCCCCGCGCCTCCGCCGCGAGATGGCCAAAGCCGTCAAACGGATCCACGGAGAATAAAATGCGCTAATTATTTGGCCATTTGGAATTTAATCCGTACATTTGCAGCCCTGCGAAAAACGCGCAGGGCTTTTTAAGTTATTATAAAACAATAAATTAAGCACCAATGCCTGGTATTATTGGAAAAAAAATCGGAATGACTTCCGTTTTCAGTGCCGAGGGAAAAAATCTTCCATGCACTGTTATCGAGGCTGGTCCGTGCGTAGTCACGCAAATCCGCACCGTCGAAAAAGATGGATACGACGCCGTGCAACTTGCCTATGACGACATCTCTGAAAAGCACGCCAGCAAGCCCCTGAAGGGGCACTTTGAAAAGGCAGGAACCACCCCCAAGCGCAAGCTCGTCGAGTTCAAGAATGACTACCCGACGGAGCTCAAGCTCGGCGACACGTTCACGCTGGCTTCGATGGCCGAACGCGGCATCAAGTGGGTCGACGTGACCGGTATCTCCAAGGGTAAGGGTTTCCAGGGCGTTGTGAAACGCCATCACTTCCAGGGCGTCGGCGGACAGACTCACGGTCAGGACGACCGTCTCCGTCACCCCGGTTCAATGGGTGCATCCTCCTGGCCTTCCCGCGTGTTCCCCGGAATGCGCATGGCCGGCCGTATGGGTGGTGACCGCGTGAAGGTTTTCAACCTCGAGGTCATCAAGGTCATCCCTGAACAAAATCTTGTCATCGTCAAAGGCTCCGTCCCGGGAGCCAAGGGTTCTTACGTAATTCTGGAGGACTAAGCGCTATGAAACTGGATGTATTGAAAATCGACGGCACCGCTTCCGGCAAGCAGGTCGAACTCGACGACGAAATTTTCGGCATCGAGCCCAATGATCACGCGATCTATCTCGACGTGAAACAGTATCTGGCTGCTCAGCGCCACGGTACGCACAAGACGAAAGAACGCAGCGAAGTCGCTTTCTCCACCAAGAAGATGGGTCGCCAGAAAGGCGGCGGCGGCGCTCGCCACGGCAGCATCAAGTCCAACATCTATGTGGGCGGCGGCAACACCTTCGGACCGAAACCCCGCGATTACGACTTCAAGCTCAACAAAAAAATCAAGCAGCTCGCCCGCTTCTCCGCCCTGTCCTACAAGGCCCGCGAGAATGCCATCACGATGGTCGAGCCGTTTACCATGGAAGCTCCCAAGACCAAGGATTTCATCAAGATCCTCGACAATCTGAAGGCCAACGGCCGCAAGACCCTCGTCGTGCTTCCTGAAAACTCACAGAACATTTACCTGTCGTCTCGCAACCTTCCTGAAGTCAAGGTCATCACCATTGACGAAATCAACACCTACACCCTCGTGGATGCCAACCATCTCGTGCTTGTGGACGGTGTGCAGGACATTCTCGTTGAAAGACGTAAATAACACCTACGACAATGGGAATTTTGATTAAGCCCCTCGTAACTGAGAAAATGACGGTTCTGGGCGATAAGTTGAACCGTTACGGTTTCCTTGTTGAGCGCGAAGCCAACAAGGTAGAGATCAAGAAGGCGGTAGAGCAGATGTACGGCGTCTCGGTAAAAGACGTCAACACGGTGAACTACCACGGTAAACGCAAGAGCCGCTACACCAAAGCGGGCTTACAGACAGGCCGTACGAACCACTACAAGAAAGCGTTTGTCACGTTGGCCGGAGACGATAAGATTGACTTCTATAGCAACATTTAAAGGCCATGGCAATTCGTAAGTTCAAACCGGTTACTCCCGGTACCAGAAATAAAGCTATCAGCGCATTCGACGAGATCACCTGCACGACCCCGGAGAAGAGCCTCCTCCGTCCGCTCCGCGGAACCGGCGGCCGCAACAACCAGGGCAAGATGACGGTGCGCTATATCGGCGGCGGCCACAAGAAGATGTACCGCGTCATCGACTTCCTGCGTGACAAGGACAACTGCACCGCCACTGTCAAGACCATCGAGTACGACCCGAACCGCAGTGCCCGCATTGCGCTGGTCGTTTACGCCGACGGTGAGAAACGCTATATCATCGCTCCCAACGGAATCAAGGTCGGCCAGACCATTGCTTCCGGCAGCGGTGTCGCTCCTGAAATCGGTAACGCTCTGCCTCTTGCAGAGATTCCGCTCGGTACCCTCGTGCACAACATCGAACTCCGCCCCGGCAACGGTGGCGCGATGGCACGCAGCGCCGGCACGTTCGCCCAGCTGACCGCCCGTGAAGGCGGCCACGCCATCCTCCGTCTCCCTTCGGGCGAGACCCGCATGGTGCTGGTGACCTGCCGCGCGACGGTCGGTACCGTCTCCAATGCTGATCACAACCTGGAAAGCCACGGCAAGGCCGGCCGGCGTCGCTGGCTGGGTATCCGCCCGCACAACCGCGGTGTCGTGATGAACCCTGTGGACCACCCGATGGGCGGTGGCGAAGGCCGCGCCTCCGGTGGACACCCGCGTTCCCGCAAGGGTCTGCCTGCGAAGGGCTACAAGACTCGTAACCCGAAGAGCACTTCCAACAAGTTCATCATTGAAAGAAGAAAGAAATAACGGAATAAAACTGCATTAGATTATGAGTCGTTCACTTAGAAAAGGTCCGTATATCCAGGAAGCCCTGGAAAAACGCGTGCTCGCGATGAACGAGGGCACGATGAAGAAAGAAGCTATCAAGACCTGGTCGCGCTCCAGCATGATTTCCCCTGACTTCGTAGGCCATACGATCGCCGTCCACAACGGTACCAAGTTTATTCCGGTCTATGTTACGGAGAATATGGTGGGTCACAAACTCGGAGAATTCGCTCCGACGCGTACGTTCCGCGGCCATTCCGGCAACCGTTAATATTTAAAAAGACACTACAATGGGATCTCGTAAAAGAGAAATGGCCGAAAGGCTGAAAGAGATAAAGAGACACACGGCTATCGCAAAGCTGAATGATGTCCCTACCTCGCCCCGCAAGATGCGTCTGGTTGCAGACTTGGTCCGGGGTGTTGAGGTCAACCGCGCTTTGGATATCCTCCATTATTCGAAGAAAGAGGCTTCCGTCCGCCTGGAGAAGCTGGTGCGCAGCGCCATCGCCAACTGGGAAGCGAAGAACGAAGACTCGCGCAAGGAACTTGAAAACGGCAACGTCTATGTCCAGACCATCATGGTCGACGGCGGCCGTCAGCTCAAACGTATCCGCACCGCCCCGCAGGGTCGGGCCGCCCGCATCCGCAAGCGCTCGAACCACGTGACGGTGATCGTCGGTACGAAGAATGAAAAACCCGCAGAAGAACCGGCACAGGAGGCCGAGCAGGCATAATTATGGGACAGAAAACCAATCCGATCAGCAACCGTCTGGGCATCATCCGCGGTTGGGACTCCAACTGGTACGGTGACTATCCGACCCGCATCCTTGAGGATGCCAAGATCCGTGAATATCTGAACACCCGCCTGGCGAAAGCTTCCCTGTCGAAGATCGTCATCGAGCGCACCCTGAAGCTCATCACCGTCACCATCCACACTGCCCGTCCGGGTATCATCATCGGCAAGGGCGGCCAGGAGGTCGACAAACTGAAGGAAGAGCTCAAGAACATCTGCAACAAGGATGTCCAGATCAACATCTTCGAAGTGAAGCGTCCGGACGTGGACGCCAACATCGTCGCCAACAACATCGCCCGTCAGCTCGAAGGCCGCGTGTCCTATCGCCGCGCCGTCAAGATGGCCATCGCTTCCACGATGCGTATGGGCGCCGAGGGCATCAAGGTCCAGATCGCCGGCCGCGTCGGCGGCGCCGAGATGGCCCGCAGCGAGATGTTCAAGGAAGGACGTACCCCGCTTCACACCATCCGTGCCGACATCGACTACGCTCTGGCCGAGGCTCACACCAAAGTCGGCGTGCTGGGTGTCAAGGTTTGGATCTGCAACGGTGAAGTCTACGGCAAGCGTGACCTCTCCCCGAACGCCGGCGTGAATGCCGCTGCACAGGGTGCAGCCGGTGGCGAACGCCGCGGCGGCGAGCGTCGCGAGCGTCGTGGCGGCCGTGGCGGCGAGCGCCGTGGTGACCGCGGTGACCGCGGTGACCGTCGCGGCGGCGAACGCCGTGGCCGTCGCGAGGAGTAATCCTCCGATTGCACGTCATTCCCGGCTTGACCGGGAATTTCGCTCAACGTATGAGGGGCCGGCCCGTTTGGGCTGGCCTCTTTTTCGTCATGCCCGGCTCGACCGGGCATCTCTTCTATTCGGGGGTTCCTTCTTGACACACCCCTGTCTGCGTAGCCTGAAAGCCCCTTCACATCCGCTACGGCTACCCGCACAAGCCGCCCCGCAAAAACTCCGTGAAGGGGCTTCCCGGCCACGATCTCTCGGACAGGCCTGACCGAGCCGGCTGGCTGCTGGCTGCTGTCCATAGAATGCGTTTTCGGAGGCCTACAGCCACTTTATGGCCAAGATATCGGAGAAAGAGGCTATTTACCGGCCACAGAATGATTCGGAAGGGGGGAATCCTCATTCTGTGGCCGAAGTTATCGCTTCGGGTCGTACTCCATGCAAAGGCATCGGCTGAGCTGGGCTTCGGTGATGGTTTTTCCTGCGAAAAGGGGATCGTTTCGCTGGTAACGGGCTGATTGGTTCTTTTGCCGGAGCCATTCATAGAGTTTGACCCGTTTGTCAAAGGGGATATCGTAAATGGAGACAGATTCCGGGTTCGACGAAATCTTCGGCAGAAGGCGTTCATCTATCAACCGACAGAGTTCCAGATCAGTCATCCAGCTATGACTGTTCCTTCCCAGCACAAAAGCTTTCGTCTGGTTAGGATCAAAGCCGGGGACACCGGCTTCCACTCTTTCCAGCGTAATCGGTTCCGTTTGATTTTCTTCTTTTTGTACCCGAATATCTTCTTCATAGGAAAACCGGTTCATCTGATACAGGAAGTTTCGCGGGGAAATGTATAGTTCCTCGACATACGCCGTGTCCAGAATGTCTTCCGGAAGCAACAAGCCGGATTCGTCCATACGGAACTGCTCCGGTACATCAACATTCGACGGCAGATAGCGTCTCCGCCTGGAAGGAGACAGCAATACCGGTTCCTTATACTTCCCCAAAGACTTCTGGAAAAAAGCATTGGCCGAACAATGGGGATAATCGAATGGCGTTGCCGCCAGACCATGATGCAGCCCTTGCCGGTTGACATAATTCAAAGCGGCTATCGTATGATGCAGTCCTTCTATTTCCATTAGAAAGTATTGCTTTTCCCCCAACCTTCCCTTCCGCCTGTACTTGGTATTGAAATAACGGGAATACGCGTTCCTGTTTCGATACATCAGTTCCTTGGCATTGTCTGTCTGGGCCATACTATGATGGTGTGTCGACATTCGCCCTTCTGCCAGGGCACGTGATTCGGTCGTCAACGTAGCCAGGGCAAAGCAATTGAACCCCATAACCAGGTCGGCCTCGTTTCTATACAAAACTTCGTCGTGGGACGAAAGACAAAGATGAACAGTCTTTCTCATCGCATTCCTCCTCTTTCTTCATTTATCTCCAACACACATCCCGCTCCGCGAACCATTCGCCTCGTCAGGAATGCTGTCTGAACGGCCATACTTTCAGCAAAAATCATGCACGACCACCTATATGGCCATAGAATGGGCGTCCAATTGGGAAACGACATTTTATGGCACAAACCGGGCAAGATGCAGTGATGATGTACAATCGCTGCAATTTTGTTATATTTGCAAGACGGACGTCTTTTGTTTTGCCAAATACCTTCAACCTATGAAAAAGATACTGTTTTTCCTGGCAGCTGTCGCCCTCGTGGCGGCCTGCGGTTCGCCGGCGGCGGCCCCGACGGGGGGACTGAAGCACGTGTCCCCCGAATCGATGGGGATGAACTCCGAAAAGCTCAACCAGATCGACCGCGAGGTGGCCGTAGCCATCGAAGAAGGGAATATCCCCGGCTGCGTGGTCTCGGTCGTGCGCGACGACAAGATCGTGTTCCTGAAGGCCTACGGCAACAAGCAGGTGGTGCCTGATACCATCCCGATGACGCCGGAAACAATATTTGACCTGGCCTCCGTGAGCAAATGCGTAGGAACTACGCTTTCGTTCATGCAACTTGTGGAAAACGGCTACGTGCGCCTGAGCGACGACGTGGATATGTACATCCCGGACTTCAAGCCCTGGATCGATCCCGAGACCGGCCGGAAAGTGTACATTACCGTGCAGGATGTGATGACCCACACCTCGGGCCTGGCTCCCTACATCGCCACGAACGCCTATCTCGAGCGATTCGGCGTGAACAGCCCCGACTCGCTGATCTGGCATATCGCAAACGAAATCAAACGGAACTTCCGCCCGAAGACCGGCTATATGTACAGCTGCCTCAACTTCGTGACCGTGCAGAACATCCTGCAGAACATCACGGGTGAGAAGCTCTGCGACTATGCCGAGAAGAACGTGTTCGGCAAACTCGGCCTCCAGCATACCGGCTATATGCCGAAGGAGCGCCACCCGGAATGGATGCCGCTGATCGCCCCGACCGAGTTGCAGGACGACGGTACCTGCCTGCTGGGCGAAGTGCACGATCCGCTGGCCCGCCTGGCCAACGGCGGGAACTCCGGCAATGCCGGCGTGTTCTCGAACTGCGAAGACCTGTCGGTCATCTGCGCGGCCCTGATGAACGGCGGCGCCGTGAACGGCAAGCGCATTCTCAGCCCGCTGACCGTCGATATGATGGCCACCGTCCCGCCGGACAATGACGAATGGATCGGACGCGCCCTGGGCTGGGACAACCGCAGCGAAGCAGCCGGCCTGCGCGGTGACCTCCTGAGCCGTACGCGGACCATCTGCCACACCGGCTACACCGGTACTTCCCTGGTCATTGACCTCGACAATAAAGTGGCCGTCGTCCTGCTGGCCCACCGCGTACACCCGACCGACAAGGGCGGCACCGGCAAGCTCCGCGCCCGCATCGCCAACATCGTAGCCGGCAGCATTGAAGAATAATCTCACATACGGAAAGGTGGCCGACCTGTTCCCGCGTCCGGGAACGGTCGTGATCGCGGACGAATTCTTCCGCGAAAGCCCCGTACTGGCCGCCTGGGACTGCCCCGTCCTGTGGGTCCACGCCTGTGAACAGGAAAAGACTCTGGAAACCCTGGAGCGGTTGACGGCCCGCCTGCTGGAGCTGCAGGCCGACCGCGACACGATGCTCATCGGCGTAGGCGGCGGCATCGTCACCGACCTGACGGGCTTTCTGGCCGGCATTTACAAGCGCGGTGTACGATTCGGCCTGGTACCCACTACGCTGCTGGCGCAGGTCGATGCGGCCATCGGCGGAAAGAACGGCGTGAATTTCGACCGCTACAAGAACATGCTCGGCACCTTCCGCGCGGCGGAATTCGTATATATCGACACGGATTTCCTGCAGACCCTGCCCCGGCGCGAGCTGCTTTGCGGCGCTGCGGAAATGCTCAAGACCTTCATCCTGGCCGATGCAAAGGCTTACGACGAGGCCGTGGCCTGCCTGCGCGGGGCACATCCGGAACAGATTCCGACCCGTCTGGTCCGCCGCGCCGGCGAAATCAAATGCGATTTCGTGGAGCAGGATCCGGAAGACCATGGCATACGGCAGCTGCTCAACCTGGGGCACACCTTCGGCCACGCCATCGAGAAATGCTGCAACGGGATCGAGCACGGGGAAGCCGTGGCCATCGGCATCGTGATGGCTTCGGAGATGGCTGTCGGGAAAGGACGGATGGACCGCAGCGAAGCGGAGCGGATCCGCGAAGATTTCCGCGCCATCGGACTCCCGGTCGAAGCACCCGTACCCGTGGAGGAATTGCAGGCAGCGATGCTGCAGGACAAAAAGCGCACGGGAGGCACAATCCGTTACGTCCTTCCGGAAAAAATCGGGAAGGCGACACTATGGGAAGAATCTGTTACAGCCTGAAACAGGTCGGGAAGGAATACTGCCGGTTTATGGCTGCTACGCGAAACGGGGCAGCCGTGGAAATCCGGCTCGACGAATGTGATTTCGACGAAGATGACATCCGGGATATCTTCTCGTCGGAACGCAAGGCACTCCTGATCGCCACCTGCCACATCTCCCTGCCCTCGCAGCTCGACGGAGCCGTACGCTCGCTTACGACGGCCATTCTTTCCGGCAGCGACTACGTCGATATCCCGCTCGAATTCCCGGAGCCGACCCGCAGATGGCTGATGAACCTGGCGATGAACAAGGGCTGCCGGGTCATCCTTTCCTATCACAACTACTCGACGACCGATACGCCGCAGCGGCTGCAGACCATCGCCGAACAGGCCCGCCGCGAAGGGGCCGATATCATCAAGATCGTCACCACGGCCCGGACGCCAGAAGACGCCGACGCCGTCCTGTCGCTCTACGACCATTTCGAGCCCGACCGGCTGCTCGCTTTCGCAATGGGCCCGGACGGCCGTGCTTCGCGCTTCCAAGCCTTTGAAAAAGGGGCGCCGTTCCTGTTCGTCTCCCCGACCCGAAGTGGCGCGACAGCATCGGGACAACCCTGCTGGGCAGACCTGCTGCCCGACGATGCCATCAAACTGCGCGGAGAAGCCGCCCTGCCCGCCTCCAAGAGTTTCGCCCAACGCGCCATCCTGCTGGCCGCCCTTTCCGGCGGCACCACACGTCTCTATGGCGTGACCCATTGCGACGACACCGACGCAGCCATCGGCGTGGCCCGTGCCCTGTATGCCGATGTAACGCTCGAAGGAACGACCCTGACCATTGAAGGACACCAGGACATTTTGCGCAACGGCCTCCGTGTGCGCGACAACACGCTTTTCGTCGGCGAATCGGGCCTGCTGGCTCGGCTCTGCATCCCGTTGGCCGGTCTCAGCGAAGAAGATATCCTGATCACGGGCGAAAAGACCTTGCTGCGCCGCAAACTCGACGACCAACGGGACGCCCTGCGTAAACTCGGCCTGCGCCTAAGCTTCACCGGACGCTGCCACCTGCCCGTCAAAGTCCACGGAAAACTCCACGCCGGAGCCGTGACGGTTGCGGGCGACAAGGGTTCGCAGATGATTTCCGGCCTGCTGCTCGCCCTCTCGCAGTGCACGGAAGAGAGTACGGTGCTGATTGAAAACGTGACCAGCGAACCGTATATCAACCTGACCACCTATATTGCTACTTTCTTCGGCCTGACGGGATACGACTGTCCCGAAGCGTCCGACAGTCCGGAAGAGGCCGATGATATCCGCACCTGGTACGTCGATCCGTCTCAGACAATCACGCCGGTCCTGGGCCTGGAGGTAGAACGCGACTGGAGTGCTGCCGCTATGATGCTGGCCGCCGGCGCCGTTACCGGCGAAATAACCTTGCGCAAACTCGACCTGCATTCCCGCCAGGCCGATGCCATCATCTACGACCTGCTCCGCCAGAGTCAGGCCGACATCGTACACGATCCGGAGAAAGGCACGGTGACCGTACGCCGTTCGATCCTCCCGCCGTTCCTGTTCGACATCACCGATGCACCGGACCTTTTCGCCCCGCTCTTCGTCCTGGCCTGTTTCGCCGAAGGGGAAAGTGTCATCGAGGGCATCGGCCGGCTCCGGAACAAGGAAAGCGACCGGGCCGCCAGTTTTGCCGAAGAATTCGGAAAACTGGGCGTACGTACGGAAGTATCCGGAGACAATATGATTATCTACGGAGAAGAAAACCGCCGGATAAAGGCGGCCGCCTGCTCTTCGCACGGCGACCACCGGCTCGCGATGGCCCTTACCATCGCCGCGCTTTTCGCCGACGGCCCCGTCGAAATCGACGACACCGCCTGTGTCGCCAAATCTTTCCCCGGCTTCCTCGAAATCATCGAAACACTCAAGAATTCCTGATATGGATACGTTCGGCAAGCATTTCCGCCTGGACATCTTCGGCGCCTCGCACGAGCCCTGTGTCGGTGTCACGCTCCGGGGCGTACCCGCTGCGTTGCCGCTGGCGGCGGATGATTTCACGGCCGACCTGCTGCGCCGCAAGAGCGGTGCGCCCGGCACCACGCCGCGCATCGAAGACGACCGTCCGGAAATCGACGACCGCCGCGCAAGTGACGGAACGCTCACCCTGACCTTCGCCAACCGAAACTACCGGGACCAGGACTACAGGGACTTCACCGACATTCCCCGGCCCGGCCACGCCGACTTCGTCGCCCTGGCCCGCTACGGTTCCCTCCGCAACGGCTGGTTCTCCGGACGGATGACCCTGCCGCTGGTCGCGGCCGGAGTCGTCGCAAAGAAACTGATCGCCCCGCTTACCATCGCGGCGCGGCTCACGGAAATCGGCGGCGTGTCGGCCGACGACACGGAAGCCGTCGGACAGTTGCTCAAGACTGTCGCCGCCGAAGGCGATTCGCTGGGCGGTATCGTGGAATGCCGCTGCACGAACGTTCCCGTCGGACTGGGCGAACCGTTCTTCGACCCCCTGGAATCCTTGCTGGCCCACGCCCTGTTCGCCATTCCGGGCCTGCGCGGCGTCGAATTCGGCGACGGATTCGCCGCTGCACGGATGAAAGGGTCCGAGCACAACGATCCGATCATCGACGCCGAAGGCCATACGGCCCGCAACGGAGCCGGTGGCATCAACGGCGGCCTGAGCAACGGCAATCCCATTGTCTTCCGCGTCGCCGTCAAACCCACCTCGAGCATACGCAAGCCGCAACGCACCTTCGATTTCGCCCGCGGCTGCCAGGTCGAGTATTCCATTCCCGGCCGTCACGACACTTGTTTCGCCCTGCGCGTGCCGCCCGTCGTCGAAGCCGTCACCGCCTGTGTATTCGCCAATCTGCTGTTATGAAAAGATTCTTCATTTTCCTGGCGGTCGCTTTTTTGGCGGCTGCCTGTTCCAAAGGTCCCAAAATCGATCCGGTCGTCGAAGCCTATTACCGGGATTCGCTCGCTTCGCTGACCGTCCGTTGCGAAAAGGTGCTGAGCGCCGCCTATATGGCGGAGAATCTGCTCGGTGAGAACACCGAAATCCCCGATTGGGAGGGGTTTCCCGTCCAGCTCTGGGAGTATCATACAGGCAACGACATCTACCTGGGCGCACCGAAGCGGGGGCTGGTCTATATGCTCAACCCTTCGCCCGAGAAACTGGCCCGCTGGATTGTCAATGCCGTTTTCGACGCTACCGGCGCCCTCGATCCCGATGACATCGAGAAGACCTGCTCGTTCATCCAGTGGCAGAGCGGGGCGCAGTTCCCGGTGCGCGGCGTGGTGTATGAAGATATGTACACCGCCGGCTTCTACGAACCGTACGTATTCAAGGACGGTGTGACGGTCTATGTGGCCGATTCGACCTGGCTGACACGTGAAAAGCATCCCACCGACGAGATGCTGGAATACTACCTGACCCTGACCGATGACCAGATCCGTCCCAACACGGGACGTTTCGCCCGCATCTCGTCGACTACGCGCGAAATGTACTATGCGGCCGGCGGGCAGGCCGAAGTGGGCCGCAGCGACGACGGCGAACGTTCACGGGCCTGGCTCGCCGAAGTGGGCCGTCTCTATCGCGAGGCGTGGAATTCCGACAGGAATTTCCTGATCTACGCCTGGGCCAAGGCAAATTTGTAAACTTGGGCAAAAATACATACCTTTGCCCCGCTATCGACGCCCGGATGGCGGAATCGGTAGACGCGCTGGTCTCAAACACCAGTGGCCGCGAGGCTGTGCCGGTTCGACCCCGGCTCCGGGTACAGGAAAGACTTTGTAAGTTGCTGATTTTCAGGCACTATACAAAGTCTTCTTTTTTTATCCCCCAGATTTGGTCACTTCTCAGCCTTTCCCACTGCACCGATGCTCTGGGGCTACTTGTTCTCTATCAATATGATGCGGCGTGAGACAAATAAATTGGAATTTAATCAAACAGTCCCGGTTCTTTCGACAATAGCGATTCTTGCCTTGAAGGGACAATCTTGTCGTCTGGATGGAGATGGCCAAGCAGGAGCGGTGATTTGGGGTCATGGGTAAAATAGTTCTGCAGGGCCTTTGCGTGGTCTTTGTTGGCGTAGCAGTAGCGGCAACCGTTGGGGCAGGAGTTGTAATCCCCCAATCCCCTGCTCTCTATACAAAGACATCCGGCGCGGTTTCCTTGATGGGGCGTTTTCTTGAAATGGATACCCAGCGCATTGGAGAAGATTTCCGCCGTCATGCAGCCGCTTCGGTGGATGCCAAACTGCTCGTAGTCCTCCTTGGTGGCGCAGGTTTGGAGATACAGACCGTATTGTCTGGCAATAGTGCCCATCCCTTTGGCAAGAGTCTGTTTGTCTTGCTCCGACACAGGCCTCAGTTCCGGCATATTGACCTCCAGTTTCTTGTACATTTCCACGAAGGAGAAGATGCAACGGTCAATGTGTGGCGCCAGTTCCCGGGCCATCCGGTCAAAGGTCTCCAGATGCCGATCGATGGTGTATTTCTCCGTCAGGAGAACGGGATCATAGCGCCAGGCTATCTTCTCCGGTCCCACCTGGGCCGCAAGCGCTTTCAGCGTTCGGATACCCTCCTCAATGGACGGCACACGTGGCTCGATGTCCGTTCCGTAAGCCGTGATGGTATAGTGGTAGTAACAGTTGAACCTGTCGGAAATCTCATGCAGGCGTGGCAGGATGGGCCGATAGTCCTT
>JAEEGI010007371.1_pt1 | contig 24649 bp, 12 predicted proteins | sample 8958751 | NCBI WGS metagenome assembly JAEEGI01 (sample SAMN16246545, study PRJNA631951) | gut metagenome | biome: gut microbiome; feature: rumen; material: KS-attached | host: Bos | place: Iran: Karaj | collected 2018-10
ATCATCATGGTAGCACTACCAGTGATGAAGTCTGATCTGTTGATGCTTCCATCTGGCATTTCAGTTCCGGGAATCAGTGTGAAGTCCCAAAGACCTCTGATTTCGGGTGCTGATACCATAAGTGTGTTGTAGGTTGAGTATGCAGCGACACCAATCGGCATCTCACCTGATCTGAATCTGCTGACAAAGTCATAAATTACAGGAAGACCATAATCATTGAAATATCTTACGTAATCATCAAATGCTTTAACACCAGCTTCAGTATTTACTGTAGTCTTTGTACCGTTTTCGTTGTACATGTCACCGCCATACTGATAAAGAAGTGCGAAGTACATTGAAAGATCAGGTACGTTTGACATGATAGCTGTTGAAGATGCTGCAGCACCGCTACTTCCGGCTGCTGTAGGAAGTCCTACTGAAAGGTTGTTACCCTGGATTGTAGGAAGCATCTCGATAAGCTCCTGCCATGTCTGCGGAGGCTCGAGTCCAAGTTCTTCAAGTACGTCCTTTCTATAGAACATAACGTTGAAGGTCTGTGTCTCCGGAATGCCATAAAGATGGCCATCGAGTCCGTACTGTTCGTATGAGCTCTTTGAATAATGAGAAAGAACTTCTTCCCAACCATCAAACTGAGTAATATCTTCAGCCGCTCCACGAAGTGCGTAGTTTACAGGCTGATCTGCACCAACTGAAAGAACTACGTTCGGTCCTCTTCCAGCAAGTACTGCATTCAGAAGTGCATCTGGTGCAACGATTTCTACGTTAACCTTGATTCCACTCTCAGGTGTGAAAGTATCATCAACCATTGACTTCAAGATTGTTCCCTGATCTCGTCCTGTAAGAATCCATACCTTAACGACCTGATCAGAAGAATTCTCATCATATACATCGCCGACTGAGTTGTAGTCTACAAAGAAGGAAGCAACGAATGACTTAATCTCGTGTCCTGCCTTTGTTAAGAAGTTTGCGTGATCCTTCTTAGGCTTTGCATTTGTACCTGAGACTGTCAGGTAATCGATATCCAGCTTGGTATCACTCATGTTAAGTGATGCTGTACCAAGTGATGTGATGTTATCTTTAAAAGTAGTAAACTCTGTTGTTATCTTCTGAGGCTTAGCACAGAATCTCTCAAGCTGCTGAGCGATTGTCTGAGCTGTTGCAATGTTATCAGCCATCTGTCCGGAATAAGCAACCATGTCATCAACTATCTTATAAAGTCTCTTAGCCTCGAGCTCCATGGCTTCCATAATTTCAGGATAAGTTGTTTCAATATGATAGTCTCTGTATACGTCTGGGCTTGCACCGGTATATACAAGGATTCTTCTGTAAATCTGGTTGAGTCTGTAAGTTGAATCCTCCATCTCCTCAAGGATCGCACCCATTCCTCCGAGTGCTGCCTCAAGCCTGATTGTATGCTGGCCCTTTGTAAGATAGATGTTGAAAGGTGTTCCATCTTTAGAAGCCAAATCCATACAGTTCCAATCGTTCTCGTATTCAAAAGAGATTTCTTCAAGTTCCTTAAATGGAACCTCACCATCAATAAGTACTGTTCTGTTTGAAACAGATCCTCTTGCGTAATTCTGACGTCCCTTGATCATTACATTGTAGAAACCGTCAGCAGGAACTTCAAAGTTCCATTCGATCCACTGGCCTGAGCTCCTCCAGCTGTCACCACCTACATAATTAAGTACGGTGTGTGTTACGCTGTTAGGAACAGTGGTTGGCGAGGACCGATCAAATTTAGCATAAAGGGAGGACTCTGATCTAAGGGTTGAATCCTCGCCCTGTACCACCTGAATAAACTGAGCTGCTTCATTACTGTCTGATACAGAACCAAGTGAAGCAAGATACTCTTCGTATGTAGGTGTATCCTCAATTGCCTTAACAACAAGCTTGGAAATGATCACCGGCTCATTGTCGCCCTGAAGTGTGAGCTCGTTCTCTCCTTTATTAAAGTAGAACATATAAGGCTCAGCTTCATATCCCATGCTATCCTTGAAGAAAGCGTTCTGGAAATCATAGTATTCAACCTGTCTGGGTCTTATCTCATTCTGCTGGTTGTCTACCTTCTTCTCTCCGCCGTCCATCCACATCCTTGCGAATGAAATGTTTCTGGCTCCTTCAAAAGGAAGTTCTCCATTTATTAATACGGTACGTTCAGCGGCAACTCCTCTTGACTCAGGAATCATATATTCCATATAAAGTCTGTAGTAGCCTTCCTGTGGAACGTTAACCTTCCAGGTAACGGTAGAACCGGTATCTGTGAAAAGGCCATCCGCCTCCTTCTTAACAGTACCCTCAGCCTCAAACTGATCAAGAGCAACTTCTATATCACTCTTGGGCCTGTTGTCCGGATGAAGTGCCAGGTACTTGCTATAGGTACCGGCTCGCTCCATGCCCTGAACATCCATGCTCAGATCCGTGTCCATATATTTCTCGTGAAAGTCCTTGATCTCCTGTTTAGAGAGAACTACACATACCCCCGCGATAAGTGAAACGGATAAAACTGCTGCTATAATTTTCTTAGTTGTCGTATGCAAGAGTTATTCCTCCCCATTTATTGCTTCCCAAAATTTGCTTCAGGTTAATTCAACCTGCAATATAAAGGATATCGGCTTAGCAGCCTTGTCGCCTACCAGATGTTGCCTTATGGTATTCAAATATTGCGGAGGGGGATAGAAAAAAGATATGGCATTTTTGTGCACATTTGACAAATCCCTTAGAATTTTGTAGTATGCTTTTATGCGAAATAAGCACGATGTGGAAATTGTTAGCAATATTTGAGAAGAAGATTCAGACTCAAAGTGCTAAGATATGCGTACAAAACGACGGAAGAAACACTGTATTTCTGCGGTTTGTTTATATGATATGTCAGCAAAAAGCAATGTTTTTAACGTAATTACATATTGCTTTTTTATGGTTGAAAGTCAACTTTTAATGTGTTGTTTCATTATTAAGGGAGGGGCACGCTTATGATCCTAAGAAATGAAGGAGTAAGTCTGGATTATTACCAGCAGAACACCGATTACGAGAGCCGTTCACTGGATGGTACCAAAGAGAATTCCATATTTCCCAAGGACAGTTCCATAAGAATATGGTATAACGAGCTCAATGTAGACTATCCTACACATTGGCACAACGCCCTGGAGATCATAGTTCCTATTGAGAATTACTATGATATCGATGTGGACGGTGAGCCTCATCGTGTCATGCCGGGAGATATTTTCTTTATTCCCCCGAGAAAGTCACACGCTCTGCATGCACCCAAGTCAGGTCAGCGCTATGTGTGTCTTTTTGATATTGATTTCTTCTCTAATGTAAGGGGCTATTCGGGACTTATCACGATGCTCAAGGATTGCATCCATATCACCCCCGACACCTTCGCTCCTGTATATAATGAGGTTTATGATCTGTTCTCACAGATTTGGAATGAGTACTTCCAGAAGACTGAGTTCTATGAGTTCTCAATCTACTCTCATCTGTTCCAGATCATGACCATACTTTCAAGATTCAATCTGAACAGAATGCAGTTGTTCACCGATTCTACTCCTGTCAAGAGACGTGAATACTTCGATCGTCTGAACAACGCTATTGATTATATCGATGAGAACTATGCCAACGATATTACCCTGGATGACGCTGCTGCCTTCAGCGGTTTCTCCAAGTTCCATTTCTCCCGTCTTTTCAAGGAGTATATGAACTGTACCTTCTATGATTACCTCATAGGAAGACGTATCAAGGCAACTGAGATCCTGCTCACCAGGGATGACCTGTCCATTACAGATATTGCTCTTCAGGCAGGCTTCTCAAGCATCTCCACTTTCAACCGCACCTTCAAGCTTAAGAAGGGATGCACCCCCGGAGAATACAGAACCCTTTTCTCCGGCGGTTTAGGCAAAGAAAAGGGCGATGTAGCAGAAAAGGCTTAATTAAGCCTCTTCTTATTTATTAAATTTCCAACTGAATAATCTGAACTGATCTCCGGAGAATACCAGATACAATGTGTGTTCTCCGGTTATTTTTGTCTCAAGCTCTGCTGTAATGGTTGTAAGTTCCTTAGCATCAGCGCCGCTGACATCAACATATCCGACAGCATCAGCATCAGGTACATCAAGGCAGATCTTGATAGCTCCGGCACCTTCTGAAAGAGCCTTGACCTCTACGGAAGAAGCGCCTTCTGCTCCGAAATCCACTCCGCTTACACTTACCCAGCTTCCTGGAAACATATCAGCAAGGATCATATCTCCTGAGCCATACTTCTTGGCCTCGTCACCAAACTGCTTGGTTGTAACGCCGGACTCATTGGACATTGTAACTGCCTTTGTCTCTGCATATGGATCAAAAGCCTTGAGCTGATCAACACCCTCTTTTGTTCCAACACTTACAGAAGGCTCGTTATTTTCATTAAGTTCAAGCTTATCAATATGGGTGCTTCTGTAGCCGCCGTCAATTCCCATCTTCTTCTCAAGCATTCTTGCATGATAGGTAATGTACCACTCACCCTCAAATTCAAAAATGCAGTGATGATTGTTTCCGCCAACACCAAAGAATCTCTCAGGATTCTTAAGAACCGGATTGCAGGCTGTGAAGGGGCCCATGGGAGAATCAGACTTCATGGTCATGATCTCACCGTTATCAAAGCCATGCTCCCTGGATGCCTCAGGAGTTACATTGAAGTTGGTGCAATATGAATAATAGTAGGTTCCGTCAATCTTGTTGATTCCGGAATCCTCAAAAAGATAAGCTACGTTCTCGATAGGCTCAGGCTCGCCCTTAAGGCTGATCATGTCATCGCCAAGCTCGCAAACTCTTGCAGTTCCGGGATTGGCTGCTGCCTCGGGGGAAGGAACTCCACCGCCGAAGTAGATATATGCTCTTCCGTCGTCGTCCATAAGAACTGCGGGATCAAAAAGCCATGTAACCTCTGCGCAGGTAGGTGTCTCTCTGGAAATAAGAGGCTTGTTGATAGGATCAGTGAAAGGTCCAACCGGTGAATCTGCTGTAAGAACAGCGATTCCATTTCCATTATTGGCAAAGTATAAAAAGAACTTATCCTTGCCGTCTATATTCTTGTAAGCTGCAGCAGGTGCCCAGGAGTTCTTGCCCCAGGTTGAAGCGCCGGTCATTCCGGAAGCAAAGATTGTTCCATGGTCTGTCCAGTTTACAAGGTCATCAGAAGATATAACATTGATGGTGTTGATATTGCCGTAAGTATTCTCTTTTATGGTGCCATCAGCATTGTATGATGGCTTATCTCCGGTCATATAGATATAAACCCTGCCGTCATATACAAGGGCATAGGGATCTGCGCCAAAGCGCTGAACCATAACCGGGTTGTGATCTTCTAACCCCTTAAGGTTCTTCCCCGGTGTAATATTCTCGAATACTTCTGTAAAATTGAGGCTCTTTGTGTCCATGTCTGTTAATTCTCCATTATCTGTTTCTGATTCATTTGTTACATTATCATCGGCCTGCCCGATATACTGCTCAGGCTGGGCCACATCCTTACCACAGGCAGTCAGAAAAAAGGAAACTGCTGCCACGCAAAGTAGTGTCAGAGTATTTTTGTTATTAAAAATTTTCATCTTTTCTCTCCTGTGAAAAAAATGATATTGGATTTATGTATTTTCAATCCACCGAAATGTTGCTGATTTCACTTCAGTAATTGCCAAAAGCCGCCAACTTCGCAACCTTTGCCCATCCACTCGCAATATGTGAATAGACTCATATCTTTTCCGGAATATAAATTAATGAAAAGGATGTTATGGCAACATTTTTGAAATTAATGTATTGGAGAAAAATTATGCTTAGAACAACTAACACTGAAAACGGAAAAGTAAGCGGACTGCCCGGCAGCAATCCGCGAATTACAGCTTATTTAGGCATTCCCTTTGCTGCACCTCCGGTGGGCAAAAACAGATGGAGAGCTCCCCAGCCCGCAGAGAGTTGGGAAGGCGTAAGATTATGCCATGAGTTCGGCCCCATCTCCTACCAGAACACCCCCGGTGTTGGAACAGATCTTTACTGCAGAGAGTGGCATGTGGACAAGGATATCCCCATGAGCGAGGACTGTCTGTATCTGAATGTATGGACTCCCGCCAAGGCTGCTGATGAGAAGCTCCCTGTCCTGGTATGGTTCTTCGGAGGCGGATTCCAGTGGGGATACACCGCTGAGATGGAGTTCAACGGAGAGGCTCTTGCCAAGAGAGGCATCGTTGTAGTCAGCGTAGCTTACAGACTTAACTGCTTCGGCTTCATGGCTCATCCTGAGATCACAAAAGAGTCCCCTGATGCTCCCGCCAACTTTGGTCTCCTTGATCAGAAGGCAGGACTTCACTGGGTTTACAGAAATATCGCCAACTTCGGCGGAGATCCTGAGAAGATCACAATCTCCGGCCAGTCCGCGGGCGGTTCCAGCGTTATGCACCAGCTGACCCACGAGGGCAACTTTGACATTGTTAAGGGCGCTGCTGTCCTTAGCGGAATCATCAGAATGCCCGACCCTCAGGACGACATTTTCCGTCCTCTCAATCTTGAGAAGGCTGAGGATCTTGGTAAGAGTTTCCTTGATTTCCTGGGAGTTAACAGCCTTAATGAAGCAAGAGAAATAGATTCCAATGAGCTTCTTGCGGGCTACGACAGATTTGTAGCTTCCAATCCCCGCATGTTCCCTATAAGAGACGGCTTCTTCTGCAAGGGTGATCCCGTTGAGCTCTTTGTGGAGGGCAAGTGCGCCAATGCTCCCATTATCGCCGGCAATACCACCGACGAATTTATGATGGGCAGTGTCAACACAGTAGAGCTGTCAGTTAAGAGCACCTTTAACGATGCCACAAAGAACGGCAGGGAAAAGAACTGCTACTACTATCGTTTCGATCCCGATATCCCGGGAGATGGCAATTCCTTCAGAACACCTGAAGGAAAGCTTGTTAACGACAGCCATCCGGGAACCTTCCACTCCTGCGACCTGTGGTTCTTCTTTGACAATGTAAATAAGTGCCACCGTCCTTACGAGGGAAGACACTTCGATCTGGCAAGACAGATGTGCGACTACTTCGCCAACTTTATCAAGACCGGTAATCCCAACAAGGGCGGCTGCGAAAAGATCGCACTTCCTGAATGGAAGGCTTATACAGACTCCGACAAGAACGAGATGGAGTTTTTATCAAGAGGCGCAAGCCCAAGAAAAGACGGCGGTATCAGAACCGGCTGCAAGAAGCAGGCTGTTAATCCATATCTTCCCAACTGGGAATATGTTCCCGACGGAGAGCCCTACGTATTCGGCAACAGAGTATATGTTTACGGTTCCCACGATATCTACGGCGGCGAGACCTTCTGCATGGGTGACTACGTATGCTGGTCAGCTCCCGTAAATGACCTTGGCAACTGGCACTATGAGGGCGTTATTTACAAAAAGACTCAGGATCCTCTCAACAAGGACGGCCGCATGTGCCTGTACGCTCCCGATGTAACAGTGGGTCCCGACGGAAGATACTATCTCTACTATGTACTTGATAAGATCAGCATCGTATCTGTAGCGGTTTCCGAGTGTCCCAACGGACCTTTCGAATTCTACGGATATGTTCACTATGAGGATGGAACCAGGCTTGGAGAAAAAGAAGGTGACGAGCCTCAGTTTGATCCCGGCGTAATGACAGAGGGTGACAACACCTATCTTTACACAGGCTTCTGCGGACATGGCGACACCTCAAGACACGGCGCAATGTATACCCTTCTTGATAAGGATATGCTCACAGTTAAGAGCGCTCCCAAGATCGTAGTTCCCGGAGCTCAGTACTCCAGCGGCACAGGTTATGAGGGACATGCTTTCTTCGAAGCTCCTTCCATCAGAAAGCGCGGAGATGTTTACTACTTCATCTACTCCTCAGAGGTTATGCACGAGCTTTGCTATGCCACATCAGATAAGCCCGAGGGACCTTACACCTACAGAGGTGTTCTTATCAGTAACTGCGACCTTCATATCGGAAGCTATAAGGCTCCTGAAGTTCCTGCAGCCTATGGCGCCAACAACCACGGCAGCATGATCCAGATCGGCGAGGACTGGTACATCTTCTATCACAGACACACCAACGGAACCTGGTACAGCAGACAGGCCTGCGCAGAGAAGCTTCACATAAATGAGGACGGATCCGTTAATCAGGCAGAGCTTACCAGCTGCGGTCTTAACGGCGGCCCCCTGGAAGCTTACGGCGAATATCCCGCAGATATCTGCTGCAACCTCTTTACAAGAGCCCACAAGATGTATGTTGAGCCCGAATCACCAAGAGTTGTCCAGGAATTCGACAACTCCGGCTACGGCCCCAGCTATATCAAGGGTATTGTTGACGGAACAGCCATCGGATACAAGTACTTCAATTATGAAAATGTTACTGGTATCCGCATCAAGACCAGAGGTTACTTCAAAGGCAAGTTTGATATCAGCTTAAGCCTGGGCGGAGAGGTCATCGGAACCATCTTAAAGAACGACTCCTCCAACATCTGGGATATTGGCGAATGCAGATTTAATGAAATAAATGGTACACACGCCCTTTATTTGCGCTATAATGGTTCAGGTAATTGTTCACTTGCATCAATAGAATTTATAAAGGGATGATATTATGAAAAAAAATTTGAAGAAACTCCTGGCTCTTGGCATTGCCGCAAGTTTTGCCATGTCAGGGCTGACAGGATGCGGCGCAGGAAATAATGCACCTGAGGAACCCGTTCAGGAAGCTCCTGCCGAGGCAACCGAGAACACTGAGACAACAGAGGCACCTGCTGAGGAGGCTACAGTTGAGGCTACAGCAGAGGAAGCTTCTGAAGCAGCTTCTGAGGAAGCAGTAGCAGACGAGGCTGCAGCCAATGTGCCCCTTGAGGAAAAGGAAATGAAGGATATCACACCAAAAGAGCTGGTAGCTCAGATCACCATCGGATGGAATCTTGGTAACACCCTTGATGCCTGGGGTGGTTCAGGTCTTGCTGATGAGACCCATTGGGGCAATCCCAAAACCACCAAAGAGATGATCGATGCAATTGCAGCCAAGGGCTTTAACAGCATCAGAATTCCTATCACCTGGGCTGATCATATGAGTGGTGCACCGGACTATTCCGTTGACCACGAATGGATGGCAAGGGTTAAGGAAGTAGTTGATTACTGTATAGAGGATGACCTCTATGTACTCATCGATACCCATCATGAAGAGGAGTGGAGAATTCCTGATGACGCACATATCAATGATACCTGCGCTCAGCTGGCTGCTCTTTGGGCACAGATTGCTACAGAATTCAGAGATTATGACTACCATCTTATTTTCGAAGGAATGAACGAGCCCAGAGTTAAGGGCGGCGAGAATGAGTGGAGCGGCGGTACCAGCGAAGTAAGAAATAATCTGGACATCCTTAATCAGCTGTTTGTTGATACAGTAAGATCCACCGGCGGCAACAATGAGTACAGACTTCTTCTTATAACCAGTGTTGCAGGATCTCATGTTATCCAGACCATTGCACCCCTGAAGATACCTGAGGATGATCACCTTGCTGTATCAATCCACGCTTACACACCTTATTCCTTCACCTATGAGGATCCTTCAGCTAATCCTTATGACAACTGGGATGGTTCTCACAAGTCAGATATCACTCAGGTGTTCAGCGATATAGACAGAATCTTCTCAACCAAGGGAGTTCCTGTTCTTCTTACAGAGTTCGGCGCTGTTAACAAGAACAACGAAGCAGATGTTGCTGCCTGGGTAACCGATTACCTTACAACTGCCAAGAAGTACGGAATCCCCTGCTACTGGTGGGACAACGGAATCTTCGATAAGGACGGTGAAAAGTTCTCCATCTTCAATCGTAAGGACTGCACCTGGTATCGCGAAAGCGTAGTTGATGCCATGATGGCAGTATATTCAGAGTAAAAATATAGAACCGGAATTCAAAGATCAAATGAATTCCGGTTCTTTTTTATCTCTTTCTTGCTGCAATCTTCTTTGCATTTATCTCTGCAAGACGCTTATTGATCTGATTGCGGATGAAGTCTTCCTCTCCGTCTTTTACAAGGTAGTACAGGTAGGAATCAAGGACCAGCTCCTGGGGAAGGCCGCGGCCCACCAGCTTGAAGTTCCTGAAGCCCATGTCTATATAGTCCTTCATCTGCTCCTTGGCAATAAAAGCAGGCTTGTTTTTGCAGTCCTCAAAGGACTTCTTCTCCTGTCTGTTGGGGCAGGCAAAGGGTCTTGCAATCTCGAATTCCAGCTGCTTCAAAGCCTCATCCCGATAGTGCTCAAGGCGCCTTGGGCAGTCCGGGAAACAGATCTCATCACAGAGGATCTCCACTCTGTCAGCCACAGGCTTGAGGCTCTCAAGAACCTCCTGATTATGGTTCATATCGTAGTCAAGAACCACCATGAAATAGTCCTTTTCCAGCTCCTCATGGAGCTTGTCCGGGTCTTTTATCCTCTTGGTTGTTGAGGATATGAATTTGAAATTCGGATACTCTTTTCTCAGATAATCCTCAAGGACCTGAGTGTTGACCAGAACCTGATTCTCGCCGTTGTCCGCAAGGCGCATGATGAGGTTGCAGAAGGTGTCATTCAGATGCTTCTCCTCAATAAGTGGATTGGTCCAGGTAAACCTGACAGGAACATGCTTGGAATTAAACATTTTGATGGTGCGCTCTATCTCATTCTTGGGACAGAAGCCCAAAACAGTCCTACCGCCGTTCCAGATAGCACCGGGGAAGGTCCCATATACACTTCCCACTCTGTAGTTCTCATTAAAGGAATTGGGAAATTCCCTCATTAGTTCAATTACGGTATAGTTGAGATCTCTGAAAACAGAGAATCCAGGCAAATGCCAGTAAATATAATCACCCATTGTAACTCCCCTTAGTACACGTTTTTTCAATACGTCTATTGTCGCACCTCAGGAAAGAAAATACAAATAAATAATGGGCTTTGATATGAATTATTTATCAAAGCCCATTTATCTTTATTCTTCCTTAGCTATGCGATCGATCATGGGTGATATCTGTTCAAGAACATTGTGCATATCCTCGAACATGTAACCCTTCTTGGTGATCTTGTTCTTGAGCTGTTTAACGTTCTGTGCCACATCTCTGAAGTAATCCTTGGACTCTTCGATGTTGCCCGCAACGCTGTCCATCTCCTTGTCACAGGTGGAAATTACGGCTCCCATCTGCTCGCCTTCTTCACGAACACTGTCCGCCACAGTACGAATTGTGTTGATAACCTGCTCTGTCTCGGAAATCCTCTCATGGGACTGTTCTATGGCAACTCTTGTATCCTCCAGGGATGCAACAAGACGATTGTTGTTCTCAAGAAGCTCTGCCATGCTTCCGGCAATCTCATTTACAAGAGATTTGATCTCCTGAGAAAGGGAATTGACCTCAGTAGCAACAACCGCAAAGCCTTTTCCTGCCTCTCCGGCTCTGGCAGCCTCAATGGAGGCATTGAGAGCAAGAAGGTTGGTCTGATTGGCGAAGTTGTTGATCTGATTGACCTTATCCTTGATATCGTCAAAGCTCTTCTGGAACTCATCGAATACGCTCTGCATGGTGTTGATGGTATCTGAAACCGAATTGGAACTCTCATCAACCTTACGCATTCCGGCATTGGATTCATCCGCAGTCTTTGTCAGCTCTTTTATGATGCTTTCGAAATGATCCGTAACCTCTCTTATTGATCCGAACTCATCCTGGAAGCTGGCTACGCTGCCGATGATGTTTCCGTATTTTTCCTGAACCAGGTCAAAAGAGGCTTCGATGGTCTCAATACCTTCTATGGTCACGGATTCCTCTGCCTGAAGTTTATTCTTCTGCTCAATGGCAAATTTACCAATCTCACGAAGGGGGGCCAGCTGCTCTTTAATGTTCCTTTTTGGAGCTTTTACTTCTGCCTGAACTTCTACTTTTTTACCAAAAATCATCTTCTAAGTCCTCCTTCTATCACTCAAACACTGCGCAGACCATAGTCTGGTTAACGTGCTGCTTCTTGTACTGCTCGCCGCCGCCCACAACGCCAACGTGGTTGCCCAGTCTCGACATATCCGTAAGGAAGGTCTTTAAATAATTCTCATTGGTAAAGAATAAATGCCTGTATATACAGTTTACTGAGAAAACAAAGGAAATCTTTGAATTCTCGCTCTTTATCTTATTTCTGGTGTTTTCATTTATCTGTCTGTAATCCAGAAGCTCCAGGAAACAGATGGCATCATTTTCGTACACCTTTTTATAACTAATAATGCCGCCATTTGGGCTAATATCATATGGGGAAATAATGAAGGTATCGTCTCCCACAACTCGTCCCAAAGGACTCTTAAATACATTGCTTACGATCTGACCTCTGCCTACGTTCATCTCATTGGAATAAACATCGGCTGCAGGCCTGCCGTCCAGGGAAACCAGGATCTTCTTTTCCAGATCAACCTTGGTGGCAACATGGACCTTAGCCCCCTCCGGTACGGCATAAATATTCTCGGAGTAGGTTCTGATCTTGCCGGAGGTGTTCTTTACCAGCATCCAGGCACAGGCATCCTCATAGATTTTGCCATTGACACATACGCGGCTGTTTTGTCCCTTATGAGCTCCGAAAACCGTGCCCCCAAGAATGGGAACATTTGCTTTTTCCAAGGCAACGTTCATGGAGGTGACAAGTCTTTCCTCATCATTGGTGCAGTATTCAAGACACACGGTATCACTCTGTCCGGGTCTTACCTTGCTCACTGCATTTTCAAGTTCAATTATGTCATAAAGTGGAGTAGTTGAAAGATATCTGAGTACACCGGCCTCAATGGCAGCGCCGCTCATAAAAGCGACAACCACAAGAATTTTGTCAGAGGCCTCTGATTCAATGTAAGAAGTAGCTCCCGTTCCTATGAGAGGTACACCGGGAAACTGCTGGGAAAGCTGTTCAGAAACACTGTCCAGCTGATCAAATGATGATTGGAAAAAGATACCGACAGGAGAAGATATTCCACCGGTAGCTTCCTTTACCGCCATAGTTACATCCGAATTATGGGATTTTCCGACTTTTACCTGCACGACTACGCCTCCTTTTTTAGTGACTAACGTTCATAATAAATTTTAGCATATTGTCGTACAGGTATTATCGAAATATAAATTAAGTTTCCATAAATCTTGTGTAAACTGAAATATTAGTGATGGAACAGACGAAGTCCTGTAAATGCCATTACCATATCATGGCTGTTGGCTGCCTCGATAACGTTGTCATCACGAACAGATCCGCCGGGCTGTGCAACGTATTTTACGCCGCTCTTATATGCTCTCTCAATATTGTCGCCGAAGGGGAAGAAGGCATCTGAGCCAAGGGCAACATCTGTGTTCTTATCGAGCCATGCTCTCTTTTCTGCCTCGGTAAATACAGGAGGCTTCTCCTTGAAGATGTGCTCCCACTTGCCGTCTGCAAGAACATCCATGTAGTCTGCGCCGATGTAAAGATCGATGGCGTTGTCGCGGTCAGGTCTCTTGATGGTATCAAGGAAAGGAAGGTTAAGAACCTGAGGTGCCTGACGGAGGAACCAGTTATCAGCCTTGGAGCCTGCAAGTCTTGTGCAGTGGATTCTTGACTGCTGGCCTGCGCCGATACCGATGGCCTGTCCGCCCTTTACATAACATACTGAGTTGGACTGGGTGTACTTAAGTGTGATAAGAGCGATGATAAGGTCGATCTTGGCTGACTCAGGAAGTTCCTTGTTGTCTGTAACGATGTTGGTGAGCATATCCTCGCCGATCTCGATGAAATTGTGACCCTGCTCGAAGGTTACACCGAATACCTGCTTCTTCTCGATGGCTTCTGGAACATAGTTCTCATCAATCTCGATAACTGCGTAGTTGCCGCCCTTCTTGGCCTTGAGGATCTCAAGAGCCTCATCGGTGTAGCCGGGAGCTATGATACCGTCTGAAACTTCTCTCTTTACAAGTCTTGCTGTATCTGCGTCGCAGACATCTGAAAGTGAAATGAAATCACCGAAGGATGACATTCTGTCTGCGCCTCTTGCTCTAGCATAGGCGTTGGCAAGGGGGCTGAGCTCTCCAAGATCCTCTACCCAGTAGATCTTTTTCTCGATATCTGTAAGAGGTGTTCCTACTGCAGCACCAGCAGGGGATACGTGCTTGAAGGAGGTTGCTGCGGGAAGACCTGTGGCCTTCTTAAGCTCTGAAACAAGCTGCCATCCGTTAAGGGCATCTAAAAGGTTAATGTATCCGGGTCTTCCGTTGAGAACCTTGATAGGAAGGTCGCTTCCGTTCTCCATATATACTCTTGAAGGCTTCTGATTGGGGTTGCAGCCATATTTAAGTTCGATCTCGTTCATTTTATATTCTCCTTTTTTACGGGTTCTTATGGGTCCTTAAGCGTTCTTGTTGATGATTCTGCTCTCGTACTTGCCTGTTGCGATCTCGATGTATCTTGTGAAAAGTGAAACCTTGTTATCAGCATTCAGAGCGTTCCAAACGTTGTTGGTGAAGGTGTCGATGTCACCTTCGATGTTTACAAGAGTAGGCTCACCCTCGTAGCTTGGAAGCGGGTTGCCGTCGCCCATGTAGGTGTGGATAAAATAGCCTTCGCCGGCCTTGGGATTCTCATAGGTAAAAGTAAATCTCTGGCAGGATGAAGGATCGCCGTGATTGCTCTTTAAGATGGACATTGCAAAATCGTACTTGCCGTCCTTAACGTTCATGATACCTGAAATTCTGGGTGTATAGTTGGGAGCGTCAGGCTCAAACTCTCTTGTTCTGAGGGCCTGTTCAAAGGTCTGTCCCTCCTTCATAAGGTCATATACAGTGTCAGTCTGATCTCCGTTGGTAACGATGGTTGAATCTCCCAGAACTCTTACGGGAGCGTAGATGATAAGGCTAGGATCCTCCATCTTGGAAGGGTCAAAAGCCTGAGTGCGGATGCCCTCACCGTCCTCTACGAATACACGGTTGCGGGAATTCTCAGATCTTCCCATGATGAAGTAAGCGCATGCTGCGTACTTGCCATCGGGTGTGGTGCCGATAACGATACCTCTTCCGGGATAAGTGGTGCTTGAAATTTCCTTTACTAAATCTGTCATATTGCCTCCTTATTTTTCCGCTAAGCTCCCATTTCACAACCCATAACATAGGATTTCGCTTGCGAAATCCTTGCGCCGAGCGCGGTTGCATTTATGCAACATATTTCCTTACGCGCGAGTGTGCATTTCTGGTTTTTTGTTGCGTTTTTTGCAACAAGAAACCGCCTGAGTAGCCAGCGGCTGCCCAGGCGGTCGACAATTCAAATTATTATCTGTACTCCCATGTGGTTACCCACTTATCCGCCAGTTGTACAGACACCTATAAGATACATGATTTGCCTCTAAAAAACAAGTCATTTTTTGCCCATTAATTTAATGGTCTTGAACATACTTTAAAGGTAAAGACTTTAGTTCCGCCGTAACTGCCCTTTCCTCTTATCTTGACCCTGGCAGTACCAAGGAAGCGGTTTCCGGTTACGGAAACAATCTCGTAGTCCTCAGTGCTCAGAGTCTTTTTGCCAAGCTTTACGATAAGGTCCTCATCCTTGATCGGAATAATTGCTTTTCCGTTGGAAAAAGACAGTTTGGAGGGATCCTTGACCTTAACGGTAGCTTTGGTTATATCCATTCCGGGACCAAGAACCCTGTAGGAGCCGCTTAAGGTATAGGTTCCGGCTTTATAGGGGCTTCTTTCGGAGCAGGTTACTGTGAGCTTTATTTCTACAGTGGTTCCTGCAGTAACCAGATCTTCATTAAGCTCTTTTCCGGTGGATGCGTCTAAATAGGTAATGTCCTCCGGGTTGTATGCCTCAACATCTTTTCCGAAGGCCAGCAGTTCCTCGCCATCATAAAGCCTTGGGGCTGATCTGTAGTAGCCCTTTTCGGCATCTTCACTGTAGATCTTATTGTCAGCGGTCAGGGTGACTGTTTCAGCCAAAGATGCCTTCATGATAGTAAATGCGCAGCTTGTGGTTCCGGTGAAATTCCCCAGGCCCTTGATCACTGCGGTGGGAGCCTCGCCCTCGCTGCTATCTGCTACCTTTTTGTTATTCTTGTAGGAAACCTTATAATCAATGCCCTCTCTGAGGAGCATATCTCCAAAGATTACCGTCAGATCTGTTGCAGCACCGCCCTTCCTATAAGTGGTATCTGCGGCTGAAACAAGAGCATTTTTGATATTGGCTGCTTTTACTGTGACGGTCTTTGTTATAGTTCCGGTAAATCTTCCCTTCAGAACAAACCTGACACTGAGCTTTCCGATGGAACCGATGTTATTCATGTCCACATCATAGTCCCTTCCCTCTGTCAGGATATAGTTTTCACCGTCGATGGTGGTATACAGTGTAACTGCCTTGTATCCGGCCTTATCCTCCTTATAAAGGTCAGACAGCCCAAGGACTTTGCCTGTATACTCAGGCTTCTTGTTAAGGCCCGCAACCTTGACCTTGGAAGCAGATATTCCTGTTATTTCTACAGTTGCCTTCTTTTCACCAAGATAGGTGATCTCCTCTGTGGAGGTCTTGGCTATTCCTTTTATGGTGATGCTGTGTTTTCCGGCATCGTAGAGCTTGCCGGAAGAAACCTCATAATCTCTGTCATATACAAGGATCTTTGATCCCACTTTGACGGTTGCAACTCCCTCTTCAAAAAGCTTCTGAACACTGATTCCTTCGCTGTTCCATGAAACCTTTGGAATTGTAACCTTTGCTTTGGATAGAGATACTGCCGTTATATCTTTTCCTGCAAGGCAGGTCACATGTATAAGTACCGGCAATTTTCCTGTGAATCCTCCATTTTCAGAGGCTGTAACGCTTATGGTATAGCTCTTTCCGGCTTCTGCCTTAGAAGAAGTATCAGAGATCCTGTTTTCTTCGGAAACGCTGTCTTCATAGAAAGTTATATCCACGTCCTTTCCGGCTGTGAGCTTTCTTCCTTCATAGGAAATCTCAGGCTTAATCTTAGATAACTTTGCGCCCTCGGAAACAACGATATTTTCTTCTGAAATAAGCTCCGCCTTGGAAAGATCAGCTTTTACTATTGAGAACGTAAATGAAACGGTCTTGGAATAGCTTCCCTTTCCTGTTATGAGAACCTTCGGTGCCTTGGCTGCATCCGCATAGGCTGCCAGCTGATTATTGGCATAGGATATCGCATAGTCCCTGTTTTCCCAGAGTTTTCTGTTTCCATGGAATACGGAAATCTCATCATTGAAGGTTATCTTCCCACCTGTATAGGTTTTCTTGTAACCTGTCGCTGTGGAAGTAAAATATGCGCTGTAGCCGCTTTCTTCACTTCCAAAGGCATACCAGAGTCCCTCAGGGATATCCGCAGGATCTCCAAATACCGCCCTCAGCTTCTTGCTGTTAACATCTCCCCATTCAAAGACAACCGTATATTTGTAGGTCACAGTAGCGCTGTCCTGAAGTCCCTCCACCCGGGCAACCACGGTTATCCACATAGTTTTGTCAATTCGGATCGCATCACCATAGCGCTTTGTGCCGGAAACAGGATTGCCGCTTGCATCAAAGGAAGGCTTGGATATGCCGTCGCTATCATCATAATCGATGGTGTAAAAGATCTCAGTGGCAGGATTTCCGGAGCTCATCATAAGCAGGGAATTCTTTTCCACTTCTCCCTGAGGGATGCTCAAGGTAGGAGTTTCTGCCTTGGGCCAGGGATTGATGGTGTATTGGCAAGAAGCTGAGTATTTACCGTCTTTTGTGGAAACGGTTATCCTGATGCTCCTTACCTCATCCACATTCTTAAGGACAGTCACGCGGCCCTTTTTAACTTCCAGCACAGAGGAATCCGAGCTGGTCCACTTTAGCTCACTCTCCTTGTATGAATCACTGCTCAGGGCCGCTGTAAGGGTATCCGTATTGCCGGGCTTGGCCATTAGCACCGCTGTCTTTTTATTCAGCTTAAGAACGCTGTAAACATCAACATTTACTGAAGCAGTGAGCTTGCCCATTTTGGCTGTGATCTGAACGCTGCCCTCTTTGTCAAAGGCTTCCAGTGTGGCTGTGGCGCCCTTTCCCGTAACGCTTAAGATCGAAGGATCTGAGGAAGTCCAGGTGACATCCTTTATCTCTTCTGAGGTCGCCTCCGGTTCATGCAAAAGCTTAAGAGTCTGCTTTTTTCCTGGCTCCATAAACAGCTTTTCTTTTTCAAAATAGATTCCGGTGATAGGAACCTCTTTTACCTTGATGGTAATGACAGCTTTCTGGTTCGGATCCCTGTCGGAGGTAAAAGTAATCTTGGATGTTCCGGTCTTTTTACCCAAAAGAGCTCCTGTTGTAGCGTTGTACTCAAGTATCTGCGAGTTCTCCACCTTGGCTGTTGTGGCAGAGGTAAAGCTCTTTTTCCCCGCAATGACAGGTATGGCCTCGCCTATAAGATAAATGGTCTTCATGTAAGGAAGCTCAAGAGCCTGGCCGGAATCATAGGTGGTGCCGTTTTTATCAGCCTTGGCATCCTCAAGGGAGTTGTACTTTTTGGCCACAACCTTGGCCACGTTTGGCTGATCCTCCACCTTGACCTTCGCTGTGGAAGACTGGCCATCCGCAGTGGCTTTAAGAGTCGTATTGCCCTCAGTAAGCGCCTTGATGGTTTTATTCTTCTTATCAACACTGATGATCTTACTGTCATAACCGCTCCAGGTTGGTGCTATGCCTGAAACATAATGTCCGGATCCCGGCCAGCTCCGGGAGAGAGCGATTTTCTCGTAAACTGTGGGAAGGGACGCTGTTTCATCGGGTTCCAGTTCGATTGATGTGGGATTTACTGTCACAGTTTTTGATGTGATATTGTCCTTATCAATCTGAATCCCAACAGTCTTTACCGCATCACAGGCAGCGGTCTTGTTAAGACTTGTAGCTACAGTGTTGAATTCCTGTACCCAGTAATCGACGCCATCCAGCTGTACATGTGCTATTCCAATGTACTTATAGTCGCTTCCCAGCATATTTCTTCTGTGTCCCTGGCCGCTATAATCATCGTCATCCTCTCTCCATCCTTCAAACACGGCCTGGGCGCTTCTATAACCTGCCGCAATATTTTCTCCGGCTCCTCCAATAGCGGTATAAGCTGTAAAACAGCTCCTTCCGTCAGGTCTTGTGTGATCATAATAAACTGCAATTTCTGCAGCTCTCTGCATTGCCACCTGTTCAAGGCCGTAGTCATACTCTAGCTTTGAGAGATTTTTATAATATACTTTTTTTGAATTTGATGAATCCCAGGCCCAGGCTTCAGAACCTGTTCTGAAGGAATTGACGCTGTCCAGCATATTTCTTGACTCAGTCTGTCCGTAGGTCATGTCAAAAGAATAGGTCACATAATCACCGGAATCCTTGAATACTGAAGCAACCTCGCTGACATGATATCCAGAGTCAAAAAAGATCAGGTTTCTGCCCGAATCAAGAACAGCAGCTACCGGAAGAGTCACAGCGCCTGTTTGTCCGTAATAACTTCTGTAGGCTCCAAACATATAGTTGTTATTGGAACTATTTATGGAAGCAAGTGCAGAATACTGCTTTGCAAAATTAGCAAGACCGTCATCCACATCATCCACGTCCATGATAATGATCTTAATGGACTTTTTCTTGTTATCCCTGACAGAAGCCACCTGCTTCACCATGGAATTGGTATTGTAGCAGGTCGATCTGCCAAAAAATATAGCGACATAGTCCTCAGAAAAATCGCTGACATGATAGGTCTTTCCATCAGTTGCGACGATGTTCATATTGAGGATATAGCTCTTTGCCGACTCAGCACTCTGGAAAGAAATCTCGGAATCATCATCATCCTGAGGCACCAGAGAGGCTGACTCATCTATAGAGATCTCCTGATCCTCATCTTCAGGAATTTCTTCAATAATTTCCTCGGAAGCCTCATTATCTTCTATGAGTAATTCCTCTTCCTCCAAGGCAACATCCTCCTGTGCAAAAGAAGTGATGCTGCTGCCTGCGACCATGGATGTCATGTTAAACATCGCCAGCATTATCGCTATACTTTTTCTAATCTTCATCGCCCGTCTCCATAAAATCAAAAAAACTCATTAGTTCCTGGTCAGTGCAAAATCGTCAACGGTTCCCCAGCTGCCCTTGTTGCATACATAATGTACGCCCAGCTTAATGGTGTCCCCTTCCTTTATCTCAATGTCGTCGATGACAGGGTTCTTCCACTCCGCCCAGTTAGTCACCATGAAGGTCTTGGTGTAGGTCTTATCTCCCACTGTTGCAAAGAGCTCCAGATTGGAATCCCCGGACATATCACCGCCCTGGGCAAAGCACTCCAGCTTGTAGCTGCCCGGTTCAAGATCTGTAAGCTCCTGGAAAATAGTGAAATCCATGGGCCCGTCCCCTGACCAGAAGTGATATGCATAGTCCCCGGTGTGGGCATCATCAGCTTTTTTCTGAAGGTCCGTAGGATTGGAGGAGCCCTCGTAGCTCACCTGCCACATGGAAATATCACCGTCTTCAAAGCTTGGATTCAGGACCACGTTAGGGAGCTTGATCTCCAGGTGACATACAATGTCGAAGGTCTCTCCGTCGCTGCCCTTAACGGTTCCCGGAATGTTAAGGCTCATGGCCTTGGTGTTGTCGATTTTGGAAGCTATATCAGCATCCCACTCCACTGCCACCTTCTGGTTCTTGGAGGTGTCGTTGTAGATAACATCTGCCTTTTCAGGGAGCTTGATGTCATCCCCTGTGGTGTAGGTCAGATATACGTCAGGTACTGCGTCTATCTTAAGGGGCGCCTCAGAGCCTGTTTTAATCAGTTTAAATACATTGAGAGATGCCAGTGGATCGCCTTCAAAGCTGAACATTGCCTGATTGTCCCAGGAGCAGCCGCCGTAGTAAAGACCTGCGTCATCAGGATCGTAATCCCCCGCAAAGCTGCTGGCCCAGCCGCTTCCGTAGGTCTCCCACTTCTCGGAATTGTTGTCCGTGGGCTTGCCTACAGGGATCCAGGTTCCTTCCCAGTAAAAGATTCCAAGGCCTCCCGCTTCGTTTACCGCTGCCATGGTGTCCCTTAGCATATTGGCCTGTCCCTGAACTGTGGCTGGATAGCCATCCACGATATCTCCCGCTCCGGAGATACTGTTGCCGGTTCCGTCACCTTCCTCCGCGGTATAGCAATAGGAGGTCTCCGCCAGCATCACCTGCTTGCCGAAATCATTCTGAATCATCTTAAGGGCATCCTGCATTCCCTCGAAATCGCCGTTCCAGAAGGGGTAGTAGGAAAGGCCTATAATATCGTAGTCAACACCGGAGAGTCCCAGATTGGTGACTCTGTTGGTGAGCTCGTCCTTATCCTGAATATTTGTATAGTGGATCACCACTTTAATGTCTTTGCCGTATTTATCAGCTGCTTCCCGGACCGCCTTGCTTCCTGAGGAAAGGAGCCTTGTCACATTGGCCTGGGATTTCTCGCCGCTCATTCCGTAGTTGATCTCATTTCCCACCTGGACCATGCTCACGTCAACACCGGCATCCAGGAGCTGTGCAAGGCTGTCAGCGGTAAATTCGTAGAGAGCATCCGCCTTCTCACTGAGGCTCATGCCCTCCCAGGCCTTGGGTGCGTGCTGTCTCTTGGGATCTGCCCAGAAGTCGGAATAATGGAAGTCGATGCAGACCTTCATGCCGTACTTTGTAGCTCTTTTGCCCAGCTCTATGGCTGTGGGCAGGTCATTGTTTCCGCCGCCATAGCCGTTTCCTTCCTTGTCATAGGGGTCATTCCATACACGCAGCCTTATGTAATTTACCCCTGACTCTGCCAGGGTCTCAAAAACATCTGCGGCTTCACCATTATAGTTATAGTAGTTAACTCCGCTGTTTTCCTCCACCAGTACTGATGAAGCGTCCATTCCGCAGATGAAGTCTTCCGAAAGGCCATCGATCTTTTTTACAAAGATCTCTGTATCCACCGGCTCGTGGGGCTCTGCCGGGTTAACTATAGGTTCCGGTTTCTTAATCTCTTTTTCCATGCTATCGGATACTTCCTGGGATGATGCTTCTGTTGCTGCCTCGGAGGCCTCAGTTACCGCGCCTGTCTCCTGAAGTTCCTGCGCCTTAGTACTACTCTCAGCTGCAGCTTCATTCTGCACCCGGGCTCCCTCGCCGGAAGAAGCACAGGCTGAAAGCGCCATGGAACACGCCATAGCTGTTGCCACCCATTTTGCTCTTTTTTCCATTTCACTACCTCAATATTTTCATTTTTATGTTGTTGCAAATATACTCATATTCTACACTAATCTTGATTTTGACTATCGTCAATCACTCCGGCTGTCAAAAAAAGGAAATAAATTATAAAAAAGAAGCAACAAAAAATCACCTCCTTCAATCCCTTGAATTCACAGCGATTATAATATAAAATTACGAGTATCGGAAACGTTTCCGAAAAGGAGGAATAAAATGCCAAACTGGTTAAAAGACGCTGTGTTTTACGAGATTTACCCCCAGTCCTTCAGGGACACCAACAACGATGGTATCGGTGATATAAACGGTATCATTGAGAAGCTGGACTATGTGAAGAGTCTTGGCTGCAATGCCCTGTGGATCAATCCCTGCTACGATTCTCCCTTCAAGGATGCAGGTTATGACGTAAGAGATTATAAAAAGGTTGCTCCCCGCTACGGCTCCAACGAGGATCTCTACAGACTTTTCGGAGAGGCCCACAACCGCGGAATCCACGTACTTCTTGACCTGGTTCCGGGCCACACCTCAGAGGAACATGAGTGGTTTCAGGAGAGCAAAAAGGCTGAGAGAAATCAGTACTCAGACAGATATGTCTGGACCCACGGCGCCTTCCAGGGCATAGGCGGACACCCCTACATCGGCGGTGAGGCTGAGAGAGACGGCTGCTACATGCTGAATTTCTTCAAGTGCCAGCCGGCCCTTAACTACGGCTTTTTAAACAGAACCGAGGACTGGCAGATGTCCCCTGACGCTCCCGAGTGCATCGCCACAAGAGAGGCTATGAAGGACGTTATGCGTTTCTGGCTTGACCACGGCTGCGACGGCTTCCGCGTGGACATGGCTGATTCCCTGGTAAAAGAGGATGATGAGAACAAGTCAGCCACCGGCAAGATCTGGAAGAACATAAGAGAAATGCTGGATAAGGAATATCCCGAGGCAGCCATTATCTCTGAGTGGAGCAATCCACGCCAGGCCTTAAAGAGCGGCTTCCACGCAGACTTTTACCTGGATCATCACGGCAACGGCTACAACACTCTTATCCGTGACAACGAGACACCAGGCGGTGATCACAGCTTCCTTAAAAAAGACGGAAACGGCGATATCTTCAGATTCCTGGACGATTATCTTCCTAAATACGATGAGACCAAGGACTATGGCTACATCAGCTTTATCACCTGTAACCACGACACTCCAAGGCCAAGAAAGACTCTGTCCTATCACGAGCTCAAGATAGCCTACGCCATGTTCCTTACTCTTCCCGGTGTGCCTTTCGTGTACTACGGCGACGAGATTGGTATGAGATATCTTGAGATTCCCACCAAGGAAGGCGGCTTTGCAAGAACAGGAAGCAGAACCCCCATGCAGTGGGATGACAGCAAGAACCACGGCTTCTCCGAGGCCAATCCCGATACCTTGTATCTTCCCCTGGATCCTGCCGCTGACGCACCTACAGTAGCTTCCCAGGAAAAAGATCCTGACTCTCTTCTTAACGAAGTGAAGGCCCTTATAGCCCTTCGACACCAGTACAGGGATCTTCAGGCGGATGCTCCTTTTGAAGTATTATATGCGGAAAAAGAATGCTTCCCATTCATTTATAAGAGAGGCAATCTTATGATAGCCATCAACCCTTCAGAAAAAGAAGCTTCTGTATCTCTTATAGACAACGACCACTACGAGGATCTGGCAAGAGTTTCAGACGAGTATACCTACGACAATTCCGATATTATCCACTGTATCGGAACCTGTAACGTGACCGAGACCAAGATCACTCTCGGGGCACAGTCCTTCGCAGTTATCAAACTGGATTAAAAATCAAGGCTCCGGACTTCACTTATAAGTCCGGAGCCTTTCTGTTTCTATATATTATTTTCTGCCGTAAGCTTTCTTGAGATAAGTGTGTACGATGGGAGCGATGATCCAGATCAGCCAGATGCGCCCCCACATGTGGAATACGAAACCGCCCAGCATGAAGATAATGAATACCACAAAGTAGAAGTTCTCAAGGATTGTCTCCATAAGAGGGCTGTCACTGCGGTTCTCAGAAACTTCCTCCACCACTTCTACCTGCTCACCCTGAAGAGCCTCTGCGGTTCTTGTAGTCTCCTCTTCCAGGTTATCCATGATGCTGACGTTCTTCTTGCCGTTGTCTATGGTTACCACGATGTTCTTGCCGTCCTTGGTGTGCTTCTCGATCTTGATATTTCCGCTGTTCCTGTCAACGGTTGTTCTCTTGACCTCTTTTCTGTCTTCCTCTTCCTCGTCCTCATCTTCGTCATCATCTTCCCCAAGATGAAGAAGTCTGTGGCATGCGCTGGTCTTACCTGAAGCATTCACAATAAAGAACACTCCAAGGCCTGCCAAAATGAAAAGCAGGGAAGGGGCAAGCCCCTCAGTAATAAACTCATTTTTGAAAAGTA